>Ga0208968_1000917_pt1 | contig 17090 bp, 17 predicted proteins | sample RifOxyA3_FD_184031 | JGI IMG/M metagenome (GOLD analysis project Ga0208968, IMG submission 184031) | Groundwater microbial communities from Rifle, Colorado - Rifle Oxygen_injection A3 (SPAdes) | ecosystem: Environmental > Aquatic > Deep subsurface > Groundwater | place: Rifle, Colorado, United...
TTCATTTATGCCTCCCTATTAGTTTGCCCTAATAGGGTTTTGGCTTATTTTGAGATGCATTTCAAATCGTAAAAATTTATTTAGCAACTCAAGTATACTTGGGATTGTTAGTATCATCAATTATCAATCTCCCTTCTGTATTTTTACATAGCTTTATTAATGAAGGGATGAACAAGGAATCCTTGTTTTTTATCTTTGAAAATTCTGTCAGTAACTCCCTATGATATTTTCTAGGAATCTCTGATGATTTAAAATTTCCATAATTCAATAGTTGATTGATGAATAAACTAAAATATTGCATGATATTATTAGACCTCTATTTTGACTTTTGGTACTTGTCTAATAGAGGGCTAACCTATTTCTTAGACTATTTCAAAAATTCAGTAATAGAGATTTCTAGGTCATGCTAAAAATATTAAGGACGCAATAAAAAATGCGTAAGTATTTTTTATTGCTCGATTATTTGCTGGTTATAAGAAGCAGGCTACAAAAATAACCAAAGATAGAATGAGTTTTGTTTTCGGTCCAGACCAGCGAAGCTGCTCTTCCCGAAAATTTCACTCCCGCTTCGCATTTTTTCATCAAAATCCATAAGTATTTTTTACGCTGTCCTTAGTTTAAACGTTCTTTCCAGTTGCTCATTACTGATATCTTCTATACTTGATTGAGGATGCTGTTCACCGGAAATTATTAATAAGAATATCCAGTTTTCCCAGCTCGTCAACCGTTTTTTCAATAGCATCCAAGCAAAATTTCTCATCACCAACATCACCGCTTATCGTAATACAGCGTCTACCCTTTTGTTCAACCCTTTTCTTTGTGTCTTCAGCATCTTTATGTTCATTATAATAAATAATACTTACGTCAGCTCCTTCCTGTGCAAAGGCAATAGCGACAGCACGACCAATACCACTGTCACCGCCTGTTATTAAAGCAACTTTATTTTTCAGTTTTCCACATCCTACGCCTTCTTCACGTTCATGTATAGGTTTAGGATTCATTTCTTCAGTTTTACCGGGTTGTTGTTCTTGATGTTGAGGAGGAAATTGCTGACCTTTAGATTTTGGCATATAGTTCTCCTTTCTTGACTTAACAAATTAAAAAATTCTCAAATGGGTAGCTGCTTTGAGAATTTTTTAATAAAATTAACCTGCAATTGAAGTTATATAGTGATTCCTTTTGTTAATAAACCGATTATATAAGCCAAAGAAGCTGCTCCTATCCCAATAAATAATGTCTCTAAGCCTGATTGAAATTTGTTTTGTTTTAAAATAGCTCCTTTAGTTATACCAATAGTGAAAAAACTGAGTGCAGTTAATAAACTGCTTACAAGAAATACGTTATAGCCTTCTATATAAGTCATAGTTAAGAATGGTAATAGAGGTATAAAGCCAACTATACAAAATGATAAAAAAGTGAATAATGCTGCTGAAACAGGTTTAGGTGTTTCCAATGTTAGGCCTAATTCTTCAGTAAGCATGGTATTAACCCAACGTTGCCGGTCCTGTGTTATAACACTAACAATTTCTTCTAATGTTTCTCCTTCAAATCCCTTTTTACGAAAGATTTGTCGTACTTCTTCACGTTCTCCTTCAGGCATTTGCTTAATATGCTGTTCTTCAGTTCGTCTTGCTTTTTCAATAACTCCTTTATCTGATTTTGTCTTCAAGAAATTACTGGCAGCCATACTAAACCCATCAGCAAATAAATTTGCAAGACCTAATATAATAGCTATTTCAGGCCTAAACCCTGCTCCTGTAGCACCTGACACAATAGCAAACGTAGTAACTGTTCCATCCATTGCTCCTAATATAGAATCACCTAAATAGCTGTGTCCTTTAGATAGAGTTAATCGTTCTTTAATAGCCTGTTTTGTATGCTGCTTTTTTAGATTAGACTCTTTCATAACGCTTTTTTGGTCTCATTTAGCGTATAACCATTGATATTATCTTTTTATATAATTCCTGATTTAAAACAAAATGACATTAGCAAAAAGAGTATTAATTTTTTGGCAATAAAACAGTTTGTCGTGCAATAAGCTAATTTATCCTCCGATCTTATAAAACTTAAAACCCCTAATAAAAAATACAATGAATCATAAGTAGCTAAATTGTAGGTTAGGTCAAAATTTTGACCTAACTAACTACAACTACTGTGCAAGACAATGTATAATTAATTTTATTGGATTGTGTTAAGAATGTATGAACGAATTAAATAGAAAAGCATTTACTCTTGCAGAAATATTACTTACTCTTACCATAGTTGGAATTATATCTTCTATGACTATTCCAGCTTTATTAAACAGAGTTAGTGACACTGAATTAATTACGAGATGGCGAAAAGTTTTTGCTGAAATTTCTAATGCTACTACAATTATTCAAACCAATTATGCAGAGATTGATTTTACTTCAGATGTAACAATGAGAGCCAGCTATGAAAATGTAATGCAGTTTATAAAGAAAGATCTTTGGAGAAATATCTCAGGAGTAAAATATATATGGTATGAAAATAACAATAGACAAGGTTGAGATAGTTCTGTAGCCAGTGTTTCATCAGCAATTCTTCCTAGCGGTAGTTTTATATATTTTTTCACTTATGGAGATAGTGGACAGGGTTTTTGTAAAAGTACTAGCGGTTCATTAACTGGAATATGTGGATATATTTTTGTTGATGTAAATGGTAAAAAACCTCCGAACATGTTTGGTAAAGATTTTTTCTGGGCTTGGATAGTTAAAAAAAATGAGGCTTACGTAGTTTATCCTTTTGGAAGTAATGGTGATGGAAGCCAATGTACCAGCAATTCCGGTACCTGGAATACAAGTTGGGGTTGTTCAGCAAGAGCTTTAAGCGCAAATGGAATATAACAAATTGTTTTTTAATCTTCTTCTAATGCATATTCAGGAAAATGGTATTAAGCCTATAGGAATTAAATTATGAACGTAATAGTGATTATGACGGTTGGGCTTGCTTTGCATTACTTTTTTATAATAAATAAATGCAGGTTATAAACCTGCATTTATTTTATTTGTTATTAACTATTACCAAAGACCTCTAACTGGTTCTCTTGCTGGGGCTGCCCCACCTGTTGGTGCTGGAGGCATAGTTGGTGGTGGAGTGATTACCGGTTGTTGTGGCATTACTGGTACGCAAATTGGAGCTGCTGCACCTGTTGGTGCTTGAAGTGGTTGGACTGGGCAAAATGGAGTTATTGGAATAGCAGCCCCTGTTGGTACAGCTTGTCGTACAGGAGGACATTGCATTGTTGGTTGTTGTATTATCGGACACGCTGCTCCTGTTGGCATAGCAGGTTGCATAGTTGGGCATTGCATTACTGGTTGCTGCATTACTGGGCATGCTGCTCCAACAAAAGGTTGTGCCAAAACAGGTTGAGCTAATGCTCCTAATAAACAAAATGCAACTATAAATTTTTTCATTCCTAATCTCCCCTTGTTATTGATAAAAACTATTTAATAAAGATAAATTATCTATTGATAATATTTTTAGCTCATCCTCTAGATGTATATACCTTGTTTGGATTTTAGCCTGTTAAATTTTGAACAGTTTTAAAAAGATTTAAGATTATTACGGCATAAATAATTAAGTATAATAGGTAATTCAAGGTTTAAAATTGTCTGGATTAAGGATTAGGTAATATAAATAGACAATAAGACAGTTATTTTAAATTTTAAATAAATTATAATAGATAGCAATGGGAGAGACTGAAATTAATAGTAGGTCTCTCCCAGATTTTGTTCAGATAAAAAGCTATTGCTGGGATAATTTTTCGTGAAAAACCTGTACCAAATCATCGGGTGAGTTAAATTTATCTACTTTGGTATCACCAAATATCTCGCTAACTTTCATTGTTTCACCTGTTTTATACTCAACTTCCTTGTTGCCGTAATTTTGCAGAATTTCCTGCCTGGTTATCGGAAATTTAGTTTCTTTAAATACTGCTAATATTGCTTTTGTACCAAAGGGATATTTCTTGTCTGATTCTGGTTCTGGAGGATAAAATTCAGGCATTGCATACTCCTTTTTTATAAATGAGTTTTTCCTATATAGAAATAATACAAATTAGCTTAAATATTGGTAATCTCCAGTAGAGTTAGAAGTGTAAGGGATTTTGGACTTTAATTATTGGATAGGTTTTATATTTATTGTAAAATTAATTAAAAGTTATTATTTCTATAGCAAGTAGGTGATAGGAGAGAATTATGTGGGAAAATGCTATAAATATTAATGAAATTAGAGAAATTAGAGCTAAAACCACCGTTTATCTTGGAGTTGGTGCAATAACCAAAATAAATGATATTGTAAAGGAATTAGCTCAAAATGGAATCAGTAAAATCCTGGTAGTATCAGGGAAAAGCTCTTATAAAATTACAGGAGCTTGGGAACATACGGAGAAAGCTTTTAAAGAAAATAACATTAATTATGAAATTTATGACAAAGTTACCCCAAATCCAACTGTAGACCAAGTTGATGAAGCTGTTAAAGTTGGAGAAAAACTTGGAGCTCAAGCGGTTTTAGCAATTGGTGGAGGAAGTCCAATTGATGCAGGAAAAAGTGCAGCAATATTATTAAAATATTCTGATAAAACAGCAAGAGATTTATACGAATATAAATTTACCCCAACAAAAGCTGTTCCAGTAATAACTATTAACTTAACTCATGGAACAGGAACCGAAGTTGATAGATTCGCAGTTGTAAGTATTCCTGAAAAAGAGTATAAGCCAGCTATTGCTTATGATTGCATTTATCCTTTATACTCAATCGATGATCCTGCTTTAATGACAAAGCTACCTAATGAGCAAACTTTATATGTATCTATTGATGCATTGAATCACGTTGTAGAAGCAGCAACAACAAAAGTTGCTTCACCTTATTCTATATTGTTGGCAAAAGAAACCATAAGATTAATCAGTAAATATTTACCTGCTGCTATAAAAGATCCTAATGATTTAACAGCAAGGTATTATTTGCTTTATGCTTCATTGATAGCTGGAATATCTTTTGATAATGGTTTATTACATTTTACACACGCTCTTGAACATCCATTAAGCGGTGTAAAACCAGAATTATCCCATGGACTTGGATTATCAATGTTATTACCGGCGATTATTAAACAAATTTACCCTGTAACAGGTCAAATTCTTGCTGACATATTATCTCCTGTAGTTCCAGGGCTAAAAGGCACTCCTGATGAAGCTGACAAAGCTGCTTTTGGAGTAGAAGACTGGTTATTTAGCGTGGGTGTAACTTCAAAATTAAAAGACCAAGGCTTTACAGAAGGAGATATTGAAAAATTGACCAATCTAGCTTTAGAAACACCTTCTTTAGGTCTATTATTAAGTCTTGCTCCAACTCAATCAGATAAAGATGTCATTTCTAAAATATATAGAGAATCTTTGAATTCTTATAAATCTTTATTATCAGCTAATGTGTAGTTAATGATATGTTTTTAAGGAAGATCAGCTTTTAAGCTGATCTTCCTTTGTAATTTCACTTAAAAATGTTTGGTGATGGTAAAAAAATGAGTGGCAAATATCTGAGAGAATCATAAGGGATGAAGCCATTTTTGTCATGCCGGACTTGATCCGGCATCTTTCCAATGTTGCCAATCGGATAGATCCCGAAACAATACTGAAACAAGTTCAGCACATGGTTCGGGATGACAATACAACGATTTGAGATTTTTTGTTATTTTATGGAAATAATAAATGTTTTATGGTCTATAATAAGCTATATTATCTATTTTAGTGAGAATTAAGTGTGTGGATTAATTTTTTATCAAAATTTAAATCTTATAAACTTTATCTGGTTATTGCAGTATTACTAGGTGTTTTTGTTAGATTTTATGGTCTTGATATTCAGGGATTATGGTTTGATGAGCTGGTTGTAATATTCCCTGCAATTTATAAGAATCTTGATATGCTACAGGCATTGTTATTAAATGATTTACACCCTCCATTATACCCCTTGTTTTTATATAGCTGGATAACGACTCTTGGTGGCTCTGAAATCCTGATTAGACTACCAAGTGCTATAGCTGGAGTGTTAGCTATAGTTTTTATGTATTTATTTTCTAAAACCATATTTAATAAATATATAGCAACTTCTTCAACAATATTAATTGCTCTATCCAGTGCTGCTATTGTTTATTCACAGGAAGCCAGAAATTATAGTTTTGTTTTGTTATTTTCTACAATTTCGACCTTATACTGGCTGGATTTATTAAAAAAGATAGATAATTCCGAAATAAGTCAAAAAGAATTAATTATTTATTGGTTTATTTGTATTTTTACATCATATTTGCATTATTTTGGAGCAGCCTTTATCTTTTTTCAGCTAGTTTATTTGTTAATTGCCTCTTTACATGTTAAAAGGCATATCAAAGAGATGCTGTTTTTTATACTAATGTTTGCTTGTACTTTTTTGCCCTGGCTTTTTACACAGTATTCTTATATTAAGGTAGTAAATAGCGAACAATTTTGGATTTCAAAGCCTGACATTACTTCTATCAGCTTATTATTAGATTTTATTTTTAATAAGAAATTAATAATTTTCTTACTCATCCCTATTCTCATAAGCGTAATTAAAAAAGAACTTTTTATTGAAATAAAGCAGACAAATCTTAGAAGTCCGATTATTGCTTTATTATATTTAGCATTATTTCCTGTTTTGGTTATATTTTTAATATCTCAAACCGTACCTGTATTCTATCCCAGATATTTTATTGTGATTTTATCCCCTGTTTATTTGTTAATACCAATTTTAATATCTTTGAATCCCTTTTTTATCGGGATAAAAAATACTATTTATATCTTTATAATATCTTTGGCAAGCTTTTTATTGTTTTTGTTTGTTCCGGGGAATAATATTTTAGATAATAATAAAACTTTTTATCAGCCTTATAAGCAGCAATGGAGAGAAGCAAGTAAATATGTAATGGATAATTATGCAGAAAATACTGCTATTTTTGTAGATAGGCATCCATTTATGTATTCGTATTATTTTGATAAATTTCAGAAGTATCAGGGCAAAATAAATATAATTGAATATAAATTTTCTATAACCGAGGATAATCTTTATGAAATTAGTAAAAAATTTGATACTGTGTTCTTTTTCTCTACTTTTTCAAACATCTCTGAAAATATGAAATCATCACTTAAAAAAGCATGTAATGAAGATAAAGAAAATGATTTTACAGGTATATTTGTGCATAAATGTTCTTTAAATAAAAGTCAAAAACCTTAAATAGTGCTACTCTCCTATAGGTCCAATGGTAATTGTACTACCCGATGTTGAACCGCCGTAAAACACACTTGTAAAAAAGTTTGTGAACGTGCTAGGGCTTATTGAATACAAAGAATACCCTGTTACAGCTCCTACAAGTAAAGCTGTAAGTGTATATTCAAACAAATTATTACCTTTTTTAGATGAATATTTTCTCATTTTAGTATTCTCAATATTTAAAAGCTCTTTATTATGTTATATCGGTATATTACTATTAAAAATTTAATATATATAAATACTTCTTTACAAAAATTAAGTTTTTCAAAAAAGATTATTAGAATTAGTTAATTTTTACAGGTAATTTTTTGAACGTTAATAGCCATTATCATTAATAAAAAGACAAATTTAAAGGATTGTTAACGTTTTTAAATTATAGAAGAAATTGGATAATAACTTTCAAAAATGGATGGTTTTGCCCATTTTTTAGAGGTTTTAATAAAAATACTGTGATATATTTATTTTATTGGTCAGACTTATATGTTTATAAGGAGTGGAGTAGTTTAATTTATAGGGGAATGTACTTTGGACACAGTTATGGAGATAAATGGGGAACAAAAGCTTGTAGATAATGAGAAAATATTTTCTCCTTCTGAAGTTAGAAAGCTTTTAAACACTGATAATCAGGAAATACAGCGCTTATGTAAAGAAGTCAGCGTTTTTCCTAAAAAAGATAATTCTACAGGAAGAATATTCTTCTTTAAAAATGATGTAGAAGTCTTGAAGAAGATTAAAGACTTGTATGACAAAACTCAGAAAGTGCTTGATCAAAAAGGAAATGGTGAAAGCACTGCTTTAGCACTTGCAGGCAGCTCTATCAAACCTATTAGTGATGATTCTGGACTTAATGCTATTGTTAATACTGTAGTTGATGCAAGAGATGATATTGTCAAGAGACTAACTAGCATTATCGATGAAAAACTTGAAGGCATCGATGATGTTGTGGTTGAGCTTATTAAGTGTAAAGTAGAAAATGAAAAGCTAAGAATGAAAATAGATCAAGTCACTAAAGATAATTATAATCTTATGGGTGATTTGAATAAATTTAAGCCTGTTGGGCTTGGATTATATAAAAAGACTAAAAGTGATTTTTAAACTATCTGAAAAACCCCTTCCTTAAAAAGGAAGGGGTTTTTTTAAGCTTTAAATCAGGATAATAGATGACATTTGGCAAAATGCCCTTTTTCAAGTTCTTTGTATTCAGGATCCTGAGTTTTACAAATTTCCATTGAATAATTACACCTTGTATGAAATTTACACCCTTTTGGCGGATTAGCAGGATTTGGTAAATCTCCTTGCAATAAGATTCTTTTAGACAAGTTAGAATTAGGAGATGGAACAGGAACGGCACTCAATAATGCTTTAGTATAAGGATGCTGTGGATTAGAATATAAAAGATCTACAGGTGCAAGTTCAACTATTTCTCCCAGATACATCACAGCTACCCTGTCACTTACATATCTTACTACTCCTAAATCGTGTGAAATAAAAAGATATGTTAGGCCTAATTCTTTCTTTAGATCCTGGAGAAGATTTATTATTTGTGCTTGAATACTAAGATCAAGAGCACTTACAGGCTCATCAGCCACTATGAATTCAGGTTTTAGAGCTAAAGCTCTTGCTATTCCTATTCTTTGTCTTTGTCCCCCGGAAAACTCATGAGGATATCTGTTTAAAATATTAGGATTTAATCCAACCATATCTAACAATTCAGAAATTCTATTATTTATCTCGCTTTTAGGAATAGTTTTATGAATAATCAAAGGTTCTTCCAGGGTTTTCTTTACAGTCATCCTCGGATTTAAGCTTGAATATGGATTTTGGAAAATGATCTGCATTTTTTTTCTGCATGACTTAATGATTTTGTTATCAGCATTAACCAGCTCAATTTCATTATATTTTATGCTTCCGGCTGTAGGATTTGTTAATCCAATGATACATCTGCCTGTAGTAGACTTTCCACAACCGGACTCTCCTACCAGACCAACAGTTTCTCCGTTATGGATTTCCAGATTGACATTATTGACAGCATAAATAGCACCGACTTGCTTATTAAAAAAGCCTTTTTTAATCGGAAATTCCTTTGATAATCCTTTTATTTTTATTAATTTATTCATACCAATTAAAATTCTAAATGCCTAATTTATTATAGCTTATTTTATTTAATTGCTTGGGAAAAACAGATAAAAGTTAAACTTATTTTTGATACTAAGGACAGCGTAAAAAATACTTATGGATTTTGATGAAAAATCCAATAGGTATTTTTGTAGCCTGCTTCTTATAACCAGCAAATAATCGAGCAATAAAAAATGCGTAAGTATTTTTTATTGCGTCCTTAAAAGCATAATTTAAGTAAATATTATTTATAAAATTAATTTTTTGTGATTTAACTTTATAATAATAAAGTTGATTGAATACCTTTAATGAGTTATTTATATTGAGTTTGAGATAGAATTTTAGATATAAAAACAACTAATTATGAAATTCATCACCAGCTTGCTTAATCTATATTTTTTATATATTATATACCTACTCTTTATAATAAATTTGTCATTATTTTAAGTAAAATCTACAAAAACCTTTTGTATAAAATATAAAAAATTTGACAAAACATTAAAAGAAAAATATTATTCATATTGATATTAGAATATACAAATATTTGATAAAGATGGAAAAAATACTCGAAAATACAGAAAAAGCAAATGAATTAGCATTCATTTTTAAGGCATTATCTCATCCAATAAGGGTTCAGATGATAGCCGGACTTATTAAAAACGATGAATGTAATGTTACTAAAATGGTAGAGAATCTTAAAGCGTCTCAACCTACTATATCTCAGCATATTAATGTTCTTAAATCGTCAGGTATAGTTAAAGGTTATAGAAAAGGTAATCAGATTTGCTATAAAATTGATAATGATACAGTTAGAAAAATTTATAGTGTTATATCATAGGTTTTTTACGTAATAAGGGTTAGAGAAATTCTTTTTAAGTCCTTATCTACTGAGATAATACGAACTTTAACATTATCTCCAACAGAAACAATTTCATATGGATTTTTGACAAAAGTATTACTCATTTGTGAGATGTGAATAAGCCCGTCCTGATGTACGCCAATATCGACAAAAGCTCCAAAATTAGTTACGTTGGTTACAGTACCCTCTAGTTCCATGCCAGTTTCCAGATCCTTAAGTTCATTTATATCAGAGCTAAATTGAATACTTGTAAACTCTTTCCTCGGGTCTAAACCTGGTTTTTTCAGTTCCTGAGTGATATCTGTTAGAGTTGGCATGCCAACATTTTCAGTTATATAAGAAGATAAGTTAATTTTTGAAGTTAAATCTTCATTTCCAATTAAATTCTTTATATCTACATTTAAATCTTTAGCCATTTTTTCTACTATATGATAACTTTCAGGGTGAATAGCAGAATTATCGAGAGGGTTTTTACTGTTTCTTATTCTTAAAAATCCCGCACATTGTTCAAATGCTTTAGGGCCAAGTTTAGAAACCTTAAGAAGTTCTTTTCTATTCTGGAAAGATTCATTTTTAACTTTATAATTAACTATATTTTGTGCAATTGTCTTTCCTATTCCTGAAACATAGGATAAAAGTTCGACAGATGCAGTATTAAGTTCAACCCCTACTAGGTTTACTGCTGATTCAACGGTTAAATCCAATGATTTTTTAAGTTCTGACTGATTTACATCATGTTGATATTGTCCAACTCCAATAGATTTTGGATCAATTTTCACAAGTTCAGCTAAAGGGTCCTGAAGCCTTCTTGCTATGCTTATCGCTCCTCTTACTGTCACATCAAGATCAGGAAATTCCTTAATAGCAACGTCAGAAGCTGAATAAACTGATGCACCTGCTTCATTAACAACCAGAGATTTAACAGTTAAATTATGTTTTTTGATTATTTCATTTACGAATACACTTGTTTCTTTTGAAGCTGTACCGTTTCCGATAGAAATAAGCTCTACATTATACTTATCGATAAAATTAAGTAAAATATTCTCGGCTTCTTGCTTTTTATTCTGTGGTTCATGAGGAAATATGGCTTTATATTCTTTGAAATTACCACTCTGATCAATAATTACAACCTTGCAGCCACTTCTGAATCCGGGATCTATTCCCATAATTATTTTGTGTCCTGCCGGAGGAGCAAGTAAAAGATTTTTAAGGTTCTTAGAAAATACGTTTATTGCTTCTTTTTCAGCTTCTTCCAGCTTTAAGTTAAATACTTCAGTTTCTATAGAAGGAAAAAGGAGTCTCTTGTAACTGTCTTTTACTGCTTTGATTAAATCTTCACAAAAAATAAAGTTTTTATTCTTTATTACTCTCGATTGGATGAAATCAATAGCCCAGTTATCATCTGTCTCCAATTTGAAAGAAAGAACACCTTCTTTGGCACCTCTTCTGATTGCAAGAATTCTATGTGAAGGAGATTTCTTAACAGGTTCTGAAAAGTTGTAGTAGACTTCAAATTTTGATTTTTTGTCAGACCAATCTTTTTTTACGTTTGAAACAATGAGTCCTTTTGAAACTGTAGAGTTCCTCAGGTAGCTTTTAATTCCTGCATCTTCAGAAATTCTTTCAGCTATTATATCAAGAGCCCCATCTAAAGCTTGTTGAGTTGTTTCAACACCTTTTTCAGGATTAATGTATTTTGATAAAATCTCTTCTTTGGAATTTTTAGGGCTTATTTGCATCCAAATAAAATCTGCTAAAGGTTCTAAGCCTTTTTCTTTAGCAATTGTAGCTCTGGTTCTCTTTTTGGGTTTGTAGGGTAAATATAAATCTTCTAATTTTTGTTTTTCTGTGCAGTTTATAATCTCTTTTTCGAGTCCAGGCGTTAATTTATCTTGTTCTTTAATGGATTGGAGAACAGTTTCTTTTCTTTTTTCAAGCTCAGTATAATATTCGAATTTCTCACTAATATCTTTTATCTGGATTTCGTTAAGTTCACCGGTTTTTTCTTTTCTATATCTTGCAATAAAAGGAATTGTTGCACCATCTTTAAGAAGTTCGACAGTGTTTTTTACGGATATTTCCTTTAAACTCAGGTCTTTAATTATATTCTCAATAATAAGTCGATCATTCATTGTTTTATTTCCTCTAAAATTATATTAGTTTAAATATGGAGTTATTTAAATATTAGCTTTTTGAAGATAGTGAAATGATACAAAGGAGGTATTGCAGGGAGGTATATTTTCTCCGTCGCTGTTGTTTCATCAAATTGACATGAAACAAAGGCTCCTACAAAAACATACCTCCCTGCAACATTCATTATTAGTTTCGAAATAAAATAGTAGTAACATTAGGAGTAAATTATGAATAGTGATAAAGATAAATTAGTAATTAAGATTCTTGGCTCAGGTAGTTGTGTTCCAAGGGTTGAACGTGCTCCTGCCGGATATTTAATAAAATATAAAGATAAAAAATTCTTGCTTGATTGTGGCCCTGGTATTTTACGGCAATTGGTTAAAGCCGGTGAGGATTATAAAGGCCTTACAGGAGTGATATTTAGCCATTTTCATCCTGATCACTCTTCAGACTTTATTCCTTTAATTCAAGCTCTTGATTACACACCAGGTTTTGATAGAAAAGAAGAATTATTGCTGTTTGGACCTCCAGGCTTAGAAAAATTTACTAAAAGCCTTTATGAAGTTTATGATCTTGGCCCAAGAGGATATGACGTTGCTTATATTAAGCTTGACGGGAAATACGGTCTTAATGATGAACTTTTTATTACAGCTATAAAGGGAAATCATACAAAATCAAGCTCAATTATTAAGATAACTTATAAAGATAATAAGGGTAAAGAGAAAGGACTGGTATATTCAGGAGATACCGATTTTGATCCTGCTATTTCAGAATTTGCAAAGGGAATAGATTTGCTTATTCTGGAATGTTCTTTCCCTTATAAAGCAGGTAAACATTTGACTCCTGAAGAAGCAGGAAAAATAGCTCAGGGTGCGCATCCTGATAAATTATTGCTGACGCATTTTTATCCTCCCTGCGATAGTCCTGATATTGATATTCAGGAGATGGTAAAAGAACACTATTCAGGCCAAATTCTTATAGCAGAGGATTTTATGGAGATAATTATCTAGAAAAATCAGATTTTTTAAAGATTTTTATATTTAGAATTATGTCTTTATCATCCACTTGTTCTGGTTTTAAGCCAAATTCTTTCTTGAATATATAATTTTTTTCAACAAAATTACATATCTCTAGACCATAATTCTTGCAGAAATACTGAGATCCATAATCTTTTGTGTCTCTTGAATTAACCAAAATATAATCAGGAGCATTCACCTGCAGATCTTTCACTATATTTTTCTCTCCAAATGTCTCTATATAATTTGGAAGAAGTGAATAATAAAAACCATTTGAGGGTCTATCGGTTAGGAAGTTTACTATAACTCCTTCTGGAACCATTAGTACTGATTTATCTCTAGGAACTTCTGATTTAATATACTCAATCACTTGATTAAGGCCGTAATTTACTTCTATATTTGAATAGATACTTCCTTTTTCTGTTGATATGGGATAGAAATATACTACTTTTGAAACAAGAATAAACCTAACTAAAAATGCAGAGCTTAAGATAATAAAGAAAATTATGCAGGTTATTTTCCAGATTTTCACATCTAAAAATTTGAAGAAATCAGGAATTTTATCAACAAGGAAAACAACATTTACTAACAATGCTATAGGTAATATGTAAGTACCAAAAACGTGTAAATCAACGTGAAAATACGATTTTAATGTTGCTATAATCCCAATAAATGCAAGAAAAATCAGGATTTTATCTTTTAATTCGAGCTCTTGAAAAGCCGTTTTTATGTTTTTAATATGAAATAACTTTTGAGAAAAAACTTTTTGAAATATTAGAAATACTAAAATTATCGTAGTACTTATAGGCAGCCACGAAAATAAGCCTTCCTCAGTATGTTTAAGGATAAATTTAGTAATATCAAACTGTTTTGATAATATAAACGGGTAAACAGTAGTAGCTAATAATTTTACAAAAAACACAATCAATATAACTGCAATAACAGACGAAATCGCCCAAAATGCTTTATCTTTTTTATAATATTTACTATTTTTAAAATTAAACCGGAATTGCTCTGATATATGACCTGTCAAAATAAGCAAAAGATATGTAATTCCTGAGATTATCAGGAATTTTACAAGCATATCAACAAAAAAACTCAAACTATTTTTAAGTATGCCCCAGGTCAAGAAGAACCCTGTGTTGTTCTTATAGAAATATTTAAGAGCATCTGCCCTGGAATAATTATGCATAAGTTGAATATATTTAGTAACATCATCAAGGCTTAAACCTTGATGAATTAACGTTACCCAGCTAACAGCAGGTATTATTAGTAATGAGATAACGCTTATTATTATATATCTTTTAGGAACAGGCTTGATAAATAAAATTATTGACAAAATTATTAGAAATAGTGAATATTCTATTTTTGACAGTATCGAAATGCCTATAAACAGAAAGGATAATGGAATAAATTTGGGGTTACGGCTTTTAAAATAATAGATACAAAATAATACAGATAACAAAAACCCGCTTAAAGCATAAGTAATAGCGTATGCATAAGGAAAAATGTAATTAGTAATAAAATAATGAAAAATAAACAATACCATTAACATCAAAGATATAGCCCAGCTTACCCAGCTTGAAGTAACAGTTCTGGCAATTAAGTATATTGTTGTTAAAATAATTAACGAATTAACAACTCCAGCTGTGTATAGAGTATTTAGATGTTCCCCAAAGAGCTTGAATAACAATGTATTTAGCTGATAAGAAAAAGGCCCGTATAGAATAAAAATATCTTTGTATAAAACCTGCCCTTTTAGCATTGCTGAAGGAACATAAGCTTCTCTTCCGCAATCAATAAGCGGACTCCCTTGATGACCCCAAAATATATAAGAAAGAACAGCAAATATCGCCAATAAAGCTAGGAAAAGTAATATATCAATTCGGTGATTTTTTATTTTTTTAAGAATTTCCAATTTTTATCTCTACCATGTTAGTTCTTATTGATTTTGCAATTCCAATATTAGTAAATTATACTATGTATAAAGGTTTATCAAAAATTTAAAATGATAATGAGTAAGAGTGGATTAATAAGGATCAGGAATGAGAGTTATAAGAGTTTTATTAATTGGATTTTTATGTATATTCTTTAGCTTAACGACATCATTTGCAAATGAAATAAGTGATCAATTCGATCTCAAATTTCAAAAAATTGATGTTAAAGAAACAAATAATGAGCTTCCTAAAAGGGTTTTTAGGAAATTAACTCCTTATAAAGTTAGTTTTAAAAACATAAGCGATGGTCCATTTGAGCTTCATTTCAGTGATGTAAGATTAATTCTTGAACAAGATAATCAATTTTATCCATTGACCCAAAAAGTCGTTTATAAAAAATCAAAAGCTCACCCGATTGTAAGATCAGTTTTAGTAGGCGTGCCCGTTACTCTCGTATCAGGAGGATTATTTACAGTTCCAGTTGTAGGAACCACTTTTTCACTTGGGATTGATACCAATAATACTCTTAAGAAATCACTAGATGGGATTTATTTCGAAAAAAAACTTCTCCAGCTTGGAGAAGTTTTTGATTTTTATGTTTTTGTTTCTGACAAAACATCAGAGGTTAAGGATATATTGGTTAGATAAGTTTCATGTATTGGCTTTCATATATTGGTATTATAGAAATATTATACTCGCTGAGGGCTTGATTCATTGATTTTTGCAGATTCTCAATAGCTTGCACTTCAGTTCTTCCAATAGCAGAAAGGTTGAACATAACACAATTTGCTACGAAAAAAGCATTTTTTTTATAAATAAGAGCCGGATATTCTATGTTTATTTTGTTAGACATAATTTATCCCTAAAAAATGTGCGTATTATTTTTATCGATATTTTTTTTAATAACTTTAGAAAAAATTTTTCCGGATAAATGGTAGCATTTATCTAAAAGCCTTTTATGGAACATACTTTAGGCTTTTTCGTCCATAAAAATATATTGTAAATTTCGGTAATAAAGCCTAATGTTAAATAAACAGTTATTATTTATTGAAATTAAAGGAAAATCCCTAGTAATTTGGAAATACTTTTGATAAAATAATAAAACATGCCGATGTGGCGAAATGGCAGACGCAGTTGACTCAAAATCAACCGGGGCAACCCGTGTCGGTTCAAATCCGACCATCGGCAATCTACTTAAATCATTGCGGGTTATAAAAATGAATTCACAAGTCCTGCAGGCGGGCAAAGCCCGACCTTCGGACTTGCTCATACCTGCTTCGCATGGGGACGTTTTGGATTTGACAGGGCGTTCGATGTGGGTAGGCTGCGAGTCGGAGCGCTGTTCTCCGTTACCAACGAGCAAAACTAAAATAAATGGCAACAACGTCATTAAAGCTGATTTCAGCAGAGCTCAAGCTCTAGCTGCTTAGTAAAATCGGCCACTGAGTAGCCCTAACCGGGCGGGTTGCTTGGTCACTAATCCCGGATGCGTCTGGAATACGAGGGTAAAACCAGACTAAGATTTCCCTCAAAGCCGGGCACGGCTAAATGCTTAGTCTTAGTTTTAGATTACGGTTGTTGATCTGACTGGGATGAAAATTAAAAACAACCTACACTCGTAGATGTCTATTTACTTCCGTTCTGGACGAGAGTTCGAATCTCTCCGTCTCCACCATAAAAGCCCAAGCTGAAAACGCTGGGGCTTTTATTTTGCTTATGTATTTAATCAGGCAA
>Ga0208968_1000923_pt1 | contig 16994 bp, 13 predicted proteins | sample RifOxyA3_FD_184031 | JGI IMG/M metagenome (GOLD analysis project Ga0208968, IMG submission 184031) | Groundwater microbial communities from Rifle, Colorado - Rifle Oxygen_injection A3 (SPAdes) | ecosystem: Environmental > Aquatic > Deep subsurface > Groundwater | place: Rifle, Colorado, United...
ATCCGCCATCCGAAGGACCCATCCGCGGCTCGATCAAGACCGCCCGATTCTCCGTGTCGCCACACACGCGACCTCGGTGAACATGCCCCGCCGACACAAATCCGATTACGAGCGGGATTACGAGCGGAATTACGAGAAGAACCGCGATTCCTGTAATTGTCGAACTCTGGGAGTCTCTCCGGCTGAGCCGGAGGGTTACCTGTTGACTTAAAGTATTGATAGCAGTATTTCGGGGCAAAAGCAATTCGGCCGGCCAAAATAGTGTGGTTTTCGCGCGGGCGCGCTAGCGCGCGTAAGTTTTTGCGTCTATATTGTTGTGAAGCAACAAGGTCGAAAAGAGGTTGTCGTTGGATAGGCAGACGAACCGCAAAGACGGGGCCTGGAGAGGGAACCGAAACCCCGCAAGCACGTGGCCCCAAGAGATGTCCATGAACAAGCACATGATCAACCAGGGGACCCCAGTTCAGGAGGACACAGACCATGAACCTCCTCCTGGACATCCTCCTTTATGCGGCGGTTGGCTGCAGCGAGTGGTATCTGGCGTTGCGGCGCACACTTGCGTGTGCGCGTGGCGAAAAGAGCTTGCTGGTGGTCATTGTTTTTATCGAAAACATCTTGGGGTTGTGGGTGTTGTCGAATTTCGTGCGTAACAACGACTGGCTGGTCGCCATCAGCTACTCAGCCGGCGGCGCGCTCGGTGCGCTCTTGGTGAATTGCACCAACCCCGGCGAGAAGAAGACCCCCTGCGCGACCTGCGCATCATCACCGGCCGACACTGACACCGAGTTGCCGCCCGTGCCGTCGCCCGAAGACGCGCTCCCCGCGCGCTGACACGCCCCCGGCTGACCAACCCGGTACATATGCATCCCCTGGAGCAGACCTGCCTTGGCCTTTCCCTGGAGCGCCCGCGTCTCGCGGGCCTGCCTTGGATGGCGCGGCGGTCTGCCGCGAGCCAGGCGGTCCGAAATACCCCGTCGCCACTCAGTCCCGGCCTTGTCGGCGGGGTGCGTGCGGTGGCAACGCGGTACGCCCGCGAGACGCGGGCGCGCCAGGAATTTCCCCTTGCCCCTTCCCTCAGCCTTCAGCTTTCATCCATCCGCCCTCTCTCCGCGCTATATTACCCCCATGAACGACATCATCTACGGACGCCAGCCGGTGCGGGAGGTGCTTTTCGCACACCGCCGCACCCTCCAGTCGCTGATGCTCAGGGACGGTCTGCGCGGCACGCCCGAGCTCGATGAAATTCTGCGTGTTGCCGCCTCGCGGCAGGTGCGAATCTCGTACGTTCCCGAGCGGCAGTTGGACGATCTCTCCGAGGGCGGGCATCACCAAGGCATCGCCGTCACAGTCTCCGGTTACCCCTACGCCTCACTGGACGAGGTAGAGTCACGGATCCGCAAGCGGAACGAGCCGCCGCTGGTGCTTTTTCTCGATCACCTTCACGACCCGCAGAATTTCGGCGCCATCCTGCGCACGGCCGACGCGGTCGGCGCCCACGGCATCGTCATCCCCAAGGACCGGGCTGTGGAGGTGACTCCGGCCGTGGTCCGGGTCTCGGCCGGCGCTTCCGAACACCTGCTCATCGTCCGGGTCACCAACCTGGTTCAGACCATGCGGCAACTGCAGGACGACGAGGGCTGGGAACTGGCGGGTCTGGAGGCACTCCCCGAGGCACAGGTCCACACCGAAGCCCACCTGGCCGGCGTGGCCGGCCTGGTCGTCGGCAGCGAGGGGAAGGGCCTCGGCCGCCTGGTCCGTGAAAACTGCAATCTGCTGATTCGCCTGCCGCAGTTCGGCGGCACCTCATCACTGAACGCCGCCAGCGCCACCGCGGTGGCCCTGTTCGAAATGCGACGCCAACGCGCCGGTGCACCAGCGCCCCGTTGAGTCGCCAGTTCGCATGCCCTGGAGCGCCCGCGTCTCGCGGGCTGCCTTCAGTGGCGGGGCGGTACCCCGCAAGCCAGGGGCCGCATTGCCTGGCCTTGCCACGCCGTCGTCAACGTCGGGGGGAAGCGGCAACGCACCACGCCGGCGCGACACGAACAGCACGATGCCGAGGCATTCCAGGCCGACTGGCTCGCGTCAGACCGCCACGCCACCCAAAACAGCCGGCGAGACGCCGGCGCTCCAGGAGTACACGCCGCTGAGCCGCATATTGCCGCGCTTGACAAACCCCCTTCGCCGACGATACTAACCCATGCCGAGGAGTGCACTTCTGGCGCGCCTCGTGCCAGTTTGTCCCTCGGTGTCACCGAGCGTGCAGAGCGACTGATCCCCGGGGGGGGACGCAGCGGAGGACAAGCCATGCTCACAACCTACCGAATGGATCAGGGACGGGTGGTTCAAGTCCCGGATGGTGAGGGGCCGATCCTCCTGTTCGTGGAACCGACGGATTCCGAAAAGACGTTCCTGGTCAATCAGCACGGGATTGACGAGCACAACCTGGCGTCGGCACAGGACCCGGACGAACTGCCGCGTATGGAGTTCGACAATGACCACCTCGCCGTCATCTTCAAGCACCCCAAACGCTACTCGGCGAATGACAATTTCCAGTTCCGCATCAACTCGGTCGGATTGTTTCTCTTCAAGGACCGCCTGATTGTCATCGCGCCCAGCGACATGAGCGTGTTTGATGGGCGCGCGTTCACCAAGGTCCAGGACCTGCAATTGCTGTTCCTGCGCATTCTCTCGACGTGCATCTCGCACTGCTTCTCCCATTTGCAGGTCATCAACCAGATCGCCAACGAACTCGAGCCGAAAATCGTCACCTCGATGGAAAACCAGCACCTTCTGCTGATGTTCTCGATCGAGAAGAGCTTGGTGTACTACATCAACGCCATCAGCGCCAACGGCCGCGTGATCGAGCGGTTGAAGACAAACGCCAAGAACCCCCAGACCGAAGGCCTCTCCCTGGAAATGGTCGAGTATGTCGACGACCTGGCCATCGAGAACGCGCAGTGCCTGGAGCAGGCCCAGGTCTACGCCAATATCTTCACCGGACTCATGAACGCACGCGCCTCGATTGTGAGCAACAACCTGAACGTGCGGATCAAGCGCCTGACCACGATCAACGTCGTGTTCATGCCGCTCTCTGTGGTGGCCGGTATCGGGGGCATGTCGGAGTACACAATGATGACGCAGTGGCTGCCTTGGCCGGTCGCCTATGGCGTGTTCCTGCTCGGCCTGGCGGTTCTCGGTTTCATCACCTACTGCATTCTCCAACGGGCGGAAAAGAAGGCGTTGGGGAGCTGAGACACGCCGGACGCGACGCCGCTGCCGTGTCTAGTGCTCTGTCGCCAGAAGTCACCCCGCAATTGCGCGCAATGGTCCGCACCTTCCCAGGCGAGACGCCAAGCCGTTGACGATGGCCCCGCCAGAAATCGCCTGTCCCCTCCGCATCCCTCCGCACCTTCAGAGACAAAGATTAGAGACAAAGATTAGAGACAAAGATTTGAGACAAAGATTTGAGACAAAGATTTGAGACAAAGATTTGAGACAAAGATTTGAGACAAAGACCAGATTTCGGTCTCCCATCTTCGTCTCCCCATCTTAATCTCCCCATCTTTGTCTCTAGCAATTGCGCGCAATGGTGGCAGAGCAGCGCAACCTGACGCAACGTGAGGCGCTGGACCATGGACAATGGACCATGGACCATGGTCCAAAATTGCGGGGAAACTTGTGGCGACCGAGCACTAGCCACCCCGCCTCAGAACCGACTTCCGGGGAAGACAGTACCTCGCTTCTCGGCTTCCCGCAAGCATGGACTGACCGACAGGACGCCGCCAGACCTGTGGGCCACGCGCAGCCCGGCTCCGCCGCACACATGGGACCGGTGCGCGAACGCCGCTCGCTGAAGCGTCGCTCCCACTTCCGCCTGAAAGGCGGCACTCAGACGGGAACAGCCATCCATCCCGGCGTGGGGGGGGGCGCCTCGTCGCGTGTGCCGGGACTGCGGGCAAGGGACTGCCCGCGCCACTGCGCCTCCCCCCCGTCCCTCGACACCCGTCCCCATGAACAGGAACTAAATACGTATATATATTTGTATTTAGCCGTCTCTCATACTATTATCTGTTAGCGTTCTTAATCGTCATGCATTATCACACGGAGGGACGGGGTCATGCTTGCCAAGACGTGGAGTTCGGCGATTCAGGGGGTGGAAGCGTACACGGTCGAGATCGAGGTGAACGCGACCGGGGCGGGGCAGGAGAACGTCGTGACCGTGGTCGGACTGCCGGACACCGCGGTGCGCGAGAGCCGCGAGCGCGTCTGGTCGGCGCTGTACACCAGCGGGTTCCGGCCGCCACACGGCCGCACGACCATCAACCTCGCGCCGGCCGACGTGAAGAAGAACGGCTCCGCGTTCGACCTGCCCATTGCGGTCGGCATGGTCGCGGCCACGAACGGGTTCGACCGCGACCGGCTCGCGCAGACCATGATTGTCGGGGAACTGGCGCTGGACGGCACGGTCCGGCCGGTGCCCGGCGCGCTGCCGATCGCCATGCACGCGCGCAGCGAAGGCATCAAGCACCTGCTCGTGCCGGCGGAGAACGCCAACGAGGCCGGGGTCGCCGACGGCGTCGCGGTGTACGGGATCCGTTCGCTGGGCGACGCGGTCGACTTCTTCCGGCACGAGACCGCGCGCAGTCCGGTCCAAGTCGACGTCAGCCGGTTCTATCAGCAGGCCAACGCCAAGGCACTGGACTTTGCCGACGTCAAGGGTCAGGCCACCGCGAAGCACGCGATCGAGGTCGCCGCGGCCGGGGGGCACAATGTCCTGATGATCGGCGTTCCGGGATCCGGGAAGACGATCCTTGCGCAGCGCCTTCCATCCATACTTCCGCCGTTGACGCTGGACGAGGCCATGCAGGTCACCAAAATCCACAGCATTGCCGGCGTCCTGGACCGAAACACGGCGCTGATTGTCGCGCCGCCGTTCCGGTCGCCGCACCACACGGTCAGCGACGCCGGGCTGATCGGGGGGCAGTCGAACCCGCGACCGGGCGAGATCAGTTTGGCTCACAACGGGGTCTTGTTCTTGGATGAACTCCCTGAATTCCGGCGCAATGTACTCGAAGTGCTGCGGCAGCCGCTCGAGGGCGGCACGGTGACCATTTCTCGCGCCATCGGGTCGGTGACGTTCCCGTCGCGGTTCATGCTGGTGGCGGCCATGAACCCCTGCCCTTGCGGCTACTACGGGTCCACGCAACGGCAGTGCCGGTGCACGACGGGCCAGATCTACCACTACCGCTCCAAGATCTCCGGGCCGCTGCTCGACCGCATCGACATGCACGTCGAGGTCGCACCGTTGGCGGAGAACGAACTGATGAGCCGCGGTACCGGCGAGCATTCGGAGACGATCCGCGCCCGAGTCGAGCAGGCCCGGCGCATTCAGCGCGAGCGGTTCAAGGGCACGGACATCCGCTGCAACGCGGAGATGACGCCCCGCGCCATGGAGGAATGGTGCGCGCTGGGCAGCGGCTGCAAGGCGACGTTGCGCGCCGCGATCAGCGACCTGAACCTCAGCGCCCGCGCCTATGACCGCATCCTGCGCGTGGCGCGTACGCTCGCCGACCTGGACGACAGTCACGACATTGCGCCGCAGCACCTGATGGGCGCCATCGGGTTCCGCAACCTCGACCGGCAGTTGTGGTGAAGGGGAATAGCGACCTGTACGGAAAGATGCGATCGAGCACAGTGGCTCGGCGCGTCCCGCGCCGAAGCGGGGTACATCGGCCGGTCCCCGGCCGAGGGCCTCGGTCCGGGACGGACCCGAGCACCTTACTGCGGTCCCGGAGGTCCCGCGCCACTGCCGCTGACTCCATGCCGGAAGAGAGACAGCCTCACTTCATGAGGTGGTAGTTGGCCATGGATACGCCGCTGAGCATCGAGCCGACGATGCCGAGGAAGCCCTGGTCTGTGCCGCAGATGAACAGGTTGCGGACCGGTGTCGTCCCGTCGCGGCGTTTGGCGGGACTGCCGTAGACCGTGCCGTTCAGGTGCCCGGTGTAGCGCAGGATGGTGCGCGGCGTGAACATGTCCGTTGCGACCACGTGGCTCGCAAAGCCCGGGAACTGCCGGTCCAGCGTCGCCTGCTGCCGGGCCAGGACCTGTTGCTTCGCCCCGCGGTACTCATCCTCGCCCAATGCCATCCACGCGCCGTGGTCCGCCTGGTGTGTCAAGCGGACAATGCTCTCGCCCGTGCCCGCATCCATGCCCGCAAAGTTGCCCGGCACGCACAGCACGCCGCTGCGGTAGTCCACCGGTTCCGTCGCCCGGGCGTAGACGAACCGCTCGGCGTCATTGAAGAACGTGATGCAGATCCCGAATCCGAGATCCGCGGCCGGACGGTCAAGGACGAAAATGCTCTCGACGAACGCCAACTCGCCCACCGCGTGATTGTGTGCGTCCGCCGGCGGCGGCTCGCACAACTGCAGCGTCTCGACATAACCGGCGCAGGACATGACGGCCGCTGGCCGCAGCGTCGCGCCGTCGTCCAGGACCAGTTCTGACACGGCCCCGGCCTGCGTGCAAATGCTGCGGACCCCGCAGCCGGTGCGGAGTTCGCCACCGCTCTCGCGGTAACGGTTCAGCAGCAGGTCGAGCAGGTGCCGGATGCCGCGCCGCGGCCGGCAGAACCCCTCGAGAAAGATGCTCTGGAACATGATGCAGAACTGGTTGAACTCCATATCGTGCGGTTCGGCGTTCCCGTAGTACATCAGCGGGCAGAGAATCATGTCCTCCAGGAGCGGGTTCGAGATGAACTGCCGCAGGACCGGGCGGGTCGGCGCCGGCTGCGCCGTGAGCGACAGCGAGTCGTGCGCGCGGATGCAGGCGACCAGTTTCCGGAACCCGTCAATCTGGTCCGGAAACGCCGCCGCGACACTCGCCTCAAGGTCCGGGAACCGGTTGGTGAAGCGCAGTTCGGCGCCGGGGAAGCGCACGGTCGAACACGTCTGCTCGCAGAGGTCGAGGTCGTCCAGGCGCAGACGCAGTTGGCGCAGGAGCTTGTTCAGGGGCGCGCTGCGGGCCTGCGGGTCGGGGAAGTTCGTCATCGCGTGCAGGCCGACGTCGAACTCGCGCCCACCGCGACGGTAGTACGAGTTCAGTCCGCCCACGAGACGGTGCCGCTCCAGGATCAGCACGCGCCTGCCGAAGTGCGCCAACCGGATGCCGGCCGCCAGCCCGGACATCCCTGCACCGATGATGACGACGTCGTAGTCCATGCGGATTCTGGTGTTCGGTGTTCGGTGTTCAGGGTTCAGGGGAAATGTGCCGACCTGTGCGGGTAAGTTCGCCCTCGCGGAACAATGCCGTGCCCCGACTGGGATGCGATTGAGCGCGGTGGCTCGGCGCGCCTGCCTGTGCGCCGCACGCAGACAGGTCCCGCGCCGAAGCGGGGTGCGTCGACCGGTCCCCGGCCGAGGGCCTCGGGCCGAGACGGCCCCGAGCACCCTGCTGCGGTCCCGGAGGTCCCGCGCCACTGCCCGCCGCTGCGCACAACCGCGAACAGGTGCATCCTGGTGTCCATAGCGGGTCGTTTTCTCTCTCAGAATTTACCCGCACAGGTCGAAATGTGCGCTTTGGAGTGCACCCTGGAGCGCCCGCGTCTCGCGGGCTGAACCGTCGCCAAGCGTGCAGGTGCGTGCTTGCCACGGTGAGGCCTGGAGACTTGGGCAGCTCTACCTTCACCTCGGCATTTGCCTGTCATCCTGCAGTGTCCGTCACGCTTCGACAAGGTTCGCAACAAGGTTCTCGCCAAGGCTGGCGCAACGGCTCCTTGACGCCCTTCCCCCTGAAGCCTGAACACTGAACACTCCCCGACACTCCCCTGCCCCAGCGCTCCGCTCACTCCGGCACGGTAGCCACCAGCTCGCGGATGATGTCGACCGAGGTCACGCCCTCGGCGTCAGCGTGGAAGTTGGTGATGACCCGGTGTCGCAGGATCGGCAACGCCAGGGCCCTGACATCCTCGCAAGCCACATTGTACCGGCCGGCGAGCAGCGCGCGGGCCTTGCCCGCCAGGATCAGGGCCTGCGAGGCGCGCGACCCCGCGCCCCACTTGACCTTTGCCTTGACCGACTCGGTTGCGGACGCTGACGTCGGGCGAGTCGCACTCACCAGGCGCACCGCGTAGGACACCACGTTCTGCGACACGGGGACCTCGCGAACCAACCGCTGAATTTCGATGATCTCCGCGCCGGTGAGAACGCTCGCCAAGGCCGGCGCCTCCGGCGCGGTGGTGGCCGTGACCATGCGCTCCTCGTCCGCCGTGCTCAGGTATTCCATCACAATCATCATCAGGAATCGGTCAAGCTGCGCCTCCGGTAACGGGTAGGTCCCCTCCAGTTCGATCGGGTTCTGCGTCGCGAGCACGAAGAATGGCGGGTCCAACGGATAGGTCTGGCCGCCGGCCGTGACGTGCCGCTCCTCCATCGCTTCGAGCAGCGCCGCCTGCGTCTTGGGCGGCGTGCGGTTGATCTCGTCGGCCAACACGATGTTGGCGAACACCGGCCCGCGCAGGAACCGGAAGCTGCGCTTGCCCGACGCCGCGTCCTCCTCCATCACCTCGGTACCGAAGATGTCTGCCGGCATCAGGTCCGGCGTGAACTGGATGCGCTTGAAACTCAGCGAGAACATGCGCGCAATGCTCTTCACCAGCAGCGTCTTGCCCAACCCGGGCACGCCGACCAGCAGGCAATGCCCGCGCGCCAACAACGTGATGATCAGGTCGTGGATGACCTCATCCTGCCCCACAAACACCTTGCGCAGTTCGGAGACCATCTTCCCCGAGACGGCCGCCGCCCTGGCCACCATGTCTTTGCCATCACGTTCGTCCATGCCATCTCCCATCGCCTGAGGATCTATTGTGGAGCCGCCGACACGGCCGGGACGCCCGAACCGTCTGCATAGTTTGGCCCAGCCGGAACGGAAGTGCAAGCAGGCCCACCCAAAAAGACGACCTGTGCGGGTAGATCCGGCCGTGGCACCGCTCGTAGTGGTGTCGCAGTCCCGGCGGTTGTCCGCCGGGCAAGACACCATCCCCACGCCGGACCGTCGCAACACGCCCGATGGGCTCTTGGCGCTCCACTTCGTTCCGCGCCCTGCGAGCCCACTACGAACCGGCGCATCCTGGCGTCCATGGCGGGGCGCCTTCTCCCTCAAGATCTACCCGCACAGGTCCCAAAAAGAGCCTTACGACCGCCATCGGTGGCGGGTTGAGGGGCAAGGAAGAGTGAGTGGGTGTGGGGGTGAGTGGGTGAAGTCCTCTGCCCTCGACACCCGACACCCAACACTCGCTTGCCTCGGCGTAGCTTCTGAGCGAAGCCGGGTCCCCCGGGAAGGACCGGCGACGGCCGCGTTGTGCCGGCGCGCGCAGGCACTATGGTAACGGCGTGAACGACCTCCAACACATCCGGTTCGCGGCACCCCTCAGGTTGCTTCCACCTGCAGCCTGCCAGGCTAGTTACCGGTTCGCCGCATTCATGAGGCACGGTTTCCTCTGCCTCGTTCTCGTTCTCGGCCCGTTCCTGCTGACCGGCTGCGCCAGCATCAGTGCCGGGCCACGCCCACCCCCGTACGCAGCCCGCGCCCAAACGGTACGGATGCTGGTCACCGCCTACTGCCCGTGCGAACAATGCTGCGGCTGGACCCGTAATGCCCGCGGCCAACCGGTGTTCGCTTATGGGTCCAAGGCGGGACAAGCCAAGCCGGTTGGAATCTGTGCCGATGGCAACAAGGCGCGGAAAGGCACGGTTGCGGCGGACACGCAATACTATCCGTTCGGCTCGCGCATGAACATTCCAGGCTACGGCTGGGGCGTCGTCATGGACCGGGGTGGCGCGATCACCGGGCCCGGTCACATCGACATCTTCTTCCCCAGTCACAACCAGGCGCTGAAGTGGGGACGCCGAATCCTCCCCGTCACCGTGTATTCCGAACGGCGCCGGTGAATCGCTCCGGCAACCTTGGCCGGCCAGGGCTGGTTAGCCGTGATGCGTCAGCGCCCCCCGGGCGGATGCGCCCGATCATGTGTGGGCGTTACTCACTGTTTGTCCGGGTCGTTCTGGCAAGGTGGCGGGACCGGCCCGGTCCCGCGGGTGTCGGAGCGAGCCGCTCCGACCACTTTAGACGCCAGCCCCGGTCAACCTTCGACCCTATCTCCACCCGCCACTGACGCATTACGTTGGCCGGCGGGATCCACTGGCACATTTGGCCGTCGTGCGCTAAGTTATCGTCAGGCGAACGGTCGTACGGGTAACATGACGCCCGGCTGTGACGGCGGCGCGCTTCAGGAATGCCGTCCACAGCGGGGAGATGAGGAGGGTACGTTATGGCAGGCAACCCGAAACTGAAAGTTCTTTCCAGAAACTTGCGCGGCAAGGACGGCAAAGCCCTGGCGTTCGACCTGACGGAACCGCGGTACACGGTCGGCCGGACCGAGGAGAGCAACATCTGCCTGCCGGATGCGTCGGTCAGCACACACCACGCCGAGCTGCTCTATACCGCGGAAGAGGACTACGCCGTGCAGGACGTGGGCAGCACCAACGGCACCCGGGTCAACGGTGTCGGTATCGGCACAGACGCACGACAGCTCACCCACGGGGACATCGTCCAGTTCGGCGGAGTCGAAGTATTCTACGAGTGATGCGCAGGCAAGACTGAGGGATGACGGCTGAAACCTGAAAAGGATACAGAGGGACCGCCTTCGGACTCCAGACCTCAGCCTTCAGTTTTCATCCATTATCCATCCGACCTCACCGTCCACCCATCCGAGCCATTTCGTCCAGGATTTGCTTCACTGCCCCCCTGGCCTCGTCGAACGTCTGGAACCGTTCCCGGTGGTCCTGCCGAATCATCTGCGTCAACACCTGCATCAGGCCCGGCCGCAGTCCCTTCAGTCGGTTCAGGCTGACCTCTGCGTCCGGGGCCACGTGCCGCTCCATCAACGCGCGAATGTCCGGTGCATCGAAGTAAGGCTCTCCGGTCAAGGTGTGGTAGATGACCATGCCCAAACTGTAGATGCAGCTCGCCGGACTCTCCACCATGCCCCAGACGCGCTCCGGCGGGAGGTAGTACGGAGACCCCGAAATGAACTGCCCGTCCGGGTCCACCAGTTGCCCCGCCTCGGCACACAGCCCGTAATCGATCAGGACCGCGTGCTCCGCGGTGCTGAGAATAATGTTCTCCGCCTTCAGGTCGCAGTACAGGTAGCCGCGGCTCCAGATGTGCTGCAGCGCGTCCAGCATATCTACTGCCATGCGGTACACCGCCACTTCCGGGAGCCGGCCGCGCTGATCCATGAGCTTGTCCAACCGGTTCCCCTCGATCATCTCCATGGCGTAATAGTACTCGTCGTCCTGGAAGCCGCTCTCGACGCAACTCACCAGGCAGGGATGGTCGCCGATGACCTTCGCCACCCGTGCTTCGCGCAGCAGCGACTCGATCGCCACTGGATCGGTCTTGTTCATTCGCCCCAGGATCTTCACCGCGAACACCTGGTCCGTCATTTCAGTGTGACAAGCCTTGTAAACACTGCCCATCGAGCCGCCGCCCAGGGGCTCAAACAGCCAAAAGTTGCCGATGCGCAGCGGCACAAACTCCATGGTGCCGCAGCTCTGACACTGGGCCACGTGCAGCGGCTCCAAATCATGAAGTACGATGTGGGAGAAGCAGCCCGGACAGAGAATGAACCCGCTCTCCAGCGACGTGAGCCGACGCGAGTTCTCTTCGCGATACCGACGCCGCGCCTCGACCCCGTACGCCTTGGGCCGCTTGCGAATCGGGTTGGTCAGACGCGGCACCGTTTCGGCGGTTGGCGCCTGGTCTTGCGCCGCCGCCGGAGCGGCCTCGGCAGCGTCTGCCCCCGGCGCCCCGGGCGCCGCAGCAGCATCACTGGGGGGCAATGCCAGGGACACCGGCTTTACATGCTCCGGACGCATGATGTTGCCGGGCATCTCGGTGCGCGCCACCCGCACCGTCGCCGACTTCTTCGTCTCCGACGTGATCGCACCGGCGGAGACAATACCGGTCGCCTTGACCTGTGCTTCAGCCCTTTTCCGTGCCTCCGCAACCACTTTCCTGACGTCTTCAAGGTTCGCCGTCTTCGTCTTCTTCGGTTCCGCGCTCTGCGAGTCCATGGGAACCGCAGCCGCAACCGGCACCGCTCGGGGGGCGGCTGCCACTGCGGTTGCCGGCCCCATGGTGACCCCGGGCTGCTCCAGCCCGCGCGCGAGCGCCACGATGGGCTCAGGCGCCGACGCTCGCACTTCTCTCAGCGGCCGCGAGGCTGCAAATCCTCCCGTCGGCACGGCAGCGGCAACCGGCACAACCGCGGGCAAAGCCGCCGCAGGCGGTGCAGGCTTGGCAGCCGCCGAGGCCCCGGGCTTCATTACTCCCGGCAGCTTTCCGGACCATGGCGGCCGCGCGCCAGCCGGCGCCGCAGGAGCGGGAGGCAAAGATACCGCAGGGGCCGCGGCCGCGCCAGACGCCAGCCCCGCAGGCTTCGCCGCACCGCCCGCAAGTTTTCCGGCCCACGGTGGGCGTGGCCCCGACGGGACCGCTTTGGCCGGCGCGGCCGCAGGTGGGGCCACCGCCTCAACGGCCGGGACCGCTTCTGCCGACGGCGTCGCCGGAGCGCCCGATGGACCAGGATCCGGACGCCCCAACGACACGCGCGCCGCCATCTGTACAGACCATGGCGGACGCGCCGCCTCCGGAGACGCCGGAGCAGCCGGTTCCGAGGCTGCAGCTTCAGCCACCGGTTCGACGACCGGCGCCACTGCCTCTGCAGACGGAATCGCCGACGCATCCGAACGGGCCGGCGCCGGACGCCCCAACGATGCCCGCGCCGCCATCTGTGAAGACCACGGCGGACGTGAACCCGACCCGGCCGCGGCCGGGGGAGTCTCCGCCAGCGGCTGCGACGTCTTCGCCGGCTGGTCCGCCTGGTACACCGGCTTCATCGTGTTGCTCGGTAACGAAGTCCGCTCAACGCGGACCGTCCCGGACTTCTCCGTGTCCCGCGGTACGATGCCTTCCTGAATGCCGATCTTGTGCTCCGGAACCGGCTCCGCCTCTGCTACAGCGGCTGCAACCGGGGCGGCCTGGGGCGCTGGGCCGGTACCCGGACGCGCACCCGGCGGCAGTCCCGGCTTGGCGCCACCTCCCAGTTTCCCGGCCCATGGCGGGCGCGGGCCGGTCGGCGGGCGCGGCGGCGGAGTTGGCGGCGGTACCGGTTCAGCCGGGGGCGCTGACTCGGCGGCGGGCGGCGGTACGGCGACATCCGGTCGTGGGATTGCCTGCGATTTCAGCACGAGCTGCGGCCTGGGCATCAGTTTCCGCGGCGCGGCCGGCGCCGGGGCGGCCGTTGCCGCCGGTCCGGCCAGCGTCACCGCTGCCGCGGGCGCGGCGCCGGATCTGCCTGCCGGCTGCACCATCTGCAGAGGCTGAGAAATCGTCACCGGCCTCAATGTCAAAGGAGGCAACGGCGGTTTCTTGACCGACGTCAACGCCAGGGTGGACGTCGACATCGTGCTCTTCTCGGATGGACCGGCTGGACTCGCGGCAGCGACAGGCTGCAGAACCGGCTTACGCTGCGTTGAACTTGCCCCAGGCCTCGTTGCACTCGGCGGCATGGGAGGTGCCGGGGCGCGCTGGGTCGAAGACGGCGACGGTTTCTTTACCTCCGCCCCGGTTGCCACAGACTCGGGAGGTGGCTCAGGCGTAGAGGGCGGAGCGGATGCCGCCACTCCGGGGATGAAGAAACGATGCTCGCACTCAAGGCACTGTGCCTTGCGCCCCCGAAGCGTCTCGGGCACCTCGAACTCCGCCCCGCACTTCGGACAGCCAACCACAATCAGCCGGTCTTCCGATGGAGTTTCGTCTACAACCGACGCAATCTCCAAACCCGCGGAACCGGACATGGGAACCATGAACAAGGACTTACAGCCCGGGCAATTCACCTGATTGCCGCGAAACTCATCGTCTGCGGCAAAGGCGCCATTGCATTGGGGACAAATGACCCGGAAAACGCCCATACTCTCCGGTGTTCCCGAACAGCTGTGTCTGACTCTGGACCTGTTTCACCGCCCGGCTCGGCCTTCTGCCGTGCACCTGGGCCATCCCCCCCTGGTTATGCATAAATCATGCCACGCGTCGAACCCAGCCACGCCAGCCGACGCGCAAGGCAACAACCACACCTGTCCAACACGTGTCCACCGCTGGGACGGCAAGCATAATAGCCTGCATTCTGCGGAAAACAATGCCACCGCCGGTTCGCGTTCACCACTCCGCGACGGTGACGTCTCCCGACAGCACCTCGCGCACCTTGCCTGTCGCGGTGCGCAACCGCAAGGCGCCCTCGCGTGACAAACCCGTCACCGTGCCCGTCAGCTCCTGGCCCAGAACGTGCACCCGCACCTCGCGTCCCTCTAGGATCGACAGGTGCCGCCACTCGTCCAGAAGCGGCCCTAACCCCTCATCGACCCACAACTCGACGGCCTGCTCGAGTTCGGCCAGCAATCCGGCCAGGAGTTGCGGCCTCGAAACCTCGATTCCGGCCATCTCCTGCAACGTGACCGCAGCCCCCGCCAGTCCGCCGGGAAAACCGGTCGGCGGCAGGTTCACATTCACCCCTATGCCCAGGATAAGATGCCTGATCTCATCCATGTCCGCACTCAGATCGCACAGGACTCCCGCAAGTTTGCGGCGGTCGCAGTACACGTCATTGGGCCACTTGAGGCGCAGCGGCAACCCGGGGCAAAGACAGCGTACCGCCCGCACGACGCACAACCCGGCAACCAACGCCAGTTGCGGGGCCCGAACCGGCTGGACACGCGGACGCAGAATGATCGAGACATAAAGGTTGACGCCCGGCGGCGAGAACCACTCACGGCCCAGTCGCCCACGTCCCGCGGTCTGCGTGTCGGCCACCACCGTCGTGCCCTCCGCGGCACCGGCCTCCGCCAGCTCGCCCGCAACGCGATTCGTCGAATCCGTCCGCCGCAGGAAATGGTACGCCCGCCCGAACCGGTGCGTGGCCAGCAACGGCAACACCTCCGTCGGCAGGGGGGAGTTCGGCGCCGCATCCAGGCGGTACCCACGGCGCGGCGCGGAGGAGATCCGATACCCCAACTCGCGCAAACCGCCGATATGCTTCCATACCGCCGCTCGGGAAATCCCATGCTGGACACACATCGCCTCGCCCGAAACGTACCCTTGACTGCGGCGGAGCAGGTCCAGGATGCCAACGGTGGTCGGGGTCATAGCGCAGACTCCTTCCGGCTTCACGGGGTGCCCAAAGATAGGCTGCCATTCACAACGGTCAACCTGAACCGCATGCCCAGGTTGACGATGATCGAAAACGGGCCGTGCTCTGGCGCAGGCCAGAAGACAGCAGCATATTGCTCCCATGACCGTGTAACCCTGCGAGAGCGGTTTCCGCCAGCAGGCTTGGTCTCAACAACGGGGCCGACAGCGTGAGCCTCACACCCAAGATCCTGTTCGCCGGTTACATCGCGCTGTTCGCCGTCCTGGGCATCGCGCCGTACGACCGTGCGGTGTGGTGGGCGGAGAATATCCCAATCCTGCTGCTGGTGACAGTACTCGTCGTGCTGTACCGCTGGCACCGGTCCTCGCCATTCGCCTACGTGCTGATGGCCTGCCTGGTGTACCTGCACACGGTCGGCGGCCACTACACATTTGAACGCGTGCCGTTCGATGTCGTCACCCGCACCTTCGGCTTTCACCGGAACCACTACGACCGCGTGGCGCACTTCAGTGTCGGGTTCTATGCCTTCGGGATCGCCGAACTGCTCCTGGTCAAGCGCCTCGTCAACTCCAAGGTCATTCTGTTCCTGTTCCCCATTTTCGTGATCGCAACCCTAGCCTGCGCGTACGAGATTTTCGAGTGGTGGTATGCCGTGCACGCCGAGGCCTCGGCCGGAACCGCCGTGCTCGGTTCACAGGGCGACGTGTGGGACGCGCAGAAGGACATGCTCGCCGACGTGCTCGGCGCCCTGTTCGCCACCGCGCTGTTCTGGCTGGCGTACCGCCGCAACCCGGCGTTCCACGAACTCGCCCGCACCGCACCCCCCGAGCCCCATCCCGCCCCCCCCACCGGGCACTGACCCCCGTCAGGCAACGACCGAAATGTCAGCCCCGGAATCCCGACAGAGTGGACAACGAAGTGGACGGCCAGGTGAACGACAGAGTGGCCTGCGTCCTCCCGCGGGACAGACAGTCGCAGATGAAGACCAGAGCCCGCGAGGACGCGGGCGCGCCAACGATCTGATCTGCTCGGCGCAAACGAGCCGGTTCTCTCCGTCCCAGGTCAGGGCCCAATCCGGACCGCCTCAAGGCGGGACTACGAGCCTGCCCAGGGGACGGGGCGCGGCAACGGCCCCGCATGCTGCGGTCTTCGCCTCGGCGCGATGAACGCCGGTCGGCCAGCGCATCGGAAAGCGGCACGGGACGGGACCCCGTCGCGCGCCGTTTCCCAATGCACGAGGAGGGCACGAGGGCAGTCAACGACGCCCCCCGGCTTGCCACGGCGAAGTGCCCGGACGAAGACGGGCGGGGACCGGGGCAGCGCCCCGGAGCCGTTGCCGGGCAGACGTCGCCGCATTGCGGAGGCGGACGTCGGGGCTCTGGCTCAGTTGCTCAAGGCACGGCAGGTCGGACGCGTCGCCAAGTGTGCCGATGGCCGCCACGGCGGACATCCTCAGGCAGGCGCCGTTGTTGCCGTTCACGATCTCGCGCGCCAGAGTCAGTGCGGGTTGGTGCCCGAGTCCGGCACAGACCTGCAGTGCCGTCACCCGCACCGGCTCGCAGACCTTGGCGTCCGCGGCCAGCTCGCAGGCGCGCCGCGCGAACCGCCAAAACGTGCTCACCAAGGCAGATACCACCACACTGCGCCTGCCCCCAGTCGCCCGGTGACGCAACGCGGCATGCCTGATCCCCACCAGAAGAACCTTAAACTGATTCCGCTATGCTCA
>Ga0208968_1000925_pt1 | contig 16982 bp, 14 predicted proteins | sample RifOxyA3_FD_184031 | JGI IMG/M metagenome (GOLD analysis project Ga0208968, IMG submission 184031) | Groundwater microbial communities from Rifle, Colorado - Rifle Oxygen_injection A3 (SPAdes) | ecosystem: Environmental > Aquatic > Deep subsurface > Groundwater | place: Rifle, Colorado, United...
TGGTGGTGCGCGCCATCCCCGCCATCCTGCGCGGGGCCGACGCCGCAGGGCTGGTCCGCGACCTGCTGGCCGATCTGCGCGCCCATGGTTCCAGCCGCCGCCTGCACGAGGAGATCAACCGGGTCCTGGCGACCATGGCCTGTCACGGTTCGGTGCGCGCCAACCGCGCCCTGGGCCGGGAGGAGATGAACGCCCTGTTGCGGGAGCTGGAACGGACCGAGCGCGGCGGCCAGTGCAACCACGGCCGTCCGACTTGGGCGCGGCTGGATATGAAGGATCTCGACGCCCTTTTCAAGCGGGGGCGGTAGGAATGTTGGGTTACGGCGCGCGTCAACTATAGCGGACCAGGCGGTTTGAGATGTTTTTTGAGCTGCCTGTCCGGCAGTGAAGGATACCGCCTAGGTGCTCATCAACTCCGCCAATTTCTGAGCTGCCTGTCCGGCAGTGAAGGGTCACCCTGCCGCCCCTGGCTTTTTTCACCATTTCTGAGCTGCCTGTCCGGCAGTGAAGCGGGAGGACGTTGAGAAACGGACGCGGAGACTTTTCTGAGCTGCCTGTCCGGCAGTGAAGCCGGGTCAGTTGGCGGACAGGCCGCCGCCTTCTTTCTGAGCTGCCTGTCCGGCAGTGAAGGAGCGCAATTTCGGCGCCACGCGCAGCGCCATTTTCTGAGCTGCCTGTCCGGCAGTGAAGGCTATGCAGGAGCTGCAATCTTCAGATCGAGTTTTCTGAGCTGCCTGTCCGGCAGTGAAGCACAGATCCGAGGGGCCGCGCCAGGGCGACCATTTCTGAGCTGCCTGTCCGGCAGTGAAGGGCCCAATAATCCGGGTCGGCGTAATACCATTTTTCTGAGCTGCCTGTCCGGCAGTGAAGGGGATTGAAGTCGCATGACATTCACGGCGCATTTTCTGAGCTGCCTGTCCGGCAGTGAAGCACGTCCCCTGTCCCGCCTGCCAGACCCTCCATTTCTGAGCTGCCTGTCCGGCAGTGAAGATCACCGATATCACCCCCGGCAGCGGGCATGATTTCTGAGCTGCCTGTCCGGCAGTGAAGGCAGTAGAGCGATCGGCGGGGGGCCATATGGGTTTCTGAACTGCCTGTCCGGCAGTGAAGCCTCTGTTCCCGGAGCACCATCGGCACCAGGATTTCTGAGCTGCCTGTCCGGCAGTGAAGGTATGGCTACGCGGGAGTGGATGTGTAAGGAGTTTCTGAGCTGCCTGTCCGGCAGTGAAGATTCGTCTGGGCTGGCTGATTTCATCCTTCTGTTTCTGAGCTGCCTGTCCGGCAGTGAAGACAACGTCTGAGGTTGCGTACCTCAACGATATTTTCTGAGCTGCCTGTCCGGCAGTGAAGAGACTGGTTGACCGTGTTCGTGGCCACAGACTTTTCTGAGCTGCCTGTCCGGCAGTGAAGATCCCTGGGGCCAGTGGCGATTAGTGGAAATATTTCTGAGCTGCCTGTCCGGCAGTGAAGAGATCATCCACCTGTTCGAGCAGGAGCGGGCATTTCTGAGCTGCCTGTCCGGCAGTGAAGAACGACCTGGCCGAGGCACCGATCACCGACCTTTTCTGAGCTGCCTGTCCGGCAGTGAAGGCCAGCCGCTTGTTGATGAGCTTGCCGTTGTCTTTCTGAGCTGCCTGTCCGGCAGTGAAGGTCCGCGCCCTCGACCGTGACGGTGCCGGTCATTTCTGAGCTGCCTGTCCGGCAGTGAAGGATGCCTCGGTAAAACTGATCACGGCGCTGGTTTTCTGAGCTGCCTGTCCGGCAGTGAAGATCCGCGAATTCGGCTTCGCCAATCCGGTATTTTTCTGAGCTGCCTGTCCGGCAGTGAAGATCGACCATTGCTTGCGTCCGGCGGCATTCCCTTTCTGAGCTGCCTGTCCGGCAGTGAAGCCCCTTCGATCAACAGACCTGGACCGGCGAATTTTCTGAGCTGCCTGTCCGGCAGTGAAGGGGCACAGACTACCAGGTCAATCTGGCGGCCGTTTCTGAGCTGCCTGTCCGGCAGTGAAGTCCCAGCCTTTGCCGCTGGCGTATTGCCGGATTTTCTGAGCTGCCTGTCCGGCAGTGAAGATGGAGCGCATGGCTGTGTTCGAGCGCCTGATGTTTCTGAGCTGCCTGTCCGGCAGTGAAGTCCGCGAACGCGCCCGCAGCGCCTTTGAATGCTTTCTGAGCTGCCTGTCCGGCAGTGAAGCTGGATCTGCAATTCAACGAGCCGGTCATCGATTTCTGAGCTGCCTGTCCGGCAGTGAAGGCCATGAACACGGCCCAGAGGATCACGAGGGATTTCTGAGCTGCCTGTCCGGCAGTGAAGATCTGGATTGCGCTCTAGGTCGATTCCGATCTTTTTCTGAGCTGCCTGTCCGGCAGTGAAGCTGACGGCCGTCGCCGGTGCATCGGCCTATCGTTTCTGAGCTGCCTGTCCGGCAGTGAAGTGACTCGTTCCGGGTACTGCCGGAACGTGTTTTTTCTGAGCTGCCTGTCCGGCAGTGAAGCTGGTCAGAATTTCATTATCACGATCCTTTGATTTCTGAGCTGCCTGTCCGGCAGTGAAGAAACGATCCCTCTCGCCTGGGGTCTGGCATCATTTCTGAGCTGCCTGTCCGGCAGTGAAGCCCGGCTCGGGCGATCCGATGACGTTGATAGATTTCTGAGCTGCCTGTCCGGCAGTGAAGTTCACCGGTGCGCCCGGCCAGATAGCCAACATTTTCTGAGCTGCCTGTCCGGCAGTGAAGGAGTCTGCCGCACACAATCGCTCCGCGAGTTTTTTCTGAGCTGCCTGTCCGGCAGTGAAGCTACTATGAAGCGTCGAATGAAATGTGGGCCATTTCTGAGCTGCCTGTCCGGCAGTGAAGCGAGGGTTTCGGAAGATGAACAGCCGGTTCCTTTTCTGAGCTGCCTGTCCGGCAGTGAAGATTCCGGCGCTCCGCCCGATCGGTTCACGGCCTTTCTGAGCTGCCTGTCCGGCAGTGAAGATGGTGTGGCACGTATTGGATATTGTTCGGCATTTCTGAGCTGCCTGTCCGGCAGTGAAGAGCAAATAGCTATTGACGCGCGCAAAGCCCTCTTTCTGAGCTGCCTGTCCGGCAGTGAAGTTCGTGGTGCGGGCCGCCGCCGTGCGCCACTACTTTCTGAGCTGCCTGTCCGGCAGTGAAGAGTTACCCCGCGCCGCTGGAGGCCTGGGTCGATTTCTGAGCTGCCTGTCCGGCAGTGAAGAGCCTGCTGGACGAGCTGTTGCCCCAGATCCATTTCTGAGCTGCCTGTCCGGCAGTGAAGCTGGACCTGGGCGCCGAACAGATCGTCATCCATTTCTGAGCTGCCTGTCCGGCAGTGAAGGAGGTCGGACACCAGGGCGTCGAGCTGGCCTATTTCTGAGCTGCCTGTCCGGCAGTGAAGGTGGTGCTGATCGCCCCCCACGTCGAGCAGATTTTCTGAGCTGCCTGTCCGGCAGTGAAGGTTGAAATTTACGGCTTTGCGCTTGACCACATTTTCTGAGCTGCCTGTCCGGCAGTGAAGTCCTCTTAGATGCTACGAAAGCGGGCGATGTTGTTTCTGAGCTGCCTGTCCGGCAGTGAAGTCGAGGTTGCGTAATAATCGCCGGTGCGCATCTTTCTGAGCTGCCTGTCCGGCAGTGAAGGCAACAACGGACGCGGCGGCCGCCGGTTGCATTTTCTGAGCTGCCTGTCCGGCAGTGAAGGGATACCGGCGTTGGAAGCGCTCACCAAGGCATTTCTGAGCTGCCTGTCCGGCAGTGAAGAGGGTAACGCCGTAGCCGCTCGGGATGACGTTTTTCTGAGCTGCCTGTCCGGCAGTGAAGATCAACGCCCTGCGCGACCAGTACGGCATCAATTTCTGAGCTGCCTGTCCGGCAGTGAAGATGAAAACTATTGTTGGGGCTAATGATCCCAATTTCTGAGCTGCCTGTCCGGCAGTGAAGATCGAGAATGCCGCGCAGACGGTCCCCGGTGTTTTCTGAGCTGCCTGTCCGGCAGTGAAGGACAGCAGTCAGATCCCCTTCTTGCTTCGGGATTTCTGAGCTGCCTGTCCGGCAGTGAAGAATAAGAAACAGCTCAAATTCGTAATCACACTTTTCTGAGCTGCCTGTCCGGCAGTGAAGGCATCGTGTAACTGGTGGCGCCGACCGTCACATTTCTGAGCTGCCTGTCCGGCAGTGAAGTGACAGTCTTAGTGCCAGCGGCAAAAGCCACAATTTCTGAGCTGCCTGTCCGGCAGTGAAGATTGACGCACCGTCGGCAAATACGGAGTGATATTTCTGAGCTGCCTGTCCGGCAGTGAAGTCCGGGACCGGCGGCTGGATCGATATCACCAATTTCTGAGCTGCCTGTCCGGCAGTGAAGGTGCCGTCCGACCGCTGGCGGGCGGTGATGGTTTTCTGAGCTGCCTGTCCGGCAGTGAAGGATCCCATGGGCCAAGTGGGAGCCCGGCATCATTTCTGAGCTGCCTGTCCGGCAGTGAAGACATCGGCATGAGCGTCGAGGCGGTCTCGGCATTTTCTGAGCTGCCTGTCCGGCAGTGAAGTCATACTGAACAAATGCGAGCTGATCCTCATATTTCTGAGCTGCTTGTCCGGCAGTGAAGACCGCGCTCGCAACATCTTGGGCTAGAGCATATTTCTGAGCTGCCTGTCCGGCAGTGAAGTTACGGTGGTGGGCAACGGCGTCACCCGGAGCTTTCTGAGCTGCCTGTCCGGCAGTGAAGCGATCGCATCATCGTCGAGAAGGTGCTCCCCTTTTCTGAGCTGCCTGTCCGGCAGTGAAGGCATCATCATGGACCCAAAGGCCGGGGACATATTTCTGAGCTGCCTGTCCGGCAGTGAAGGCATCATCATGGACCCAAAGGCCGGGGACATATTTCTGAGCTGCCTGTCCGGCAGTGAAGATCGAATATCGCTCCTTCTCGTGCGATGTGGGCTTTCTGAGCTGCCTGTCCGGCAGTGAAGATTGAGCCCGGCCAGCATCGAGGCCCCGTAGTTTTCTGAGCTGCCTGTCCGGCAGTGAAGACAGAAGAAGATCGCCGATGCCGATGCCGGGCTTTTCTGAGCTGCCTGTCCGGCAGTGAAGGACCTGACCAACGGTCTGACGATTGCGGTCAATTTCTGAGCTGCCTGTCCGGCAGTGAAGGCATTGCGGGGCAAGCTCGCCCAGGCCTCGGCTTTCTGAGCTGCCTGTCCGGCAGTGAAGGCGAGGATGGCGGTGCGCAAGCGGTAGATAGCTTTCTGAGCTGCCTGTCCGGCAGTGAAGCAGTGTCCGCGATGATTCCGCACGAGGTATTATTTCTGAGCTGCCTGTCCGGCAGTGAAGCACATCGGTGAACTCCCTGCCGATTGTGTGCTTTTCTGAGCTGCCTGTCCGGCAGTGAAGCCGGGAACTTCGCCACGAAATACCTACTGTCATTTCTGAGCTGCCTGTCCGGCAGTGAAGTGTACGATCTTAGCCATGGGGTGTCCTCCTGATTTCTGAGCTGCCTGTCCGGCAGTGAAGGCGTAGTTCCGGCGGACGAACGCGATAGCCCCTTTCTGAGCTGCCTGTCCGGCAGTGAAGGATGGCACGTTCACTACGCTCCAATCGGAAATTTTCTGAGCTGCCTGTCCGGCAGTGAAGTTCAACCAAGAAATCGATGACCCTCCTTATCTTTTCTGAGCTGCCTGTCCGGCAGTGAAGATGTATGACGCCTCTACCCCATCGGATTTCTGTTTCTGAGCTGCCTGTCCGGCAGTGAAGTGAGTGGCATGGTGAAAAACCGCCATTTATCACTTTCTGAGCTGCCTGTCCGGCAGTGAAGACTCGCTTCCACTTCTCGTCCTCAACGCATGATTTCTGAGCTGCCTGTCCGGCAGTGAAGTCATCGACCATATCCAGATCATGTCCGCGAAGTTTCTGAGCTGCCTGTCCGGCAGTGAAGCTCGATGTCGGGCACTTCGGGTTCTTCTTCGTTTTCTGAGCTGCCTGTCCGGCAGTGAAGAAGCCTGTTGTATGCAAACAACACTTTATCACTTTCTGAGCTGCCTGTCCGGCAGTGAAGCGGTACGCAACCATAGGCTTACCATGCGGGACTTTCTGAGCTGCCTGTCCGGCAGTGAAGCGTTCCGGTGTGTATCTCGCTCTCATCGAACTTTTCTGAGCTGCCTGTCCGGCAGTGAAGGGAGACCAATCGGCCCGAGCCATGGTGACAGATTTCTGAGCTGCCTGTCCGGCAGTGAAGTCACTCATATTTTGCTTTTAGCCTAGCGAGCATTTCTGAGCTGCCTGTCCGGCAGTGAAGGCATCGCCGAGCTATTAGATCGGATGCTCACCTTTCTGAGCTGCCTGTCCGGCAGTGAAGCTTAGATGTGGCGGCCCCGCCGTACATCAGGTTTTCTGAGCTGCCTGTCCGGCAGTGAAGCTGGAGGATTCTCTAGCGAGCGACAAGCTGTTCTTTCTGAGCTGCCTGTCCGGCAGTGAAGAGAACGCTCGTCCTCGCCCACCTTCCATACAATTTCTGAGCTGCCTGTCCGGCAGTGAAGACACTGGCCCCGCATCGTAGGAATCGATTACGTTTCTGAGCTGCCTGTCCGGCAGTGAAGTGGATACAGCGATAAGCACCCGCACATAAATGTTTCTGAGCTGCCTGTCCGGCAGTGAAGGAGCCGCAACTTAGTTTCGATTGATCCGTCTGTTTCTGAGCTGCCTGTCCGGCAGTGAAGAAGAACGAAGGCAACCCCCTGGCCTGGTTCCTTTTCTGAGCTGCCTGTCCGGCAGTGAAGAAAGAAAAACGAGGGGGGGCAGGCCGCGGCCATTTCTGAGCTGCCTGTCCGGCAGTGAAGAATGGCGGGAGTGCTACGCAGGCGTATGTACATTTCTGAGCTGCCTGTCCGGCAGTGAAGACGAGCCGGACACACACCAGCACCTTCGTGCTTTTCTGAGCTGCCTGTCCGGCAGTGAAGGCGGGCGCACTTACGCGCACGGGGGGGAGCTTTTTCTGAGCTGCCTGTCCGGCAGTGAAGGCTGGTGTGTGTCCGGCTAGTAGAGGGGACCATTTCTGAGCTGCCTGTCCGGCAGTGAAGTATTTTTGAAACAGGGTTGCTCAATCGTTTCCTTTCTGAGCTGCCTGTCCGGCAGTGAAGGTGGGATTATGTGTCCCACACCAACCAAACGATTTCTGAGCTGCCTGTCCGGCAGTGAAGGAGTTGGATGCCAGCTCCTTTATCATGTTGCATTTCTGAGCTGCCTGTCCGGCAGTGAAGATTTTGAGGGACTAACACGGACAAACGCAACGTTTCTGAGCTGCCTGTCCGGCAGTGAAGCGGCGGCTAGAGCCCTGGAGGACTCGCTAGCTTTTCTGAGCTGCCTGTCCGGCAGTGAAGGCGTGATGTTGTAGTTTCCGCCCGCTGGAACTTTTCTGAGCTGCCTGTCCGGCAGTGAAGTTCCAGACCGAATTCTATAAGCGCATGGGCGATTTCTGAGCTGCCTGTCCGGCAGTGAAGTGCTCCAGGGCGGCATTCTCGGCTTCGGGTCTTTTCTGAGCTGCCTGTCCGGCAGTGAAGTAGATGATACAACAGTCTAACCATTTAATTGTTTAAGAAAAATAGCCGATTCGTTTCGACCGACCCAATTTCCGTCGCCTCCGCCAAGCACTTGAAAACAATGGCTTCTTGGAAGCGCCAGAAAAAAGGGTCAGAACCAGGGGACGGTGGCGGTTGTGCTCAAGCCGTAGGCGCTGAAGCTACCCGCGCGAGCCTCCGCCTCCTTGGGCATGTGCTCTATGAAGAGCCGGAATTGTTGGTTGGTGCTTTGGCTGTTCAGTACCACGTAGGGCAAATCCAGCAGCTTGGCCTTTTCGTCCGGGATTGCCGCACGCGCTTGGTCTTCGCTTACGCCCTTGCGGGCAATCAGGCGGCGGCGCTCCCTTTCTGGGTTGCTCTTCGCCTGTACCCGCCGCACGGTGCGGTATTGCGCATGGGCGGGTACAGCGCTTGGGCTGCCTACCGTCAGGTGGTCGCTCATGCCCTTCAGCCAGCCGTTTTGCATGAAGCGCTCCAGGGTGGCCGCTGTGCCGTGCAGGCGAAGGTGATGGCCGAGCGAGTGGCTTTTTTGCCCTACGTCGGGAAAGCTCACGCCGATGCTCCCTTCGCCAAAAGTCACCAGCCCCCGGTGGAGTTTGCCGAACAGGGCGTTCATCAGCAGCGTGGATGGGAACTCGGGATCGGGCAGTAGCCGGATGTCGATATAGGTATCCATGGTTGGTTCGCTATTCCTTGTCGCTGTCGCCAAACACGCCGCCGCGTATCAGCGTGGCCATCACGAAATGCTTGCCGCCCTCGTCGGGTTCCTTGTCTTTGAGCACCCAGCCGTCGAGCAGGGAGTAGAAATCGACTTTCACTTTGGGCTGGCGATAGGCTCTACCCAGGTTGGTGACGGAGCCGTAGGGTTCGACGGCGATGGGGCCGAGATCGTCGCCTTCCTCGTTCGGATACCAGGTGTCGATGGTGCGCAAGGCATTGCCGATCTTCTGGCTGTGCATGGCGGCGACCTTGCCAACTTCGTAAAGCGTTTTGCTCTTCTGGCCGCGCTTGTCGCCCTTGTCGAGGATGAGTTCCTGCGAGGGGTAAACCTCCTGACCATCGCCGACGCGGGCGTAAGCGACGACTTCCAGCAGGGTGTGGCTTTGGCCGGCAAGACCTTGTTCGATGGTGGCTGCCAGTTGCGCGATGTCTTTCTCGGCAGCGGCCGGGACAGCGAAGTTGCGCAGGCTGAAATCGAGTGCGTTGAAGTGCCACGTTTGTTTCGCGACGCCCTTGTCGAGATGGCGCACCTCAACGGCGATTTGCTCAGCGCCAACCCGGTTACGCCACAAGAAGCGGCCGTTGGCGAGGTTGATGGCGTAGCGGCGGGCCAGTTCGGCAAAGCCGGTGCTGGTCACGTAGCTTTGCACGGTCGCTTGCAGCTTGGCCTGGTAGGTCTGGTTGTTGCAGGCCGATGGTACGCCGGCACCGCCAAGCACGCGCAGCGTGAAGCGCAGGCGCAGCGTGTCGGTGTCGTTGGGCAGGGTGGCGACGTCTACGGTTTGCAGATTGGGGTTTTCGATGGCGGCGTCGAGTTTGGCCGGGTCTTGATCCTTGGTTTTGAGCCGGTTCGAAATGGTGCCGCGTACCGATTTTTCGTGAATGGCGACGACGGGCCAGGCACCACCCTTGGCGATGTCGTCCCAGCGTCCGGCGCTGAAAAGGCCGTCGGAAGGATCGAGTTTGCGTTCAAAGGCGAGTACGGAAGCGGTAGAGAGGTCGGTCTTGGCCATGATTAAGCTCCTTGAATGGTGTTGAGTGCGGCGTTATTTTCGGTTTCGGTTCGCGATGCAGTAACGGTTTCGGCGTAGCGGTTAACGCAGCGGTAGAGCCCGGCTTCCGCGTCTGTTGTGCTGTGCCAGAGCAGCTGCTCCAGTTGGTTCAGGCGATGCGGGCCTATCCATTGGCCGAGCGAGTAAAGGCTCTCGACAAAGCGGAAAGGCTCGCCACTGTCGCGCGCGCTGGAGACTTCGCCTGGCGCGTAAAGCGGCGAAATGCCGGCGTAGCCGATGGGCAGCGGGACGAGCCAGCCGGGGCGTTTCTCAAGCAGCCATTCCACTTTCTCCTGCCCTTCGTGGGTGGGTAGCGATGGCATATGGTTCAGGCGAGTGATGTCGAGCAGTGCATCAAGCAGGTTGGCGTTGCTGCCATTGCCCTTGAGCTTGCCCAGCCTTTCCTCCAGCAGATCAGGTCGATGCACCAGAGCGAAGCCGGGCAGCAGGCGGCGGCGCAATCGGGCCAACGCTTTGCGTTGGTCTGCGACAACATCGGGCCAAGGTATCCAGTGGGGTTTGGGCAAACGCGGGCCATTTGGCGGCAAGATGCTGCCACCGGCCAGGCGCATGCCGAGGGCGGTTTCGTAGGCGGCATCGGCGAAAAGCTGCTCTTCCAGTGCTTCGTCGAATCCACCACGCACGGCGATGGCGAGACTGATTTCCAGATGCGCGTGACCTTCCTCGACTATCGCCGCTGGCGTGCCTTCGCTAATGAACTTGCCTGCATCGCGCTTGAGGTATACCGGATTGCGGCTTTGCGTGAAGACCAGATGTTGCCGCCGGTTGGGCTTGAAAGTTTGCGCTTCGAAGCCGTGGCAAACGATGCCGACGCCGCCGAAGGCCTGCCCGTATTCGCTCGATAGACGCCGCTGCAAAGCATGGGTGAAGCCGAGGAAAGCGGTGGGAGATGGAAATCCCCAGGTGAGCGGGCTGGAAATGGCGTTGGCGTTTTGTACCCGTAGATGCGGCAACACCAGCAAGCCGTCGGGTTTGAAGTCGGGCTTACTCATCTTCAAGCTCCTCGCGCAGCATCTTGAGTTCATTGCCAAGAACCGCTTGCCATACCAAGGCTTCTGGGCCGCCGAGCAGCGTCTTGTCGGTTTTCAGGGCAGCGTTGAGCCAGTTGGCGAAACGCAGACAAACCTCATCCTTCCAATCGCCTTGTCGGTAGCGGGCGGCAAAGTCCTCATCGCTCAGTGCTCGATCCGGGTCGAGCCAGCATTGTTCGGCAAGGTTGAGCTGGCAATTAGCGTGGGCGCTCCAGCCGGGTTCCAATTCACGTAGCTCGGCGGCCATGTTCAGCGCTTCGCCACACAAGTCGGCCACCAGTTCGGCGCGAGTCTCGCGGATGCGGATGTTGGTGCCTGCGTCGGCCACTCTGAGCAGGAAGTCCTTCAAAACGGCGACCAAGCGTCGTACTTCGCTGCGTGAGCCGAAATAACGGGCGAAGACCGTGTCGGTTTTGAGCGGCGGGCGCAGGGCAGAGGATTCCCAAATCGGTGGCACCGAAGCCAACAGATAGTTTTCACCTCGACGTTCGCTGTTGAGCTGGCTGATGTTTTGCGGCTTAGAGCCGCCAAAATTCTGGATGGCGAGATTGGGGTAATCCCGGTAGCCGTGGGCATGTGGCTTGTTCGCCCGTCGAGCGTCACGTGCTGCCTTGGCGGCATCGGAAAAGCGGTCTTCGGCGATACGCTCGTGCACCGCATGCGCCAGCGGTGACGACAGCAGCGGTGCCAGCAGGTGATAGCCGCCATCTTCCAGCGGCCAATAAAGCTGCTTGGCGAGCTTGTGCGAAGACGGGCCACCCTTGGCTTCGGGCAACGCGGCAAACGCCGCCAGCCATTCGGCAGCCTGGGCCGCATCGTCGCTCAGCGCTTCGGCCAGCGCCGGGTCGCGGGCAGTGGCACGGTCGAGCAGGGAGCGACCGTCGACGCTAAGGCGCAGGAATTTGTAGACGTCCAGCGCGGCGGCGTTGCCCACCACATCGGCCGACCATTCGCCGGCAAGACTGTGCGACCCAAGTTCAAGCGGCTCGGCAGCCGGGTTGCCAGGACTGGACAGGCTGGAGCCATCCGCCGACGGATGGGTAAACTTGATCGCGTGGGTAACTTGCTGAATCTGCCCAACACGATGCGCCGCGTCGGCGATCCAGGCGGCGGGTTGATGTTCGTCGATGAGTTTTTGCCGTGCTTCGTCATCGTCGGCTTTGAGTTTTTCCAGCTTGGGCTGGAGGCGATCCTCGCGCAGGAAGCGGGCGATTTCGGCCTTGATGCGTTGGCTTTCGCCGGGCGGCGATGGCGATAGCGGAGCGTCGTTCATAGGCTTCTCCTTGTGAATTACGTTGGTGTTCATGTGCGGCTGAAACCCATCGCCGGGTGATAGCGCCAGATTTGTATCGCCTCGCGTCCGGGCAAATCGACGATGCCGAATTTGCGCGCGCATTCTGCGGGCTCCATGCCTTGCGCTTCGGCCAAAATTTGCAGTGCATCGAGGTAATCGGGTGCACCCCATGGGGCAATGCGTGGGCCGGTCAAAAGTTCAACACATTGCAGCAGATTCGGCACCACGGCTTCTGAGCCGGTCGCTTCAAGTTGGCGAAATTCTGTCTGTACACAATCTTCATCCGGCCGGAAGTAATAGCTTTGGTGTCCCTGCGGGTCGGCGCGAAAACGTTGCTTCCGTTGCAGAACACCGGTGAGATGTGCATTGGTTCTCCACCATCGGTGCACCGGTGTGTCGTTCTGGCTTTCGCCGCTCTGCGCTCCGAGCATGAGGTCGGCCAGCCGGGCGTGTTCGAGGTCGGCGAGGTTGCCTTTGGGATCGAGCTTGTCGCGGGGGCGGATGCGGGCGCGGGCATCGATGGTTTGGTACTGCTCGGGGGTGAGCAGTTCGCTGAGTCGATGGGTGGTCAGCGGGAATTCTGGCGACTCGAAACCCGGCCAGCGGAAGGCTGGCGAATTGCCGGGGTGCTTGAGATTTTTGACGTTGCTGTCGAGCAGCAGAATGTTCGGCTGATCCGGTGGGCAGTCGAATTTTCGGTGTCGTTTGACACGCCCGGCGAGCTGGATGATGGAACGCATCGACGAGGGTTCGACGATGGCCCAGTCGTAGTCGTGATCGCGGCCAACTTCGGCTACCGCCGTGGCGAGGACGATGAAAACATGGTCGTGCTCGCTGCCGGTATCGAGCTTTTCGCGCAGGCCGGGCCAGTCGAAAACTTTGTCGGGCTGGTGGCGCTTGAGCACGGCGTCCAGCTCGCGTTCGATTTCGGCACGCACCAGCATCGGGTGGCGTGAGTGGTAGGCGCACAGGTGGATGCGGCAATCTTCCGGTGCGCCCAGCGCGAACAGGCTTTGCGCGACATCGAAGAGCGGGTCGATGTTGGCCATGCGGATCAGGCCGAAGCTGACCCGTTTGCCGGTAATGGGATCGGTGCTGTGGTGTTGGCTGTGTAGCGCCAGCGCTTTGGTACGCAGCAAATCAGCCAGTTCGCGGCAGATGTGCGCCTGCTTGCCGGCATTGTCGTTGGCGCTGGTGGCGCTGATAGCGACAGGCAGGATGGCGGCGCGGCGGCGAATTTCTGTAACAGCCGCGAGTCGGGCAATGCGACGTTCGACAAAACTTGTGTGCGTGGCGAGGAAGGCGGCACCGTCGGCCTCGTTGTCGTGTTGCGCCGCTTGCGCACCAAACTCGTCGAACCAGCCGCAGCACACGTCAAGCGCGGTGCCGGGGCGTCCGCGATGGTGCTGGAATTCAGCGCGACCGGCGCAGTAGGCGAGGAATAGCCCTTGTACCAAGGCCGGTGGCAGGGTGGCGGACGACAGCAGTACGCGGCTGCCAAGCAGGCCGGCCCAATGCACCAGACGAGAGAGGGCGGGCAGGTCGGCGATGTCGAAATCGTCGGGCTCGTCGAGCACCAGATCGGAAGTCATCAGGCGCAGTATGGGCAGAATCTGGTGGCCGCCGCGCGTGCTTTCACTGGCGGGCATCAGGTGTCGATGGTGCAGACGAGTACCGGCGCGTCGAGCAGACTGGCGGCGTGCGCGCCACGGCCCTGCCGACTTTGCAATAGCCAGCGCTTGAGCGGGCCGTCTTCGAGGCTGCCGTCGTAGCGCACATGGTTGTAGGCGGGGAGCAGGTCTTCCGCCGATTCGCTGCCGCTGTTTGCGGCATCCTGCGCGCGGGCCTTGTAGTAATCGTGCAGCGCTTTGGTTGCCGCGCCGCCGACCAGCACAGCGAGGTCTTCGGAACCAAGCTTGAGGCGTTCGCGGTAGGTGTCGCCGGTTTGCAGTGTCAGCGTGCGCAGGCCAAGCGCGACGGTGAAACGTGCGCCGATCTGCGGGTTGGCGAGTCCGTAGAGAATACGGGCGTTGGCGAAGGTCTTGCCGCAGCCGGTGGACGCGAGGTTGACGCCGAAAAATCCGTGTTCGGCGGATTTGTCGCGCAGGCTTTCGGCGAGGTCGAAAGCGGTGTTCTGCCAGGCGAACGGTGCATTGGCGCGTTTGCGAAAGTCCTTGTGGCGGGCGATCCTGGGCAGGCTTTGTGCCAGTCGCGGGAGCGTTTGCAGCAGGCGGCTGGCGTTGACCTCGACGCCGATCAGGTGCTCGTCAAGTCGCTGGTTGAATTGAGGTGCTTCGCCATTTTTTCGGGAGGAGTTGGCGTAGAGGGTTTTGCCATCACTCGGTACGGGGTCGCCATAGCGGGCGTGCGAGGGTTGCGACGAGTAATAGTGGTCAGCCAGCATCAGCGCCAGGCGGGAAAGGTGCAGGACGTAGGAGCTGCGCAGCGTTGTTTCCGCCGACTCGCCGCTGAGGCCGGGACGTTTGAGGATGGCATCGGCTGTTTTGGCGACGTGCTGTCGCCATTGGCGGCTATCGAAAGGCAGGCCACCTTTGAAGCTCCAGCAAGCGGTTTGGGTTTTGGCAAAGGCTTTGGCCTCGGTGGTCGATAGCTTGTCGTTTGCCTGCTGGCTGCCGCACCAGCCGTGGACTACTGCGGCCGGCAGGCGCGCAAGGGTGTCTTCCTTTAGCGCCCAGTCTTTACCCGGCGTTGGCAGCCGGTGGTGGCTGACAATCAACCAGCCGACAACGCGGGCGAGTGGCAGGGTGAGCGACTTGAACGGGCTGAGCGCCTGGTCGATTCCGTCTTTCAGCCCCTGCAGCGAGGCGATTACGGTCTTGCTGGTGCTGTCGTCGAGCGTTGTCAGGCGCGTTAGCCAGTCCTGGTCATTCAGGCAGCCTTTGCCGACGAAAACCTCAAACAGTCGCAGCGACACCCATTCGTGGCGGAATGGGTCGGCGATAGCCTGTGCGCACCTTAGTTTTTTCTGAAAAGCGTCGTTGGCTTTGCCCAGATCGTGAAACAGGGCGGCGATGCGGGCGAGGAGCCGGATGTCTTCGGCGCTGTGCCAGTCGTTTTCGTCGCCGCTGCGCAGGATATTGCGCGTCGTCGTGTTGGTCGGCGTTGCGCCGAGGGCGTTGAACTGGCGGGCGTCGCCGACGATCCACAGTAGTTCGCTGTGATCCTTGCCGCGTATCCAGTGGCAGGCCACGGCGGTGTTTTTCCGGGCAGTTTTGCGCAGCAGGCGATAGAGCATGTCCAGCCCTTGCTGGGTGATGGGTGTTTGCCACGTTCGTTCGCCACGCCGTTCGGCAAATTGATCGACGATCCGCCGCGTCTCGGTCAGCGCGTTCTTGGAGCACTGCGAAATCAGCAGGATGTTCATGCGGTGGGCTTGCCGACCTCAAGAGCGATCAATTTGATGGTGTCGATCATGAAGTCGAGCGCTTCGGCGCGCGTCAGATTTTCTATACAGGCTTGACGGAAACTCTGTTCGTCGTCGCCGCGCATCGCGGAAACGAAGGCCTGCGGAAGAATGATCGCGTCTTTGACGAGGTCGGCGATGTCGAAGACCAGACCGCCACGCCGGGTCTTGCCATGCAGCACGGCGAGACCGTGCGGCAGACCGAGAACCCAGGCGGCAGTCGCACCAAGACCGTAAGCCAGATAGTTGCCATGATCGAGAAAGCGGTTGGCAGCATCCGAGCCGCTGCCGTTCTTGGCGCGAGTGAAATCGCCGTAGTCGGTGGCGTCGCAGGCGAGCTTGAAGAGTTTCTTTGCAAGACGCGCTTCTTCGGTGAGCAGGGCGGTGTTGTCGGCTGCCAGCTCAATTTGTTGGCGGGAGGATTCCAGCGCAGTCGATAGTCGTTCGCGAGCCACATTGAAACCGGCATCGGCGAGTGCGCGGTTGTCGTTCCAGTGAGCGGCGATGCGTGTCAGGCGCGCGTTCTGCATTGCTTTGGCGGCTTGCAAGCGGCGTGCTTCGTCGAACCAGAAACGGACCCAGTGTTGCAGATATTCGGTGGGGCGGTACTCGCTTTGCGGTGCGAACCACGCCACTTCGATGTCCATTTCGTTGGCGCTGTAGAGCGGGGTGCCGCCACCTCCAGAAAACCCGACCATCACGCCGGCCTTGGCCAGCTCGCGCATCGCTGCCTGGGTAATCGAGGTGCCGGTGCCGAGCAGGAGCACAGTAGTGTTGGCGATGGGGATGTTCCAGTAGAGCGATTGCTTGCCCTCGTCGGTCACGTACTCGACCCGCCCGCCATTCACCAATACGCGGCAATGCTCCAGGTAATAGAGGTTGGCGCGCTTGGAGTGAAGAATCGTCTTGAGTTCGGAAGGTGTGAATTGGTCCATGGCAGAAATGAGACTCCTGGCGCGTCACTGGTGCAGTGAATGCAGTGTGCAAACTATTCACGGATTTATGCGGTAATTCCCTCGGGCGCCAGGCGCGCAAATCGGCTATCCTGCCGGTTTATCCAGCTTCGCTACGGCGTAACACAGAGTATCGGCATGAACGCACTAAAAAACCATGTGTTGCATGAAGTCGCTCAACTCGACAACGAAAGTCTGTTGGTACTTCAGCCGTTACTGGTAGCCCTGAAAAGGCCAAGCATCGCCACTGCCCAGCATAAACGCGGGATAGCGGCTGCCCGCTGCCGCCAAGTCCTCGCTAACCTCAAAGGCGACCTTAGCCAAACCATCCACGAAGAACGGGAAGACCGCGTGTGAACCCGTTTTTCGACACATCCGCTCTGGTCAAATACTTTCCAACTTTACCCTGCTTGCGGAAGAAGACTGGGTATTCGTGGTTGCCGATGGGCAATTAGCAGATACCGCTACCTCGGCAAGCCATGCTGTGGTCAGAGTTGGTCTGGGTAAATAGGAGCCCGCCCACTATTCACCCGGCGCAGATTTCAAAGCATGCCAGTTCAGGCATCGCCTGATTGGGTGCCGAATATGCGCGCCTAACCCAACCTACTTATGGCAAATAAACCTTTAGCGATCCTCCTGATGGGACCGACCGCCTCCGGCAAGACCGACCTGGCCATGCGCCTGGCGCGGGAGCGGCCCTGCGGGATCATCAGCGTCGATTCCGCCCTGGTCTATCGCGGTATGGACATCGGCACGGCCAAGCCAGAGCCGGAACTCTTGCGGGAGTTCCCCCATCGTCTGGTTGATATCTGCGATCCGGCCGAGGCCTATTCCGCTGCCCGTTTCCGCGAGGATGCCTTGCAGGCCATGGCCGAGATCCAGGCGGCCGGCCGGACGCCCCTGCTGGTGGGCGGCACCATGCTCTATTT
>Ga0208968_1000929_pt1 | contig 16943 bp, 10 predicted proteins | sample RifOxyA3_FD_184031 | JGI IMG/M metagenome (GOLD analysis project Ga0208968, IMG submission 184031) | Groundwater microbial communities from Rifle, Colorado - Rifle Oxygen_injection A3 (SPAdes) | ecosystem: Environmental > Aquatic > Deep subsurface > Groundwater | place: Rifle, Colorado, United...
GTGCTGAGCGTCGAACTGGAAAGCCCGTCCGCGCGATGGGCGACCCCGCGGAGTTTTCCGATCGTTTTTCAGGAGACGCGATCGCGGGAGTCATGAGGGAGCTGATTGAATAGTCGGAGGTACGTATGTTTTTTTGGTTAGGAAGCTGGGGAGGTCGCTACACATTACGTGATCTTTTTAGCGGCAGGCCTTACGGGGACGCGTTTTCCGGTAAGGCCTTCTTTTTTTCTTGCGTCGGAGCGAAAAGTATGCTATACTAGGGATAGTGATGGCTCAAGGGAGCCAAAAGTCAGGTGGAAAGTCGGGTGAATCCGGCTTTTTTTATTTTTACGAACTACGAAATGAGCGAAATACGAAATAGAGATATAAAATATATCTATCAGAATATGTCTAAAACAACTAAAACTGAATATCTTGTCAGAATTACGGCTTTTGCGTTTGTGTTTTTTTTGGTTGCCGGTCCGGCGTTGGCGAGCGAGATAACGGGCGTTAATGTTATTCGGTTCGTGAATGAGTCAAGGGAAGCGCAAGGATTTCCCGGTTTGTCGGAAAGCGAAAAACTAGTCAAGGTTGCCCAGGACAAGTTGGACGATATGATCAAGAACAATTATTTTGCCCACACTTCTCCCGCCGGAACGGAACCTTGGCATTGGTTTTCCAAAAACGGATACGACTATCAATATGCCGGAGAAAATTTGGCTATCAATTTCTTGACCGCCGAGGAACAGCACAAGGCTTGGATGAATTCTCCCACCCATCGGAAAAATATTTTGAACGCCAACTACCAGGAAATCGGCGTGGCGGTGGCGGCAGGGGAGATTAACGGACAGACGGCTATTATCTCCGTCCAGGAATTCGGCCGGAAGATCGGGGCGGCGGACATTGTCGATAAGGAAAAGAATTTTTCCGGACAGGGGAATAAGAATTTGATCGAGGAAGGCAAGAAAATAGCGCCGTCGGTGTTGTCGGTGAAAAATGTCGCTGAGACGGGCGGAAGCGGGAACGTCGGCAAACCGTCCGGATCGGACGGAGAAAACGGATTTTTCAAAAAAATCGCCGACGGACTGGCGAAAAACAAAAATTCCATTATTCTGATTTTGCAACTTTCCGCCGTTTGGATATACATGTTGTCGCTTGTTCTTATGCCTTTGGCGTTTCTTTCCGTGGCGATCCGAAATATTTGGACGTTGGCCTTAAAAATTTAATATTGTCCCTCGCCAGATTTGTTTTTCGCGCAAGAACAAAAGTGGTAGGGGATAAAAACAAAAATAAAAAATAAATAGCCAAAACAAAAAAGGCGAAAGCCTAAAACAAATTAAAGACTAGATTCCTTGTCTTTCTCTCATCAATTAAAAAGAGATGAGCGCATATAAAAACGGTCCGGGCGTTATCGCCAGGACCGTTTTTATTTACAAAAAAAAGAACCCCCGCTCGGCGATGATGCCAAGGCGGGGGTACCGAATGGAGAGAAGAAGTCTCACAAATAATTCATCTCCGCGATAAGAGCGCAAGACCAACGGGACTCAGTCCCGCTGATTATGATTTTTTCTCTGCCGTCGGGGAGGAAACCCTCCCTTTCGACTCGGATAACGCTTTTATTAGAGCCGAGTTGCCGGCTCCAAAGTTCTCGCGGGACATCCCTCTTGTAAAGAAATCCACGGGAACCATCGAAGAATGTCAGTATGATGATTCCCTCTCCCTCGGAATCGTGGGAGAAGATTATGGTCGCCTCGTGGCGATTTGTTGGCTTGGGTAGATCCTTTTGAAAATACCACAAGGACAATGAGCCGATGAATGCCAGCAGAGCTGCTACAGCGCATATTTTTTTAGGCATTTGATTTCCCCTTTCCTTAAAAGAAAAGTTGATATCCAAGCGTAATCTCCAACACGACAATTACGCACATAATCGCCACAATGTCCCGCTTGTTGCTTATGGTTTTGCGAAGCCACAAATAAAATCCAATATCGAGTAGTGCTATGCCGGCGACTTCGCAGAGCATAAATAATCCCGATATTTTAGCGAGTGACGCCAAGAACTCCTCTGTCGAGCCGCTGCCGTCAACGACGATGGAGATATAACAAGCGAGTTTGTATACCACCAGTGCTAGGAATGATTCCATGGTTAATATGGATAGCGTTTTTAGTCGATTTTCCGTGAAGGCATGTACAACTATCAGATTCGCAAATGCCAGAACAACAAAAGATGCTTGGAAAAACGAAGAACTGTACATGCTTTCGATGAAGCTTTTTTCGAAAAACAGTATGGCAAAAACAAATGACATTAAAAAAGCTAAAACTGCGACCATAATGTCGCTCTGAAAGTCGATCTCATTATCCATTGCAAAGATTTTCTGTTGCATTTTTTCACTCCTCTCAAAAATGTTAATTTTTTCCGATCCAAAGCCCCGTTTTTTGGTCCAAAAAATGGGCGAAAAAGCGGAGCTTTGACTTTGGATTGTCAATGAGCTATAACCGTCCTTTATAGCATATTATGCCAGGTTTGTAAAGCAGCGCAAGCGCGCTTTCGGATAAAAACACAAAACAATGGCTTTGTCAAGCCAAAAGGTGTGGATAACTTTGTTGCAATAATTTTGGCGGTTGGTATAATACTCATAAGGAGACGTTAGGAGGGGAAATGAAAAATAAAAAATCCATTCTGCCAAATGTTGTTCGCTTGGCGGACGCTGTCTGACAGGATGGAGAAATACGGGTGAAATGGTAACGTCTTTTTGCGAGTCAAAAGATTGTTTCGTTTTAGCGAAGGCCAACCGGCGTTCATTATTGTGTTTATAATGAATGGTGGTTGGTCTTTTTTTGATAATTTTTTAAATAAAATAATCAAGTAAGTTTTAAACAAATATGAAGATGATTAAAAAAATGTTTGAGCTTCGGCTCACCAAAAGAGAAGCCAGAAAAATTAAAAAAGTTATGGCAAGCATTATGCTTCCAATTTTGATTTTCCAAATGACTTCGCTGAATTTTGTGGCGATGGAGATGATGACGGCGAGCGCCGAAGGTGAGGTTGGGGTTACTGAAGAGGCGCCGGAAGAGGAAGTGAAAGAGGATCCCAAGGAAGAGGAAGCTCTCGCGCCGAAAGAAACAATCGTTCCGGAAGTAACATCTGAAGAAGAAAGCGTGGAACCGAAAGAGAAAGCTGTGGTTGAGACTCCTGTCTTGGAAACAGCACCGGCGGAAGATGTTTTCGAAGAAGTGAAATCAGAAGAAGAAACAAAGACAGAAGCACCAGTCGAAGAAAAAGCCGAATGGGTTATTGATGGAAATACCGCTTCAATTGAGCCGGTGGAATTGAATAAAACATATAAGGCACCGCAAAATAGCAAGGTGACGGTGACTTTTACTAAGCTGCCGGAAAAGGCGGGAAGTCTTGTGATCAAAGAAATTAAACTCTCCGCCGAAGAAATGCTTTCATTGGGCGCGCTTTCTGACACCGCTTATGATATTACTTCAAACATGGAAAATGGGACGTTTGAATATGATTTGACCTTGCCTTATCCAGACAAGAAGAATAATGAGAAAGTGAAAGCGGATGATGTTCAGGTTTTGTATACGGAGGAAAATGAGATTAAGAAAGAAGATTTGAAAAATGTTACCGAAGATGAGAGTGTGGACGAGATTGCCAATGATTCCAAAAAAGTGATGGAGATCAAAGGGTTGGATCATTTTACGATATTCATTTTGACAGTCCCGACTCCGGATAGCGAAAGGCCGGTGCTGATAAATGAAATTTATGTTAATTCTGTAGATGGTGCCGATGAATGGGTTGAGCTATATAATAATACCAATGGCAATATAGATGTATCAGGATGGGAAATAGTTGATAATTCAAGCACAGCAGACATACGAATACCTGATTCTACCGAAATTCCAGCAAGAGGATTGGCGGTGTTTTATCACTCAGACGGTTGGTTAAATGATTCTTCAAATGAAATAGTTACACTTAAAAATGGACTTCTTGATATTGATTCTGTTGAGATAGGCGGAACAAGTGGCGCTGTAATTGATCATTATCCAGCACAAGGGGAATCGGCAGGAAGAACAATAGACGGTGGAAGTGATTGGAGAATTATGACAGAACCTACGGAAGGTTATACTAACGATAATTCAATAGTATATGTTGATGATGGAGCAGATGTCAATGAGGAATTCGGAACGGAAGATTATCCTTTCAATACTATTCAAGAAGGAATTGATTCAGTAGCAGCAGGCGGAACAGTTAACGTGGCAGAGGGAACATATGACGCAGGTTTTTCTATCAGAAACAAGAGCAATTTGAATATTGTAGGTAAGGGGGCGAGTTCGACAACTGTTAATCCTTCATTATTGATCACTTCTGGGATAGGTCATAAATATACTGCCAACTCTCTGGTAACTGTGCTAGTTGATAATTCGACGGAAATACATATTAGCGGAATGACCATTAATAGCAATAGCAGCACTCCTGGATCTGGTGGTGCTGATTCCATAGTTTTATGGAACGCATCGACTGGTTCAATTGATGAAAGTGCGATTGCTGGTATTTATACCATCAACGGAAGTCAGACCGGACAAGGTTTGGGTGTCGATGCCGGAAGTGGTAAAATCACCACCTTGACTGTTTCAAAAACCGCGATTTCCGGTTTTCAAAAGAATGCGATTGATGCTGTGAATGGGAATAGTAATGGTACTGGTGGCGCTGGAACGATTGATCTTACGGTTGATGACTGTACGATCACGGGGAATGGCCCGACAATGACTATCGCGCAGAATGGTATTTTGGCTTGGAATCAGGGAGGAGGCACGGTTACAGGCACGATCAATAAAACGGATATTTCAGGATTCAATTACACACCGGATGGGAATGAGGCAGCAGGTGTTTTAACTTACGGATCAGCAACAATATCAACGATATCCAACTCAAATTTTGATGACAACGAAATATCAATTTCTGCTTATGGTGGCGGAAGCATAGATGCTACCTCGGGTAATGAATTTGACGGCGTTAGTCCGTCTAGCGCCAATTTCTCAGAATTAGCGATTATTGAAAATACGTTGTTGGATAAGCAAAACGATCCTGCCTTTGGTCTGGTGTATTTATTAGAGGATACTTTAATAGTTACTCCTGAAAAAGAATTGCAAAATGCTATTGATGCAGCTTCTCCCGGCGATACGATTAATGTTACGGAGGGAATCTATGATGAACAAGTAACTATAAACGAAAGTCTAACATTACAAGGAGCAGGCGATACAACTATAATTAAACCAACTCAGGCAACGGCTAATGTTTTTCAATTGTTCAATCGAGCTTCCGGTGGTTCTGCTAATACGGCCGGGATTATCGCGAGTAATGTTTCAGGAGGTAATGTTATTGTGAAAAATATAAAAGTTGATGGTTCTCTTGTTTCTTCCGTTCCCTCTGGTACTAATCGCTTCGTAGGAATTTTACTTAGGGATTTGGGGAGTGCCTTGGTTGATTCAGTGAAGGTTGATGGAATAAATATCAGCGAGGGTAATGCCATATTAATGTCTGGTTACGGGACAGCTATGAATGGTGAAGTGAAAAATTCTCACATTTCTGATTATAATAAGAATGGTATAACAGCTAATAACAGTGGATTAGTCGCAAATATTCATAACAATGTCATATTAGGAGCAGGATCAACTGCATCCATTGCCCAAAATGGTATTCAGATTGGTTTTGGAGCAGTTGGTTCAATTAAGGACAATAACGTTAGCGGGAATGTTTGGAGTGGGACTTATAGCGGTTCAAATGATCCGATAGATGATGTTGAGGCTGACGGAGCGACAGGCGTTCTGCTTTATATGCCTGGAGCTAGCCCAATTGAGATTTCTAACAATACTCTCATTAACAATCAGTTTGGCATATGGACTGTAGCGACTCCAAGTATAAACATACACGACAATAGCATTAATGGCTTGAGTCATACTGGCAAAGCTTTTCCTGTCGGAATATCCGTGTGGTCAGCCGATCAGTGGGCTGGTTATTTTAGTGGCAGTGAAGTTGCTACCGTCGGTTCTATTTCAAAAAATATTATTAATAATAATGACTACGGAGTTATTATTCGAGATTATGCAGTTGGAGGCGCGGCGCCGAATGTTATCCTCAGTTCTGAAAATAAAATTGATAGTAATGCTATTTATGGAACTTGGAGTAATGTGACATTGAATGCGGAAGAAAACTGGTGGGGGACGGCGGATTCCACGGAGATTATGGATAAAGTTTATACAGGGGTTGATTATGATCCGTGGTACGTCAATTCAGAAATGACAATCCTTTCCGATACTGTTAGCGACGACAACACTATTACCCCAACTGAGGGTTCTGATCTCAGCTTGGGAAGCGGCGGCGAAGCGGATTTGCCCAGTGGAATTACAAATTTAGTTCTTAATGATGATTCCAATCTGGATTTGTCCGGAGGATTGGAGGGCGGTGCGGTTACTTTGCAATCCGGAGTTGATGGCAACCCGATCATATTAACCAATTCAGATCTTCCTGGCGTAAGCGCCAGTATTCCCGATGGAACAACAATTACGGGACCGGCGGGTTGGGACGGAGTGATAACGCCGCCGACTCACGAAGCACCAAGCGGAGATGCGCCCGCGGGATTTAGTGTCGGAGGCACGGTGATTTCGGTTGGTTCACCTGGCGGGACGTTGATTTTTAGCAATCCCATCACATTAGTATTAGCAGGGGTTGCTGGAACAGTTGGATATAAACCAGCTGGTTCAACTGCCTGGGTGCAAATTACCAATATTTGCGGCGGAAGCTATGATACACCAACATTTGTTTCAAATGAATGTTCAATCAGCGATGGAACTGATACAAAGATTCTAACCAATCACTTCACGGATTTTGGGGAGCTGGAAGATATTGCTCCGCCAAGCGTGCCAATTTTAACTTTGCCGAGCAATAATGAATATTTGACAACGCATAACTTTACTTTCAGGTGGAATGCCTCTACCGATGATTCTCCGGTAACCTACGAATGGGAATTTTCGTATTTACCTGATACAAATGGAGGCGGCGGTTCTTTTGTGAGTCGATCAGGATATCATGCAAATCTATCGACTTCCGTCGACAGTCCGGGTACGCCTGATAATGTGTACTATTGGCATGTTCGCGCGATTGACGAAGTCGGAAACGCAAGCGCTTGGAGCGATCCTTGGAAAGTGACTGTGGATACGAGCGCACCAAATGCGCCTACTCATGTAAGTCCGTTTGACGGAATTAATACTACGACAGCTAACCAGACAAAAATCAATTGGTCGGATGTATCCGATTCAAGTGCTCCGATTTTCTATTTTTACCAATCATCAACATCTCCGACTTTGAATCCAGACGGTGCGTTCGCGAGTCCCGCCTATACTTCAGGGGCGCTTCCGGCTTCAGAAATTTCCACTGCTGGTACGCCGACAGGTACGTATTATTGGCACGTGCGAGCGGCAGACGCGGCTGGGAATTCTAGCGCTTGGAGCAATGCCTGGCGAATAGTTGTTGATAATACCGCTCCGACCGGACTTGGCACGCCAACGCCTAATGTTTCCAGTCCTACCAATTCGACAGTTATCAATTGGGTTTGGACGGCTGCCACTGACATTGGATCAGGAGTGAAACAATATCTGTGGGAGCTTTGGAACAGCACGGCAATGTTTTTGTCGGGAACAACTAGTGTCGCGGGAGTTTCTACTAGCGGATTGACTGATGAAACTTATACAATGAAAGTTGCAGCCGAAGACAACGCCGGAAATGAGAGCGGTGAAGTTAGTTCTGCGACGCTGACTGTGGATAGCATTCCGCCTGTCATTACCATCAATCCGTATTCAACCGCGCTTACAAATGATGATATAACAGTAACGGCTTCAACTAATGAAGGAAGTTTAAATACTACTTCGCATACTTTCACTGCCAATGATTCGTTTGATTTTGTGGCGACTGACGATGCTGGAAATACAACTATCCAAACGGTTACGATAAACAATATCGATAAATCCGCTCCGGTTGTTGCCATCACTGCGCCTACGGCTTCAGTATCAGTGTCGGGAACTGTTGCCATAAGAGGAACAGTGACAGATAGCTTCCCGCATCACTACTGGCTGGCGATATACAGGAAAAGCAATGGACAGCAAATTTATACAACGACAGTCAATCATGCTGATGAATTTACGAACAGGTTGCTTTATTCCTGGAATACGATCGGAAGAAGCGATGGAGTGTATCAGATTAAATTTGCGGAAAGGGACGCGGCTGACAATCGCAGCACTGACTTTGTCGTTGAAGTGACGGTAGACAATACCGCCCCTGTTATTTCTTTAGATGGGATTACTTCTGATATTGAAGTTGGAGGTTCGTATGTGGAGCTCGGGGCAACTGCAACTGATGCTATAGACGGATCATTCGCAGCAACATCGTCCGGTTCAGTCAATACATCAATTGTTGGTACTTATATAATTACTTACAATGCGACTGACGCGGCGGGGAATCACGCCACTCCGGTCATAAGGACGGTAAGGGTTGTAGATACAACCGCGCCAGTGGTAATGATTACCATAGGCACTGACACAGTTGAAGTTCATACGTCCTTTACGGATGCCGGTGCGACTTGGACAGACGCGGTCGATGGCAGTGGAACTGTTGCTTCGGCCACTAGCGGAACAGTAAACACGGACGTAGTTGGCGATTATACTTTGACTTATGCATACACTGACGCTAACAGCAACACTGGAAGCGCGACTAGGACAGTGCATGTTGTCGATACAACAAGGCCAGTTATAACTTTACTGGGTGTAACACCGGCAACGGTTGAATTGGGTTCAACTTACACTGACGCCGGTGCGACAGCCCTGGATAATTATGATGGAAATTTAACGACAAATATTGTTGCGGTTAATCCGGTCGATGCGAATATAGTGGGCGTCTACACTGTGACCTATAATGTAACTGATATCCATCATAATGTGGCCGATCAAGTTACCAGAACAGTCGATGTGGTGGATACGACCGCGCCGGATGTGCCGATTCAGGTGAGTCCGACGGACGGAGTTTATCTAACTTCAACAGACTTCACCAAGGCTGATTGGGGTGGAGTAGATGACCTTAGCATTCCAATTTCTTATTTCTACCAATCTTCCAATTCAAGCGATACTAATCCTGACGGATCGTTCGTAATCCCAATCTATACTTCAGCGGCGCTTTCGGCATCAGAAATTTCCACGTCTGGGACTCTGGAGGGAATCTATTACTGGCATGTTCGAGCGGTTGATACAGCCGGAAATTCAAGCGCTTGGAGTAGTGTGTGGAGGGTGACTGTTGATAATACGGCGCCAATATTGGCTAACAAGACGACCTTTTCCAATTGGTACAACACAATACCGCAGACTTCGACGTTCCATTACACTGATGACTTTATGGCGGACGGGTATGTTGATCCGACTTGTGATATCACTACCGAAGGCGGAAATCAAACTTGTTCGGTAATTCCAAATCCGAGTATTTGCGACAAAGCCGGAAACTGCAACACGGAAACGGCGGTTTCCAACGGCGTGAATATTGATCTTAATGTTCCGGACAGCGAGATAACATTTCCGAACGACGGGCCGGACGGTGTGGTTTACCTGAGCGATTGGAACGGAACACTTGAAGGCACAGCTGGCGACAATTTGAGCGGGGTGCAAAAAGTGGAATTATTGATTAAGAGAGATGTTGATGACGTTATCACATATTGGAACGGCGCCGATTGGCAAGCTGATGAAAAATTAGTTCTGGCTGCTGGAACAACCTCATGGACATACGGCCCGCTAGCTTTGCCGCTGGTCGATGGAGAATACAGCATCGAATCCCACGCGACGGATAACGCCGGCAATATTGAAAACACTTTCAAACTGAAAATCGTTTTTGACAAAACCATTCCGACCGTCGGCTTGTCGATTGATCCGGTCAGTCCCGACGGGGATGATGACTGGTATGTTACAAATCCAATAATCACTCTCGCAGCCAGCGACAAAAATCTTGACCGCATAGAATATCAAATCGATTCAAAAACGGGGACTTGGAGCGTTTACGTTTCGCCCGTCAAAATTGAAGACGGAGAACATATTTTCTATTACCGTTCTATTGATAAGGCGGGAAACACCAGTGAAATCGGAGCGAAAAACGTCAAAACGGACACGCGCGATCCGGACAATGTCAAGGATTTGGACGCGGAATATGAAGAGAAAAATAACGAAGTGGAATTGTCTTGGGACGCGGAAGATTCCGACATCGACAAAGTCTATGTTTATCGCGGGGACAATCGGAACTTCAAAGTCGGCAGCGATTCGCGCATTGCCAGAAACGATCGGGATGACGAGAGTTATACGGATGACAATGTTTCGCGCGGAGAAAAATATTATTACAAATTTGTCACTCAGGACGAGTCTGGCAATAAGAGCAACGTGAAAATAATTTCCGTCAAAATTTCGGAAGATGGCGGAGAGACGATTGTAACTGACGAAGGAACGGAAAGTTTGCCGGCCGGAACGGTTTTGGGCGAACAAACTCCGCCGGAACAAACGCAAGGCGGACAGGAGTCTCAGACGGAGCAAGGGACGGAAAGCAATGGAAATGAACAAACAGTGGAAGGCGCGGAGACGGAAGCACCCGAAGAAAAGCCGGTTCAATCTTCAAATCGCGCTTGGCCGTACGGAGCCGCCGCGGGCGTTCTCGCTTTGTCGCTGGGCGCTTGGTGGCGGAGGAATAACTTGAGGAAAAAGAGATTGATAAAGTAGTAAGAAAAATAATCCTTCGCTTGACTAAAGTTTATTTTTCTTGATAGGCTTGCTAATAGGAGGCCGTTTTTTTGGGTTGTTTCTTTAACAACATAGGAGGTTTAGGATGGCGAAAGCGAGAAGAAGACAGTTCCAGAGGATTCCAAGAAGAACCGGTTTTCACAGGTCAAATCCTTGGATCCTTTTTTGAAATAACCGGAATTTCTCCCGGAGAAATTCGGTTTATGGCCTGCGGAGGGGGACAGGCTAAATGCAAGGCTTTGCCAAAACTGCAGTCTGTTTTGGCTCGGGAAGTTGGCAAAGACTGTGGAAATCCCCGGGTGAAGGCGTTCCTCAAAAGAGTTGGTCCGGGGGACAATGGTGCGCCGTCATATGTCTTGAGAAAATGGTACTCGAATTGCGGGAAGATAATGTCAACTAAGAGCTCTTCCCGAGTATTCAGGGTGAAAGACAGCAACAATAATGGTCATGGAGGCAACGGCCATCATTGAGATCTTTTGTGTCATATCGCCGCGGCGTGTTTCATGCCGCGGCGAATTTTTTATGCCTTTTGGAATATGCTTGCCGAAAAGTTGTATTTTTGCTAGGGTAATTGGCAGACGGCTGGGGAAGTTTTTTTATAGTAGTTCTTTGGTTATAGTCATAGGAGAATATTGAGATGAAAAAAAAGAAGGTTTTAGTGGTGGATGATGAAGAGAGCATAAGGGAGATGCTGGGACGGGCACTAGATTACTTGGGTGTCGATGTGGCGCTGGCGAAAAACGGCGCCGAGGCACTGGCGTGTTTAGAGGCTAATCCCTTTGAGCTTCTAATAACTGATAACAAAATGCCGGTCATGATAGGACTTGATCTCATTCAATTGGTTCGTTCTTTGGAGGGTGATATCGGAGCTATCCCCATAATTTTCATGTCCGGAGATGCGGAGGACGTTTTACCGGGAGGTAGAACATTGAGAGAGGTAGCTCTCTCGTCAGGCGCCAATATCGTTTTAGACAAGCCCTTGGATATGGAAAGTTTTCTGATTAAGGTGCTGGGCCTCTTGAAATTGAGGTGCGGTTAGCACTTGTGGATGGAAGACAGGATATTAAAACTTCAAGAAAGAGGATTGAGCCTAATCCTCTTCTTTTTATTTCTTCCAAAATCGGATAGAATTGTTTTATGGAATATAAATACAATGGCATAATTTTGGGCAAAAGGGATTTGGGTGAAACGGACCGGATGTATATTATCTATACCCTGGAAGCCGGGAAGATCTGGGCGGTGGGCAAGGGAACGAGAAAGCCGGCGGCGCGCCTGGCGGGAAGCTTGGAGTCTTTGACTGAGAGCGAAATTTTCATTTCCAAAAATCGCGGTCGGGGCAATATCACGGGAGCGATCGCGACCAATTGCTTTCCCTCTTTGAAATCAAACTTTTCTTTTTTGGAGAGCGCTTTTCGGGCAATCGGAATTTTGGAAAAACTTATCACCGACCAAGAAAAAGACGAGCGGATATATGTTTTGCTTTCAGGCTATTTAAAAATGATGAATAAGGCGGCCGGCGAAGGAGACGAAGAAAAAAAAGATATTCTGACGGCCGGACTGATTTTTAAATTGCTTGATTTTTCGGGCTACCGGATGAGTTTTGACGCTTGTGTCGGGTGCCGGAACAAAATTATTCCCGGCCGAAACTATTTCAGCGCCCCCTTGGGCGGGGTGGTCTGCCCGGAATGTTTTTCCGGCAAGGGCGAGACGCGCGTCAGCGACGGGTGCGTGAAAATGGTTCGGATAATTCTTGCCAACAAAATGGAAAACTTGGGGAAATTGAAAGTGCCTTCTAATGACATCAAAAACGCCCAGCTGATCATCAGCGAGCAGGTGAAGTGGATAGTGAATTAAATTCAAAATTCAAAATCACAAATCACAAATAAATCCAAAATCCAAAATACAAAAAAATCAGATTCAGAATAAATTCAAAACGTTTTGAATTTGTAATTTTGAGTATTGGAATTTGTTTGAAATTTGGTGCTTTGGATTTTGGATTTTTTATCGGCAAAATTGTATTTGATAAAGCCGTAAAAATACAGTATCATTAAGACGTAAAAATAAAAACCGAACCAAACCTATGTCTCTTTATGATATAAAAAACAAATTATATAAGAAGGACGAGGATGCGAATCTGTCCGCCCACGGCACGAGCGAGTATAACCCGCGCGCGGAGTCGGCCAGGCCGGAAAATAACTTGGCGGAGGGAGATGCCTGGGCGGAAAAACAGACCGGGTTTGACGCGGAGCAAAAAAAAGCTATCGGAAAGGGAGCGATCGCGCTGGCGGGAGTGCTGGGGATAATTCTTTTGGCTTTGGGGTTCTATTTTTTGAAATACTGGTCATTCAGCGAGGAGCGGATGAAATTGGAAATTGCCGGACCGGACAAAGCCCAAAGCGGCAAGCTGTTAACCTACGAAATCAGATATGACAACAATAATCACGCCGGTTTGGAAAACGCGGTACTCAAAATCACTTATCCGGAAAGTTTCAAGCCGGAAGAAAATCCCAATTTCAAGCCGGAAAGTTTGACATCGGGAACTTTCGACTTGGGGAATATCGCGGGGCGCGGCCAGGGGAAAGCGATTTTTAACGGCCGGATCTACAGCTCCAAAGGAGCGCTGGTCTATCTCAAGGCGGAGATGATTTTTACTCCTTCGGGATTCAGCACTCAGTATGTTTCTCAAAATCAATTGGGGATAAACGTCGATTCGACTCCTTTGGAAATCGAAGCGATGGCGCCGCAGAATGTGTCCAGCGGAGACGAGATTAATTATTTGATAAGTTACAAAAACACGGGGCCGGAGGATTTGGAAGGCATCCGAATCAGGGCGGTTTATCCGGCAGGTTTTTCTTTTTCATCTTCCGTTCCCAGAGTTTTCGAGGGCGACAATATTTGGTATATCGGGCGTGTTTCCGCCGGAGGATCCGGGAAGGTTGAAATCAGCGGAAAACTGGAGGGTAATCGCGACGAAATCAGAGTGATGGAGGCTTCCGTGGGAACATTTGAAAGCGGCGCGTTTGTGGCGTATGGCGGAGAAAATGTTTCGACAAAAATTGTCTCTTCTCCATTGATTATTTCACAAATAGTCAACGGCGCTCGAAGTTTGAATGTCAACGCGGGAGAGGGTCTTAACTTTGAGATTAGTTATAAAAATGAAGGGACGATCGGTCTTAAGAACGTGATTGTCACGGAAACTTTGGACAGTCCGGTTCTGGACTATTCTGAGTTGGATTCGACGGGCGGATATTACGACGCGGAAAAGAAAACGATAACTTGGAAAGCGTCGGATCACCCGGAACTTAAGAACTTGGAACCGGGAAAGGGCGGAATGATCAGATTTTCCATTAAGGTGAAAAACGTTATTCCGATTGCCAGCGCCAATGACAAAAATTTCGTGATTTCAAGTATATCCAAAATTGACAGTCCGGATATCCCAACGCCGATTTCAATGAATAAGATTATTGCCGGCAACAAGATGGATATGAAACTCAATTCCAAATTGGTGCTGGACGTCAAGGGCTATCACACCGATCCCAATATTTCCAATTCGGGCGCCATCCCGCCGAAAGTCGGGCAGGAAACCACCTACGCGATTCACTGGATTGCCCGCAATGTTTCCAACGACGTGACTTCCGCCAGAGTGGAATCAGTTCTACCGACGGGCGTCACAATGACCGGCAAGATTTTTCCCGAAGACGCCAAGGTTAGTTATAATGAGAGGAATAATTCCATCAGCTGGGAAATCGGCAACATCGGCGCGGGAACGGGAATTTTGTCTTCTCCCAAGGAAGTCAGTTTTCAGGTGAAAGTGAAACCGTCTGTCGAGCAGGTCGGAAGGGAAATGCCGCTTTTGAATTCTTCGACTTTTTCTGCCAAAGATTCTTTCACCGGGGCGGATTTGTCCGTCGTGTTCGAAGGCAAGACTACCGAACTCAGGGAAGACGCCAGCCTCGGTTCGAATTATAAAGTAATGGAATGAGTAAGTCGCCTTGCTATTTTATCGAAAAATTAACTCGGACGTGAAAGTTATTTTTTCACTGGCGGAGTTTTCTGAAAGGGACTCCGACAAACGCGGCGTACCGGAGTCCTCTCCGAGAGATTCTGGCGAGGAAACGGAGTTTCAAGATGTTGATTCGTATGTCCCCGATTCGTAATCGGGGTTCACGACGCGATAGCGGAGTGAAAAACTTATGTTTGAGATAATTTCACAAAAAAACAATCGAAGGATTGGAAAAATTGAAACCAAACACGGAGTAATCAACACTCCGTTTTTTATGCCGGACGCGACGCGGGGGTTTGTGAAGTCTTTGGACAAGGCTGATCTTGAAAAAATCGGCGTGGAATCGATGGTGGTCAACACGTATCATTTATACCTTGAACCGGGGATGGAGCTTGTTAAAAAGTCCGCCCACCTTCGCCAAGGCTTTGGCGGGCAAGGCGGAATAAATGAATTTATGAATTGGCCGTATCCGCTTCTTTCCGATTCGGGCGGCTATCAGATTTTTTCCTTGATTCATAAAAATTCCAAGATGGGAAAAATTACCGACGAAGGAGCGACTTTTCGGTCGCTGGTCAACGGTTCACGCCATTTCATAACTCCGGAAAAATCGATCCAGATTCAATTCGACCTGGGTGTGGATATGATGGTGGTGCTGGACGATGTGCCGCCGCATTCTTATGATAAAGAAAAAATAGAAGAAGCGGTCAGGCGGACTATTTCTTGGGCGAAAAGATGCAAAGACGAATACGCACGGCAAATTGCGAAAAGGAAAATCGGGGAAAAGGAGCGGCCGCTTATTTTTGGGGTGATCCAGGGAGGAGTACATTTTGATTTGCGGGAAATGTGCGCCAAGGAACTGGTTAGCATTGGATTCGACGGTTATGGATTTGGAGCGCGGCATGTCGATCAGGAGGGAAACTTTTTGGAAGATATGGTGCGCCAAACCGCCGGCTTCATTCCGGAAAATTCTTTGCGGTTCGCCCTCGGAGTCGGAACGCCGGAAGATATCGTGAGATTTGTGAATTGCGGCTGGGATATGTTTGATTGCGTCATTCCGACGAGAGAGGGAAGACACGGACGCCTTTTCCTACGGAAAGGCGAGTTAAAAGTTAAAAGTGAAAAATTAAAAGTCAAGGAGAGTAATTTCTATGAAACGATCAATATCAACAATGAAAAGTTCAGGGAGGATTTTTCGCCGGTGGATCCGAATTGCGATTGCGTTCTTTGCCAGAATTATTCCCGGGCGTATCTTCGCCATCTTTTTGTCTCCAAAGATCCTCTGGCGATGCGTTTGGCATCTATTCATAATTTGAAATTCTATACGGATTTGATGAAAAGATTATGAAACATATCGAACTTCTGGCTCCGGCAGGGGACTTATCAAAATTAAAATATGCCATCGAATATGGGGCGGACGCGGTGTATCTCGGCGTGCCGGATTTTTCTTTGCGGGTGAGGATTAATAAATTCGGCGAAAAAGAAATCGCCGAAGCGGTCGGCTACGCGCATAAGCTGGGCAAGAAGGTTTATGTTACCTTGAACATTTACGCTCATAACCGGCATTTGGAGAGTGTCAAAAAGCATTTGGGTTTTTTGAAAAGACTGGAAAAGTCGGGGTGTGGCGGAGTTGACGCGGTGATTGTTAGTGATCCAGGGATTATGAATTTATGCAAAAAATATTTGCCGGAAACAGACATCCATCTTTCCACCCAAGCCAACGCGACTAACGTCGAGGCGGTGAAATTCTGGCGCGACGCCGGAGTGAAGAGGGTGATTTTGGCGCGGGAAGTAGCGCTGGAAGAAATCAGGGAAATCGGAAAAAAAGCAAAAGGCATAGAATTGGAAGTTTTTGTCCACGGAGCGATGTGTATGAGCTATTCCGGGCGGTGCATCCTTTCTCAGTGGATGACGAGCCGGAGTGCCAACTTGGGAGATTGCGCCCAACCGTGCCGATGGGGGTATCATGAAACACGAAACACGAAACATGAAACAAAAGAAATCAGCGTTGTAGACGATCAAAGGAGATACGGGATGGATGTGGAGGAGGATCGACATGGGACGTATTTTTTCAATAGTTATGATCTTAATTTAATTGAGTATGTCCCGGAGTTAATTGGCGCTGGCGTAACGTCCCTCA
>Ga0208968_1000936_pt1 | contig 16837 bp, 18 predicted proteins | sample RifOxyA3_FD_184031 | JGI IMG/M metagenome (GOLD analysis project Ga0208968, IMG submission 184031) | Groundwater microbial communities from Rifle, Colorado - Rifle Oxygen_injection A3 (SPAdes) | ecosystem: Environmental > Aquatic > Deep subsurface > Groundwater | place: Rifle, Colorado, United...
GGATGTGGGCTACCCAGCGGTTGAAAGAATCCCTCATTGAACTTAAAAAACAATTGAAAGCCAAAGGAGAAGCCTCTGACTTGTTTGCCAATCCACCCCATACCGATAATCTTGCAGCCATATTCGGTAACCTTGACCAAAGCGTCTATGGAGATGCAAAAAGAACTAGTATTTACCCTGAATATCATTGATTTTATTGCGTTATATCGGAGACCATCATGAACTCAATCTGTATCTTCTTAGGTTCCAACCCGGGTGCTGACCCGGTTTATGCAAGGGCCGCCCAAGACATGGGCAAAGAACTGGCCGCGCGTAGCCTCACCTGCGTCTATGGCGGGTCTGACACTGGCCTTATGAAACTTTTGGCTGACAGTGTCCTGAAATCAGGGGGCAAGGTGGTCGGGGTGACGGTCCAGGCGTTGCGGGATAAGGAAATTTTCCATCCGGGTCTTACACAACTTCATGTTGTCCCTACCATGCACGAAAGAAAGGGGCTGATGGTGGAGCTGTCTGACGGGTTTGTGGCCCTGCCGGGCGGGGTGGGGACCTTTGAGGAATTTTTTGAAATTTATACCCTGTCGCTCCTGGGGTTTCATTCCAAACCTTTTGGACTTCTCAATATCAACGATTATTATGCACCCCTGGATGCCCTCCTGGACAATGCCGAGCGGGAAGGGTTTTTAAAAGCACCCCACCGGAATGCCATCCTGCGAGCAGACAATGCTGCCGACATGCTGAAACTCATGACCAGTATTTAATGCGGCAATTTCCACACTTTAAAAAATCATTGAATTTAAAAAAATATAAGCTATCTATGGTGTAATAAAATTTGTACTTTAATCATGATAATGATGGTTAATAAAGAGGCCATGGCGGCTCTCATTTCTTCCGGGCTGCTGGGAACACAGCAAAGGGTATCTCCTTCATAAGAAGGGTCCACACTGTATAATGGCTTCGGCCTATGGGGATTGTCAATGGTCCGGTACATCAGCGGATAAGGGGCTCACGAGATCACTTTGAGCCCCTTCATAAACACCCGAATCGGAGGGGTCCTGAAAAATGTAATGATACCCCTCCTCATGATAGAGCTTGATCAGCCGGTAAATCTTTTTCCTCACCCGGTTCCGGACTACATGGAGTCAGCCAGTAACAAATACTATACCCGGTTACTTCCTTGTTTGTTTTATAGTATGGGCAAAAAAAATAAAAGATTGACTTAACTTCATGCTTTTTATAAATAAGGATCAATTTTAGGGATTGCTCTGGTCAACGGAACACGGTGAAACTCCGTGGCGGTCCCGCCGCTGTAACCGGAAATATCTGTTTTGGGCTGATGCCACTGTGAAAACGGGAAGGTGATCAAAACAGGTTTAATGCCGGGAGCCAGAAGACGAGCCGGGCGATCATAAAACGTGGAACCTGATGGTAAAAGGTTTTGCAAGACATATGTTCTTGCAGGACCTTTTTTGGTTTTGCAAGGGCTTTCATAGCGAGGAAACTATGACCACACAACTGGAACACGCCCGGAATGGCTTTTTGACAGAAGAAATGCAGGCCGTCGCAGAGACTGAGGGAATAACGGGTGAATTTGTCCTGGCCCATACAGCAACAGGGGAAATCGTCATCCCCTGCAATCCCGGCCGCAAACATCAGAAGATCGTCGGCATTGGAAAAGGTCTCCGGACAAAAATAAACGCCTCCATCGGCACATCATCGGATATCTGTGACCTTGAGCTTGAGGTTGAAAAAGCAAAGGCAGCCAGGGAAGAAGGGGCCGATACCCTGATGGAATTATCCACCGGCGGAAACCTGGATGAAATTAGGAGAACCATCCTTTCCTGCACAGACCTTCCCGTGGGCAATGTCCCCCTGTACCAGGCCTTTCAGGAAACCATCCAAAAATATAAAAACCCTGCAAAACTCGATCCTGAATACCTGTTCGAGCTGATCGAGCGGCAATTGGAAGACGGCTTAAGTTTTATGGCCATCCACTGCGGCATCAACCAATATACCATCGAACGTCTGAGAAAACAGGGGTTCCGCTATGGCGGGCTGGCTTCCAAAGGCGGCACCTATATGGTCGCCTGGATGGACATCAATAAAAGAGAAAATCCCTTGTATGAACAATTTGACCGGGTCTGCGGCCTGATGAAAAAATATGATGCAGTGCTTTCCCTGGGCAACGGGATCAGGGCCGGGGCTATCCATGACAGCCACGACCGGGCCCAGATGGCGGAAATGATCATCAACTGCGAACTGGCTGAAATCGGACGCGGCATGGGCTGCCAGACCATGGTGGAAGGTCCGGGCCATGTGCCCCTGGATGAGATTGAGGCCAATATCCTTCTTGAAAAACGCATGTCCGGCAATGCCCCTTATTATGTGCTCGGCCCCATTCCCTGTGATACCGGTGCCGGATACGATCATATTACGGCAGCCATCGGGGCGGCAAGCTCGGCCCGGTTCGGGGCGGATCTGATCTGCTATATCACTCCTGCAGAACACCTGGCCCTGCCAGATGTCAAAGATGTCCGGGAAGGAGTCAGGGCGACCCGGCTGGCTGCCCGGATCGGGGATATTTCCAAATACCCGGATAGAAGGGAAAATGAAAAACAGGCAGCCCTGGCAAGACGGGATATGAGATGGGATGATCTTGAAAAATTTCTTCTCTTCCCGGACATTGCACGAAACACAAGACAGACAAGAATTCCTCTCCAAAAGGAAACCTGCACCATGTGCGGAGATTTCTGCGCCATGAAAAAAGGCATGGAGATATTTGGAACCGATATTACATATAAGAGGTGATGATGAGACTTTTCGACCGGACAATTTCATCCATCAAAACGACTTTGAATGAAGACGCCTTTCATGCTGCAAAGGAACGCCTGGCCAACCAGGCCAAACCGGCAAAAAGTTTAGGGGTCATGGAAGATATCTCTGCCCGGCTGGCAGCCATCAAGGGTACCATTGACGTGAAGCTGTCAAACAAACGGATCGTGACCTGTGCCGGGGATCACGGCGTGACCGAAGAAGGAGTGAGCCTTTTCCCGTCCGAAGTGACGCCCCAGATGGTATATAATTTTGCCCATAACGGGGCATCGGTGAATGTGATCGCTAAACATGCCGGGGCTGTTGTAAAGGCGGCCGATATAGGGGTCAATCACGACTTTGAACCGGATCTGCCCATCTTCCATAAAAAGGTGAGGCACGGGACTGCCAATTTCACAAAGGAACCGGCCATGTCAAGGGAAGAGGCTGTTTTATCCATTGAAGCCGGGATTGAAATCGTGAATGAACTTGAGGCAGAAGCCCGGGTGGATCTCTTAGGCACCGGGGATATGGGCATCGGCAATACCACACCCTCTTCCGCCATCATTGCCGCCTTTTCCGGCATTGAGGTCGAAAAGCTGACCGGACGCGGTACCGGAATTGATGATCAGATGCTGAAAAACAAGATTGCCGTGATTAAAAAAGGGCTCAGTCTTCACAAGCCAGACCCCCGCGACCCCATTGATGTTCTGTCCAAAGTCGGCGGGCTTGAAATCGGCGGCCTTGCCGGTCTTGTGCTGGGTGCTGCGGCCCGGGGCATCCCGGTGGTCTGTGACGGCCTCATCTCCACGGCCGGTGCCCTGATAGCCTGTGAACTCTGCCCGGCAGCCAAAAACTATCTTTTTGCCAGCCATCAGTCCGTTGAAATCGGTCATGCCTTTATGTATGACCGGCTCGGGCTTGAACCGCTGATCGATCTGAAATTCAGGCTGGGTGAAGGAACCGGGGCTGCCGTGTGCATGGAACTTATGGATCTGGCCACAAGGATCCTGGCTGATATCAAGACCTTTGAAGAAGTGGGAATTAAAAACGCTCAATAAGATGCAACAGCCGGGTTGTGGATTTTATCTGCCATGACCCGGCTGTCATTTCATAAATTGCCTTTCAGCCCGATCTCTTCAGCCACGGGCTGCATGCCGCGGATGACCTCGGTCATCATATCCGACAGCTCCATTCCGAGAAATTCAGCTCCTTTTTTGATCACTTCCCGGTCCACCCCTGCGGCAAAGCTTTTGTCCTTGAATTTTCCTTTTACAGATTTTGCCGTGATATCGAGAATACTTTTACTGGGACGGACAAGGGCTGCACTGGCCACAAGACCGGTCAGCTCATCAATGGCATAAAGGGTTTTTTCAAGATGGGTTTCAGGCTTCACGTCGGTGCAGATTCCCCAGCCGTGGCTGATGACGGCCCGGATATACTCCTCCGGCCAGTTGTGTTCTTTAAACAGCTCCACACATTTATGGCAATGGGCCTCAGGATAGAGTTCATAATCCAGATCATGGACCAGGCCTACGACCCGCCATTTTTCCTCATCCTCGTTGAACCGTTTAGAAAAATGGGCCATGACCGCTTCGACAGCAAGGGCATGGCGGATAAGCCCGTCTTTCCGGTTATATTTTTTTAACAGCAGAAACGCATCTTCTCTTTTTGGGATATATGAATTCATGGCAATTCCTTTAATCTTATTGCATTTTCAGGTCAATGTAGTTAAGATCACCCTTATCTTTTAAACCGGTATAAGTCAATGGGTATGATTTCAAATATATTCAATATCGATTCCATTTATCAAGAAGATGAAGATGTGCTTCTTTTCTGGCAGAAAAAGATTTTCACCTGCCTTTTTTTACTCCTCGTTGTTATTGGTATCATCCCCTATGTCTTAAGCTGCGGATATGCTTTGAAAAATTCAGAATGGATCAGAATTTTTATTTATACCTTTATTTATCTCTGGACCTGCGGCGTTGCTTTTCTAAAACAGATTCCCTTTAAAACACGGATATGGGCTGGTATTTCCGGGTTTTATGCCCTGGGGATGGTTTCCATGTTGTCCACAGGGCTGATGGGCAGTACAAGATTATATTTTATGTTCTTTTCCATTTTGGCCACAGTTTTTTCAGGAATCCGGGGAGGACTTTTCTCCCTTCTCCTGAATATGGCAACTTTAGCGGTCTTCGGGGTTCTTTATTCCGGGAAAATCATTATCCCGGCAGACCCGAGATGGATTCCCGATTCCATGGAATGGGTGATACTCACCGGAACCTTTTCTTTTTTATGCGCTTTTGTTACGTTTTTCCTTGCAGCCCTGGTCAAGGCCCTGGAAATATCCGGCAAGGAATTCAAACACCTGGCAAAGAACACCCCGGACATCATCGGGACACTGAACCCCGGTCATGTTGAACTCAGGGAAAAACTCATCCAGGCTGAAAAATTAAAAGCCCTTGGAATTCTGGCCGGCAGCGTGGCCCATGATCTGAACAATATTTTATCCGGGATTGCAACCTATCCCGAAGTTCTGATGATGGATAAAAATCTTGATCCCCGGATCAGGCAGGGCCTGTCCCTTATAAAGGATTCCGGCCAGAAAGCGGCCGCTGTTGTCAGTGACCTTCTGACCATATCCCGGGGGACTGCTGTGGAAATGGAAACCATCAACATCAATTCCGTTTTGGAACGTTATGTCCGGTCCCATGATTTCCAAAAAATCAGAGATGCATACAGGAACGTGGCCATAGAATTAGCCACCGAACCGGAACTCCTCAATATTAGTGGCTCCTATATCCATATTGAAAAAGTCATCATGAACCTGCTCCTGAATGCTGTGGAAGAAGTATCCGGAAAAAAAGACGGCAGGGTGATGATTACAACCTCCAACAGCTTTATCGACCCTTCCATACCGGGCCATGAAGATATCATCCAGGGGGAATATGCCGTATTGAGCGTCACAGATAACGGGTCCGGTATTGATGAAAAAAACCTGAAAAAAATTTTCGAACCTTTTTTCACTAAAAAGGAAATGGGAAAAAGCGGCACCGGACTGGGTCTTACCATTGTCTGGAATGCGGTTCAGGATCACCGGGGATTCATCAATACAGCCTCGGGTATCAAAGGAACCCGGTTTGATCTTCTATTCCCGGCCGTTCGTGAAGAAATTCCCCCAAAACCGATATCCGGGCCATTGGATGACATAAAAGGAAAAGGTCAGATGATCCTGGTGGTGGATGACCTGAAGGATCAGCAGGAAATAGCCGTGACCATTCTTGAAAATCTCGGGTACCAGGCAAAATCCGTTGACGACGGGTTTGCCGCCATCGAGTTTTTAAAAAAGAACCCTGTGGATCTGATCATCCTTGACATGATCATGACCCCTTCCATCAGCGGCCTTGAGACCTACCGGATGATCAAAAAAATCCGGCCGGGCCAGAAAGCCGTTATTGCCAGCGGATATTCCGAGTCCGACGATGTGCTGACAGCCCAGGATCTCGGGGCCGGAAGCTTTGTTAAAAAACCTTATACCATACTGGATATGGGGATCGCAGTAAAAGAGGAGCTTGAAAAATAGTGGACATCCTGAAAACAAAAGCAGAAATGCAAACCTGGTCGAAAAACAAAAAAAAACAATCCCGGACCCTGTGTTTTGTTCCCACCATGGGCTATCTTCACCAGGGTCATGTATCTCTCATGGAAAAAGGCAAACCGCTTTGTGACGAGCTGATTTTAAGCATTTTTGTCAACCCGGCTCAGTTCGGGCCCAATGAAGATTTAAGCTCCTATCCGTCAAACATTGAAAATGATCTTTTGCTTGCTGAAAAAGCCGGTGTGACAGCAGTGTTTCTGCCGAGAAAAGAAAATATCTATCCTCAAAATTTCCAGACGGAAATCAAACTTCAATCCCTGCCCAATCATTTATGCGGAAAATTCAGACCTGTCCATTTTGCCGGGGTTGCCACAGTTGTCACCAAATTATTCAATATTGTCATGCCTGACAAGGCCGTATTCGGCATGAAGGATTATCAGCAGCTCCAGATAATCCGCCAATTGGTTACGGATCTTGATTTCGATATCGAGATTGTGGCCGGAGACATCATCAGGGAAAGCGACGGGCTTGCCATGAGTTCCAGGAACGTTTATCTTTCAACATCCCAGAGAACTTCCGCCCTGAGCCTGTCCAGATCGCTGAATCTAGCCCGGGAACTCCTGGCACAAGGAGAAAAAGAGGCTGCCGCCATCAGAAATAAAATAGAATCCTTTATCCATTCTTTTCCTGAAACAATGGCGGAATATATTTCGTTTTGTGAGCCGACAACCCTTGAGGATATTGAAATAATCGAAAAAAAAGTTTTGCTTGCACTGGCGGTAAAGGTGGGAAAGACAAGACTCATCGACAATGCGCTTATTGATCCCTTACAATAATCACCCTGCATTCATTTAAAAAAGCATGACGTTCCGTTACTTTTTCCAGGGTAAGGTAATCCGAAATGCTGATAACCAGGGTTGCATTCCTGCTGCCTTCTTTGCGAAGACCTTTTAAGACCAGGGGATTGTCCCCGATTCTCTTGTCCTTAAGCGCCTGGTCCAGGGTGCAGACATATTTACAGACTCCGCCCTGAACAGCAAACTCCCTGCTGATAAAAGCAGAGGCATATGCCTTGTGCCCCTGTTCGCTGATAATGACCGGGTCAAGCACGGGTTCAATGCCAAGTCCCCTTGCATCGATAATCAAACCGGAATAATGACTTTTTTCAATTACCGGAACCAGGTCAGGGTTTATCTCAGGATTTATTTTTGGTATCTGCCGGATTTCTTCAGGCAATACCAGTTGTAAAAAACCGCCGGACATACTGGTCTCTATAATAATTTCAACGGCAAGGGAAGAAGAATATACCTGCTTTACGACAACGGCTTCCTTTGCCGTTTTTTCCAGACCGGCCAGGATAACCCGGTTTTCGGCTGCATAATCATTCACGCTTAATTCATTATTAATTTTTAACTGTTTTAAGATATCCAACATATTTTTGACTGCATCCGAGCGGGCGGAAAAATACACTGATTCTTTTGATGCCTGGCTCTGGTCTGCGGGAAGGGCTTTGCCATGGGCACTAATCGCCCCTGTGGTCCAGTTGACGGTTCCTGTTTCAAGTCTTGTAATGCAGTCAACTGCTTGAAATTTATATTGATCCGCCACGCAGGCAGGGGGGATTGACACAAAACCCAAGAGCATGATAACGACTATGTATCGAAGATCTTCTCCTGAAATATTTTTTATTTTCACCCGATTTTAGTTCTCAGATAATTCTTTTCGATAAAATCGGCAAGCAGGCCGATGTCCTCAAGCCCGAATACCGGCACATCCGGTCTGTAAGCGGAATCCGTAACAAAGGCGATAAGGGTGTCATCCCCCATGCACAGGGGTTCTTTGTGTCCGCTGTTTATCCTGAAAACTTCTATTTTGGGAAGCCTCTGGCGTTTAAACCCCTCTGCCAGGATAATATCGACATCCAACAGATAGGTCTGCATTTTTTCAATATAGTCTGCACGGTCATTCCTGACCATTGCTATCTTGTCTTCGCTAATGACCAGCGTCGCATGGGCACCGGCTTTCCTGTGGCGCCAACTGTCCTTTCCTTTTTTATCCATCTCAAACCCGTCATGGGCATGTTTTACGGTTCCTATCCGATATCCCCGCCGGGTGAGCTCAGCAATCAATTTTTCAAGCAGGGTCGTTTTTCCGGAATCGGATTTTCCTACAATAGTAATAATATTTGTCTTCATAGATTATTCAATTGGTTGAAATAACAGGAGGCATTCAATGGGAAAGGGAATTCAATTATTGTCACCATTGATTTCATCCCTCAGCCGGCCAGCACATTTAAATGTGACGACCCGTCTTTTTCCCAACATCATATCTTTTCCGGTCGCTGGATTTCTTCCTTTGCGCGGAGCTTTTTCATTGACTTGAAATTTGCCGAACCCAGAAATCATGATATCTTCTCCGGACGTCAGGGTTTCTTTGATGATTTCAAGCATTGTTTCGATGATGTCTTTGGCCTGGGAAGGTGTATAATTATTATTCCCGGCTATTTTTTCGATAATCGTTGTTTTTGTAAAAGCCACTGTTCTTTGTTTCCTATATTAAGTGTTTAAAATTAAACAAGATATCTACTTATATTATCAAACAATGTCAAGGGCTAATAAACGGGCACCTGTTATTTTATCAGCCTTTTTGTACCACCACCCTCCATCCGGCCTGGCAGGTTTTTCTTGCATATCAGAGAAAAGCAATATATGAGTTTTATTGAATAATAATAAATAATACAATAGATATATTGCAAAATTTTATTTGAATTATGATAAAAATTAATAAAAACATCGCATTAATAGGAATGCCTGCGGTTGGAAAGAGCAGTGTTGGAAGCTTACTGGCAGAAAAACTTGGTCTTGAATTCATTGACGCAGATGACCTGATTCAAGCAGGAGAGCAGCAGACCCTTGCGAAGATTATTTTTGATAAAGGCCTTTCCCGGTTTTTAGAAATTGAAGAAAAGCATATCTCAGGCTTCAAGCCAGACCATCATGTCATTGCCACAGGCGGAAGCGCTGTTTATAGCCCAAAAGCCATGGAGCATCTTTCAAAGACCTGCATTATCCTTTATCTTTTTATCGATTTTCCAGGGCTTTTGAAAAGGTTGTCGGACCTCACCTCCCGGGGCGTTGCCATCAGACCGGGACAAACCATTCAAGATCTTTATTATGAAAGAACCCCTTTATATGAGAGCTATTGTGACATCAAAATTGATTGCAGTTCACTGACCCTTGAACAGGTTGTTGAAAAGGCCGTCACAGCATTAATCTGAATAAAGTCGCATTACTCTGGACGTTAAAGCTGAAACAATCTCATAATTGATGGTTTTTACCCGCTCGGCCAGGTCATCGGCACTGATATGGTCATTTCCCTGAGAGCCCATGAGGACGACCTCATCTCCTGCACCCACACCCGGAATATGCCCCACATCAATGAGGGTCTGGTCCATGCAGACCCGGCCGACAACAGGAGCCTGCCGCCCTTTGACAAGCATCCGGCCGTTGGATGAAAACTGCCTTGAAAACCCGTCGGCATAACCAATGGGCACTGAGGCAAGGACTGTCTCTTTTTGAGTTTCATGGGTCATTCCATAACTGACGAAAAACCCTTTAGGAACTTTTCTGACCGAAGTAACAACGGATTTCAAGGTCATGGCCGGGAAAAGCGTTACCCTTGAGCGGTCCGCATCCCTGGAAGGATAAAGCCCGTAAAGGGAAATGCCGGCCCTGACCATATCATAATTTGCCTGTGGAAATTCAATGATCCCGGCGCTGTTGGATGCATGACAGATTTCAATATCGATCCCGGCAGATTTTAAATCACTGAGCAGGGCATCAAATAATTCAATCTGAAGAAGGGTATAAGTTTTATCCTTGCTGTCTGCGGCTGCAAAATGGGTATAGATACCCTGCAGATCAAGACCGGGAAGCCCTGCAATCTTCCTGATGTCCTGAACCGTCTTTTTTCTTGCTTCTTTGTCACCTTGATTTTTTTCAATGATCATTCCAACCCGCCCCATTCCTGTATCCGTCTTTAAATGGACCTTAAGCGGTTTCCTTAAGGATACGGCCCGGCAGGACACCTGGGTTGCCTGTTCAAAGCCGTACACGGTAATGGTGATATCAAGGTCTGATGCCTGGGCTGCCTGTAAGGGATGAATATATCCAAACACCAGGATCGGCGCCCTTATACCGGCTTCCCTCAGCTCTATGGCTTCATTAAGCCTTGCCACACCAAGCAGGCCTGCCCCGCTCAGGAGAGCTTTTTCAGCAATCCTGACAGCACCATGACCATAGCCGTCGGCTTTTACAACCGCCATAAACCGGCAGGACTGATCAATCATTGATCTCAGGTTCCGGATATTTTTCCCGACCGCATCCAGATCAATACACGCAGTAACAAGGGGATATTCCATGAAGCCTTCCTTTCAGACTTATTTTTCCATCAAATCATTTTTTACCGCACCATTGATGTGACCACATATTTTCCAATGATGTTTTTAAATTCAAGCATTTCTTTATCTGAAAAAAAATTCAGGTCTTTTTTGATAAACCCGGGATCAAGCACTGTCACATTGCGTGAACATTTCTGAAGAATATAGCTTTTTGCCCCTTTGACCATGCAGCCGATATCGTTTAAAATTTCTACACTGATAAAAGGCCGGACGCAGGTTGTCCTGAATTCATAGGCCAGGGCTTTTTCCATGATAAGCCGGATGCTGTCCCGGATGTTTGAAACATCGAATTTTTCAGGAACCACCAGGGGATAGTCTATAAGCCGGGTTTTAATGTCCATGGAGATAAAATCAATGAGAGGCTCTTGAAAAATCCGTTCAAGAACCTCAGGCCTGCTTCCGTTGCTGTCAAGCTTTAATTTATAGCCCATGCCCTTGATTTTCCTCAAAAAAGGGATCAGATCCGCTTGCAGCGTGGGCTCCCCGCCCGTAATCACCACCCCTTCCAGAAATTGTTTTCTTTTTTCAAGAAACTCAAAAATCCCTGCTTCATCCTTTAGGTTGCAGGTTCCATAGGTGGAACCTGCAACCAGATCAGGGTTATGACAATAGGGGCAAAAAAAATTGCACCCTTGCGTGAAAACAATGCAGGCAATGGTTTTCGGGAAATCAATCAGGGAATTTTTCTGAAATCCGCCGATTTTCATTTTTCTTTAATCTTTCTTATCCTGCCGTCTTATAAGTTTTGCGCATTTGGAATTCCGTCTGTTTTCCGCTATTCCATTGGCCCACCGGCCTTAAATACCCGACCACCCTTGAATAGACTTCCGTCTCTGCATGACAGGTATCGCAGGTCGCATGCTCTCCGGCAAGATAGCCATGGGAAGGACAGACACTAAAGGTGGGTGTCAATGTGAAATATGGCAGTTTAAATGAATTTGAAACTTTGCTGACCAGGTTTTTCACCACCTCGATATCGGTAACCTCTTCTCCCAGGAACAAATGCTGGACCGTACCGCCCGTATATTTGGTCTGGAGACGGTCCTGGAGTTCCAGGGCTTCAAAGAGATCATCAGTATAATTGACGGGCAGATGGGTGGAATTGGTATAAAAGGGGGATTTACCCTCTTTGTATTCCGCTTCATTGGCGCAGAGGATATTCTCATATTTTGCCTTGTCCATGCTGGCAAACCGGAAGGTGGTGCCTTCGGCCGGGGTGGCTTCAAGGTTGAAGATCTCGCCCGTTTCTTCCTGGGTTTTTTCTATCTGTGTCCGGATATGATCCATGACCTTGACGGAAAATTCCTGGCCCTTTGGCGTGGCAATGCCTTCTTTTATAAAATTGAGGCAGGCTTCGTTCATCCCGAGGATACCAATGGTCGAAAAATGGTTTCTCCAGTAGACGCCGGTGTTCTCCTTGATTTTACGCAGATAGAATTTTGAATAGGGATAAAGATCTCCTTCAGTAAATTTTTCAAGGATTTTACGTTTGATGGTCAAAGATTCTGCGGAGAGCCTGATCAGGGTATCCAGTCTTTCAAAAAAATCATCCTCATCCCTGGCAAGATAACCGATTCTCGGCATGTTCAGGGTGACCACCCCGATGGACCCGGTCAGGGGATTGGCACCGAACAGACCGCCGCCCCGCTTTCTGAGTTCCCGGTTATCAAGACGCAACCGGCAGCACATGGATCTTGCATCTTCCGGGTCCATATCGGAATTCACAAAATTTGAAAAATAGGGAATGCCATATTTTCCGGTCATCTTCCAGATATTTTCAAGATTCGGGTTAGACCAGTCAAAATCCCGGGTGATATTATATGTCGGGATCGGGAAGGTAAAGACCCTGCCCTTTGCATCCCCCTCCATCATGACATCGGCAAAGGCGGCGTTCAGGATGTCCATTTCCACCTGGAAATCCGCATAGGTCTGCTCTCTGTATTCCCCGCCGATGATGACAGGAGAATTTTTCAAGGTGGAGGGCACTACCAGATCCATGGTAATATTGGTAAATGGGGTCTGGAATCCCACCCGGGTGGGGATATTGATATTAAATACAAATTCCTGGAGGGCCTGTTTGACCTCTTTATAGGTTAATCCGTCTTTCCAGATAAATGGGGCCAGAAGGGTATCGAAATTGGACATGGCCTGGGCGCCGGCAGCCTCCCCCTGGAGGGTATAGAAAAAATTCACAATCTGTCCGAGAGCGCTCCGAAAATGTTTGGGCGGGGAAGATTCCACCTTACCAGCCACGCCTTTGAATCCTTCCAGGAGAAGATCCTGGAGATCCCAGCCGACACAATACACAGACAAAAGGCTTAAATCATGAAGGTGGATATCCCCTGAATAATGGGCATCCCGGACCGGCGGCGGATAAATCTTGTTCAGCCAGTATTCGGCCGTGATATCGGAAGAAATATAATTATTCAATCCCTGAAGGGAATAGCTCATATTGCTGTTTTCCTTGACCTTCCAGTCCATCCTCCGGATATAGGATTCCATGAGCCCGACATTTTCCTTGATGGCAATTTTTCGGATCTGGTTGTGCTGCTCCCGGTAAATAATGTAAGCCTTGGCAGTTTTGTAAAACGGGGAATCCAGGAGCACTCTTTCCACAATATCCTGAATTTCCTCAACTTCCGGAATGGGGGGAAGGCGCAGATCTCTTGCCATGGAAATAACCTTCATGGTCATTTTTTTAGCTTCTCTTTCATTGAATTCACCGGTTGCCTCACCTGCTTTTTGAATAGCGTGGGTGATTTTTGATGAATCAAAATCTGCTATTCGTCCGTCCCGTTTTCTGATTTGGTCAAACATGTATTCACCCCTTGAAATCTAGTTGAAATTAACGTATCGTCTCTAAGTTTTTTAAAAATTAACCATAAAATGGATTCAGGCCGATGAATCATATTTAGTCAACATATTGTTGTTTGTCAAGTATAAATATCCATATATTGTGGTAAAAATAAGAGATATAAAATGCAGTTAGATCAGAACCCTTTTTTTAGAAAACCCATAACCACCTGGTACGATTCGAATTTTGCCTGCTGGGCAACCATGATCATGATGATTTTTATTTTTATTTTTGCAATGGCAGGGATTATTGTCGGGTCCGGCACCGAGGGATTCCGTGAATATGTATGGTTTCCGACCCTTCTTTCTTTCCTGTGCCTGTGCCTGGTGCTGAAAATTGCCTTAAGGATCAAAAACCGTTCAAAAAATATCTAGGCACCCTTTAGTATAATTTCGATAAGATGGTATAAAATTTTGGCCGTAACCCCCCAGATCATCACATCTTCATAGGGATAGGTCAGTTGCATGATATTGGGAGGTATTTCATGAAAGCCTTTTTCCTTATGGATATCCATCAGGTATTTCAGGGGAATCTGAAATACCCTGGCAATTTCAGACGGATCATGGCAGATCACATCCTTTTGATTCCAGACACCGGTAAAGGCTTCAATATCTTTGCTGTTAATGGTCTGAAAATGGCCCAGGGAGCCGATTACCTCAACGTTTGTCCGCTTGATTCCCATTTCCTCGGAAAGCTCTCTTAAAGCCGTATCCCGCGTAGAACAGTCCTTTTCATCCTTGTGCCCGCCCGGAAAGGCCATCTGGTTGGCCCAGGGATATCCTTTTTGATCTGCCTTCTGGATAAACATCAGCCTGATGACCTCATCCAGGGTGAACAAGGCCATAACACCGGTAGAGTCAAACAGGTCGTCATCCGGGGGGCCCGGATGGGGGCTGTTCTGAACCGCGGCCCGGATCATATCCATACAATTTTCGTTATCCATGAAATCCTTTTTTTAATAAACAGGTGAAACAATGCCCTGAAAAGATACAGGCAAAACCCTCCATTGTCAAACCCTGCCTAAGAATCAACAGACTGTCAGGTTTATGTCTACAGGTCTCATAATTCAATTTTCTTAGAATTTGTAGATTCTATGATTTGGTATATTTAAAGAAGTTGAATATAATCGAGCATGCTCTGAAATTGCAAAATCATCAGTCATACTTGAAATATAATCACATATAACCCTTAGAAGTTGTTGCCTGACTTCTATATTCTTTGATGAATAATTAATAATATTAAAGGTTGTTTCTCCAAAACATCTCAAAGCGACTGAGCTCCCTGCAATCCAGTGAAACGCCAGGTTCTGTGAGATTTTCGATAAACTACTTAAGCTGGAATTGATAGTGGTTCTATTTCAGAAAGATCGATGCTTTGCTTAGCTTGCCAAAGATCATAACTGTCCTGCATAAGAAGCCAGCTTTCAGGACTGCGACCCAAACATTTTGATAGGCGTAGAGCCATTTCTGGACTGATTGCGCTTTGTCCTTTAATAAGCCTTGAGAAGGTCGAAGGCGAAACCTTAAGCTGTAATGCGACGCTGCGGGGCGTTACACTTAAGGGCTCCAGGTAAACTTCTTTGATGAATTCCCCAGGATGGGGAGGGTTAAACATAGCCATTAGTGATAATCCTCATAATCTACAATATAGGCATTACCATCTTTAAATTCAAAAACGATACGCCAGTTTTTGTTTACATCAATCGCCCACAATCCTTGACGATCACCTTGCAAACTGTGAAGCCGCCAACCCGGAGTATTCATATCTTCAATGTTGGTTGCAGTATCAAGTGCGATTAACCGAATTCTGAGTTTTTGTTTGTGCCCGGGTTGAATTCCTGACAGTTTTCCGGTTTCAAAGAACTTTTTGAGTCCTTTGTGTCTAAATGTTTTTATCATGAATTAATTATACAGCATGTTGCGCAATACGCAATATTATTTTTGATATTTCCAAGTCTTTTAATGATTGTACTAATGTTGAGCTCACTTGCCCAGTCAAGTGAAGCGAGCTGTTATATGTTTTTCTTTTGAATCAAATGACTTTGGGCAAAGTCACATATCTCAACCATCGCATTTTTTGCTTCCGGAAACAACGGCGATAAAATTGGAAACGCATGAACCATTTTAGGCCATTCACTTAATGTCACTTCTACTCCATGTTCTTTTGCTTTCTGTACAAAACTTACACAGTCATCATAATGTATCTCATGAGTTCCTACACATATATGGAGTGGTGGAAGACCTGCAAAATCTCCCATTTGTGGTGACAAGAGGGGAAGCGTTGGATCATTATTAGCGATGTAAAGTTTCGTCCATGCATTCCAAGAGCCCATCGGGGCTATATCATTCTTGGCATTATAATTAAAAGAACCAGCCAGACATCTGAGGTCCGTTACCGGTGAAATTGAAAAGGCAGCTTTTGGCATACCGACTCTTTGTACCTTTAATGCCAAAAGTAATGAGAGAGTCAATGTCCCTCCAGCTGATTCGCCACCAATAATAATGTCATCAGATTTGTAGCCATCTTCCAGAAGCCATTTATATACTGTGATGCAATCATCAAGTGCAGCCGGAAAAGGGTATTCCGGGGCGAGCCTGTAATCAAATACCAATGACTTCAATTGGCATCCTAATGCAAATTTTGCGACATGCATACGGTGTGTTTTACATGAACCTGATATAAAACCACCACCATGTATGTATAAGAGCACCTTGCCCTCAAAAGGCTTCTCTGGAATAATCCATTCTGCTTCGATGGTGTTTATGGTTTGTTTCTTCGTGGTGACGCCTTTGGGCATTTTCATTCTTGCTGTAGCTTTGTCAACATCTTCTCTAAATTTGGCGACAGAAAAGCTGGCATCTACTACTTCAGGTTTTAGCTTCATCTTAAACAGGTGTCTGTTTTTTATCAGCCAGATGAATATCTTGCTTCGAATGCTTTGCATGTTTTTACCTTTTCATATAACGCTTCACCGGTTGCAATGGAGCGCCAGCGGAATAGCAATCCGGTGTGAGGCGTGGTGTACGCCCGGCATGGGCGTGAACTTATGGGGTGAAAGTCCCCTGTACGTGAGTCCTGTTAACATAGGTTTTGTTAACACAAGTATTAGCCGACGGCA
>Ga0208968_1000938_pt1 | contig 16810 bp, 15 predicted proteins | sample RifOxyA3_FD_184031 | JGI IMG/M metagenome (GOLD analysis project Ga0208968, IMG submission 184031) | Groundwater microbial communities from Rifle, Colorado - Rifle Oxygen_injection A3 (SPAdes) | ecosystem: Environmental > Aquatic > Deep subsurface > Groundwater | place: Rifle, Colorado, United...
GAATTTGAATTTGAAACAGGAACTATTATTAGTCCTTTGGTTTTTCCCAAAAAAGATTGGGAAACCAGGCACCGAATTACACCTTTTTATGAAAATGTTCTAAAGGATGGCCAAATATTATGAATCATTCGGAACGACAGGAATTGGTGAAATATAGAATCTTAAAAGCCAGAGAAACCTTCAATGAGGTTAATCTGCATATTTCCAATAGTTTAGATTGAGGCCATTAAGAACTATTTTTTCAGCTCAAATTTACGGCTTTTTGATTCTTCCGAAGTGGGAAAATCAGCCGGGACTGGCAGCGTTACTTTACCGGTTGCAGCCCATTGTACTCCGCGGACGAAAGTGGTAATAAAACCTACTCCTTCGCAAGAATAGTCATCGTGTCCGAGTGTGGTATGAAAAATACGTCCTTTCCCATAGGTTAACACCATCAGAATGGGTTCGTGCCTGTCGGTTGGAGCTTTTTCCGACATATCTTTACCTGTAGCCAAAACGATCATGTTCTCACCCGGACCACGCAATTTGGCATAGCATTCGTCTTTGGCAGTCAGCCAAACCTTGGGCAAACCTTTCGTAATGGGATGATCGGCAACACGAATGGTAACCGGGACAATATGTTGCGGTCCATGTGCTCCTGCGCTGCCCGGTGAAGGATCGCGAACCAATTCACCTTCATTGGTATAATAAACGTAGGGGCCATCTTTCTCATTCCGGTCACCCCATCCGCCTAGTCCAATCATCTTGTTGTATTCCAGCCATGTCGGAAACGAGTTATCTGCGGCATGTACCGAAACAAAACCACCACCTTTTTTCATGTATTTTTCCAGCGCCTTTTGGGTGGCTTCAGGCCAATCGGCAGCTCGCCACCCAAAATTTGAAATGACCACATCGTATTTTTTGAAAGAAAGAATAAAATCAGGATCAGTTTTTGGTTCTTTCAAATCCTGTGTTTCACCCACACCAGCCAAAGGAAGATATGCTTTTTCACGTCCTCCCATCCAAGTGAACTTTGTTCGTTTGATATCCACCGTAAACAAACCTGTTTCTTCCAGGTATTGTTTCATCATGATGGTCGATTTGGGCCATACTTCGTGGTTGTTCTGTCCGTCAACAATGAGCACCTTTAATTTTGCTTCAGCAGAAAAGGTAATACACAAAACACAAACAATACTTAAAAAGATGGTTCTCATAACAGGTTATTTAGTTATATTTAGATTTGTTCTTCAACAATAAACATCGACAGCGCCCCTGTAGGACAAGCTTTTGCCACAATTACAGCCGTTTTTTCCAATCCTTTTTGAACGCTTTCGTTGAACGGAACGCCCACTTTTACATCGAAACCACGACCAATAAAGGTAAAGCCAAATTCCTCCTGATGCTGGCGGGTTAAGCGTACACAAATTCCACATTTGATGCACTTATTGGGTTCGTAAACAATTCCTTCGCGGTGAATGAATTTTTCCACATTCCAGCGTTCCTCGCTCTGGAAACGTTTCTGTACAGCATGATACCGGTCAGACAATTCGCGCAACACACACGATTCCGGATTGCGGCAGTCGCAGTGCATACAACGTTTGGCTTCGCGGATAGCATCTTCACGGGTAAATCCTTCCTTGCCAGCTTTTTGGCGCGGTGCAGTTTCAGAATCCTTTTTATACTGAATAAACTCAGCTTCAGCCAGTCGCCCAAACTTTGAATTGAACCGAACAGGATAGCCTTTTACTTCAGAAGTTTTGAAATAATTATCGATGACAGTCGCAACCTCTTTCCCTTGTCCAACCGATCGCACAGCCAGTTTTGAAGTTCGAACCGAATGACCAATAGCAAAAACTTTTGGTAAAGAAGTAGCATGACTGGTCTTTTCAACAGTAATCCCAGCCTTGGTTGTATTTAATCCAAATGACAAATTTCCTTCCGATATAGTTCCGTTAGACACAACTACCGCATCAAACTCATTCTGCAATTCAGCAAAACGGCTATCATTAATCGTTTCATTCAGTCGGATTTGAACTCCGGTTGCCACAATTTGAGCCACTTCCTGTTCAACAACTTCATTGGGTAAAATTTCCTGATCAATCTGAAGCAACTCTCCTCCAGCCTTACTATTTTTCTCAAAAATTACAGCCTGATGGCCTTTGATCTGCAAATAATATGCAGCAGCCAATCCGGCAGGACCAGCGCCAATAATGACTACTTTTTTGCCTGAAAGTTTGGCTAGTTGAGGCAAATAGGGTTTCCCGCTTTTCAAATCTTCATCGCCCACATACCGTTTCAGTAAACAAATCGAAACAGCTTCGTCCACCTGTTTGCGGCGGCAACCGGCCTCGCACGGAGCCGGACAAATACGACCTAAAATTGATGGCAAAGGGATGTCGCGTTTCACCACTTCAAGCGCCTTAGCAAAATCGCCTTTGGCAATCAGTCGGTTCATCAGCGGAATGTTCATGTGCGCCGGACAAACCAACTGGCAGGGCGCTTCGCAATCGCCCACATGTTCGCTCAACAACAATTCAAGCGCAGCTTTCCGCGATTCAATTGTTTCCTCGTCGTTGGTGATAATCGATTGTCCTTCGAAAGCAGGAGTAGAACACGAAGCGAAAAACCGTCCGTTCTTAGCATCTTTTACCAGACAAATCATGCACGAGGTAAAATGCTCGGTTCCTTCCAAATAACACATGGTCGGAATATCTATACCAAGGGATTTCGCAGCTTGCCAAACTGAAGTGCCAGCAGGAACTTCAACGGTGTGGTTGTCTATCGTAAGTTTTATCATAAATTCGAGTTAAAAGTCAGAGACCGAAGACCGGAAACCGGAGTCATAAGTCCAGGAATGCTGCAATTCAATGTTTTAATGTGTTTATTTACAATCAATTATTGTTCTTTATCAGTTACGCAATTTAATTCTTTTTGCGAATATTTGTAATCAATCTTTCTGCAATAGTACGACCTTGCTTTACACGGTCGGCCATTCCAATGCCATCGCGGATGTTTCCGGCTAAAACCAATCCCGGGTATTTTTGCTGAAGTTGTTCTATCATTTCATAACGGCGACCGGTGCTTTCGGTGTATTGTGGAATGGCTTTCGGGTATCGCAATATGCGGGTCATGTCGGCACTTAATGAGCGGTTACTTAGCATTCGCGGAAGGTCTTTGTTCAGAAGCGACTCAATCTCGTAATTATCCATTTCTGCAATATCGGGGCGTTTGGTTCCTCCCATAAATACAGATAAAAGTGCTCCTCCTTTTGTTGCACGGCCTTCAAAAAACGAAGATGTAAATAATACCCCAAGTATATTTTTATTTTCTTTTCCCGGGACTAATCCGCCAAAAGCTTTCAGCGACATGCCTTTCCATTTGTTGAATCCGAGCAAAACCTGCGTAACAGCAGCGTATTTCAGTTCATTAAACGGTGCGATTTCCTCATCATTCAGAAAAGGCAATAACCCAGCCAATGCGTATCCGCCACAGGTCGTTATCAGGTGTTTTGTTTCCAGCGAAATCATTTGTTCCGGAGTGGTAATTTGTAACTGAAATCCGTTTGATGCTGGTTTCACCAAGGTGTTCTCAACCGAAAGCATGATGTTTTCCGGGCCGACTGTTTCGGTCATAGCATCAATCATGCGACTCAGTCCACCTTTGGCCGAAAATACTTCTTTTGTAGCTTTTTTATCGCGTTCGTCTTTCGGAAGTTTGGCTTTTTTGATGGCTCCCCGAATGAAACTTCCGTATTCCTGCTCCAGATTCCAAAGTTTAGGAAGCGCATACCGGGTAACCAATTTATTCGGATCGCCGGCGTAAATTCCGGAGATAAACGGATCGATGGCATAATCGAGGAAACTTTGCCCCATCCTGCGTTTGACAAGTTCTGCCAGTTTTTCGTTAGGATCGGTTCCTTTTGCGCGGAAAGGTTCGCCCAGAATCCTGAATTTATCGTACCATGTAAAAAGTGGTGTTGTAATGGCCGACCAAAATCCTGAAGGAAGTGCATTCCATTGGTTGTTTTTCCAGATCAGACGGCGTTTGGCATTGGGATCAGCAACTTCGAGTGTGCATTTTCCTGCCAGTTCCTCAAATAATTCGGTCATTTCAGGATTCGAAACTACACCCGTATTTGGACCTGTTTCGTACACAAAACCCCGCTCGCTAATGGTTTGAATCACTCCGCCGGTTTTTCCGGATTTATCGATGACAAGGAAATTAATTCCAGCTTTCTTAAGGTACAAAGCTATTGTCAGACCGGTCAATCCGGCGCCAACAATAACAACTTCGATTTTTTGCGATTCAGCCATGATAACGTGATTATAAAATGTTGTGTTGCGTTAAAAAATCTCTGATATGTTGATTGACTGTGATTAAAATTGTAAATCGTAAATTATTTAATCGTAAATATTTATACTGGTTTTGAAAAATTGGTTTGTCCTGCCTGGGTCAGCGGATCGAATGAAGCAGCAACATTTCTGATAAACAATTGGCCATCAGGGGTAATCTGTATTTTTTCTTCTGAAAGGCTGATAATTCCATCAGTTTCAAATTGTTGAAGCAATTCTGGATTGTAGGTTGTATTCTTTTTTATTTCTTCGGAAGAGAATCCGAGACGTTCACCGATTCCGTTCCATACGATCTGCTCGTTGCACATCAGTTCGTTGATTACTTCGCGCACAATTACTTGTTGATCGGTGAGCGCATAACCTTTGATGGTCGTTAGTTCTCCCACGTTTATTTTGGCAATGTATTCGTCTATTGATTTGGTATTCTGGGCATAAACTCCGCTCAACTGGCTGATTCCGGTAACTCCGAAAGCATACACCTGGCCGGTGGTCCGGCGGGTGCAATAACCCTGAAAGTTGCGGTGCAGTTGTTTGTTTTTGCGGGCAATGGTGAGTTCGTCATTTGCATTGGCATAATGATCCATTCCAATTGCCTCGTAGCCTTTTTGTGTCAGAAGCGAATACGCTGCTTCGAACATCTTGATTTTTTCGTCGCTGGCCGGAAGTCCGACTTTCTCCAGTTTCTTCTGAATTTTACTCACCCATGGCACATGTGCATAAGAAAAAGTAACCAACCGATCGGGCTTCAGTTCGATGGCTTTCTTAATGGTTTCGGCAAAATTTAAGGCAGTCTGCTTGGGCAAACCATATATAAAATCGAGGTTCACAGCTATTTCCGGCGAATCCTGTTTAAGAAACGCCATTAACTCCTGAACCGGCATTCCGGGTTTATCGCGGTTTACTGCATCCAATACTTCAGTGTCAAAATCCTGAATTCCAAGACTGAACCGATTAAACCCGGCTTTTTTAAGTCCGGTCATCTGTTCGAAAGTGAGATATGCTGGGTTAACTTCGATGGCAATTTCAGGATCAGGAATGAACTGAAAAGTTGAAAACAGTAATTCGTTGATTTCCTGGAGGTACTCAACCGGAATGGCGTTTGGCGTGCCTCCGCCGTAATGAATTTGTGATACTTTTCTGTTCTTATCGAGCCTCGATGTCACCATTTTAATTTCCTGAAGGAGGGCTTTATGGTATGCATCAACCACTTCCTTCTGACGCAATGCATAAGAATTGCATCCGCAGAAAAAGCACATTTTCAGGCAAAACGGAATGTGAATGTAAATGGAAATATTCTGTGGCTTCCATCCATTTGAATCGTCAACGGCCTTCAAATAGTTTGCCGGACCAAATTCGTCAGTAAAGAAATTGGCCGGTGGATAACTGGTGTACCGGGGAACCGGATGGTTGTATTTTTCGAGTAATTCGCGGTTAATCATAGCTTATCTTTTCCAATCTGTTCTTTTTACCCAATCTGCCAGAAACCGGGCGTTTTCAACAGAAATTCCCGGCATAAAACCGTGACCAAGGTTGAAAATCCAGTTTTGATTGTTTTTTCCAAATTCGATGTAAGGTTGCAGAGCCTTTTCAATTTCAGGCTGGCTTGAATACAACAAGCGCGGATCAACATTTCCCTGTAATCCAATTTTTGGGTGAACGATTTTCCGGGCTGTATCAAGCGGTGTTTGCCAGTCGATGCTTAAAAAGTCGCAATCATCGGGCGAAAGACCAGCAATTCCAGTTCCCAGTCCTTTGGGAAAGAAAATAAACGGAATTCCTTTTTCACGCACAGCATCACCAATTCTCCGGATCGAAGGCATGAACAGATCCTGATACAAGTCCGCAGGAATCAATCCTGCATGTGTATCAAATAACTGGAAAACATCAACTCCGTGTTCAATTTGCCCTTGCGCATAAACAATTGAAAGTTCGGTCACCACATCAATCAGTTGACGGGTAGTTTCTTTGTTTTGATAGATGAATTTAATTGCATCAGGGAAATCACCCTTCCGGCCCAAGCCTTGAAGCATAAAAAGCAAAACCGTTAAAGGTGCGCCGCAAAATCCGATCAACGGAGTGTCTTCTTTTTTTGTGCGGACGATTTGGTCAATAACCGAATAAATATAATTCAGTTTGGTCGGATCGGGTTGAAGTCCAATCAGCGGATTTTCCCGAAATGCCAGTGGCTGATCGAAAACCGGACCACTGTCGTTGAATTCCAGTCCCATGCCCAAAGCATGTGGGATAACCAAAATATCGGAGAATAAGATCCCGGCATCTACCCCTAAATCATCAATAGGAAGTAGCGTCACTTTGGACGCTACTTCCGGATTCTGCATCATCTGCCAGAACGTATAATTTTCCTTAATTTTCATGTACGAAGGCAACACTCTGCCCGCCTGCCGCATAAACCAAACCGGTGGCCGTTCGGTTTTTTCTCCCCGGAGTGTTTTTAGTAGAATCGAATTTGTAGTCAAGTTATATAATTTTAAATTTAGAAATCTTATCTTCTTCTGCTGTTCCCGCTTTCTTTTTTATCCTCACTTCTTGGTGATTCAGATCTTCTTTCACTTTGCGAAGCTTGTTTAACTTCAGTATTTGATCTGCTCTGTCTTGCTACTGAAGCTGATTTTTCTCTCGGAGCAGAACTTCTTTGTGGAGCAACCCTATCTTGCGACCTGTTTGGCGTTGGCCTTGATACCGATTGGCTTCGCGAATCAGTATTTCGCTTATTTGACTGAACCTGGGTTGCAGCTCTGTTTGGTGTTGATGAAGATTGGCTTCTTGAAACAGAACTGCCCTGATTTCCATTGGCCGACTTCATTTGTACTTGTCCGTTCGAAGAGTTTGATCTCTCACGGGTAGTATTTATATTGCTGTTTTCCCTTGTTTTGTTTTGATTTGTTCCAGACTGTACATTCGAACCCGGACGTCTGCTTTCGTTTACATTCCTTTGCCTTTCATTGCTTCCGGAATTTGATTTGCTGTTAATCTGATACTGACGGTTATTTGACTGCTGTATTTCGTTACCTCCCCGGCGATTTGATCCGGATTGAACATTCGAAACACGACTTCTGCTCTCGTTTACATTCCTTTGTCTTTCATTGCTTCCGGAATTGATTCTGCTGTTATTCTGATACTGACGGTTATTTGACCGCTGAACATCAGAGCTCCGTTGACGGCTCATCTGGTTATTTGGTCTTCTTTGGTCAAGTTCATAACGATTTTTTACGCCTGCATTGCGGCTCTCAAAAGTGCGGTTCGGATACCTCGATGCATAATCACTTCTACGGATACGGTTGTAGTTGTCTCCTGAAAAATAAATATTCCGGGTGTCTGCACGATAATAGGTATTGTACCTGTTAATATGAACATATACATCCCTTTGATATCTGAACGGAGAATAAGGTCTGTAATAACTGTACCAACTTGGGTAATAATTCCAATAGTATGGCGAATGGTAAGTAACGTATCGCGGACTCCAGAAAAAGGAGAAAATCAACGGTGTGCGAACATACATTGGTTCGATGATGTAATTTGAACCATAGATATAAGAGTCGCCAACAATTTGTACACGCGGATTTCCGTTCTGTACCCTTTCAATTTCAATGGTTGCAACGTCCTGATAAACATCTTCGTCTAAAACTGCCTGTACAACCACCAGTGAATTGCGGTCAGATGAGTTTTCAAGTACCCGGAGATAGTCAATGTAACCATCTTCATTCAGGTCGAGGTTCGAAATCCGGTTATCCGGATCGTTCAGTCTGCGTTCAAAGTCTTCCAGATTTTCTGAATCACCGAAAATGGAAGCCACTGCATCCAGATCCAGGTTGTCGCTTATGTCGTAACTGGTTGCACGTGCGGTTGTTACCGTTCGTTGTGCCTGCAAACTGAAGAAGCTTGTGCTTAAAGCTAAAACTAAGATTCCAATTTTTGTTTTCATGATCGTAAGTATTAATTGTTTCCTGTTTTTGCTGAAATTCGTTTTCAATTTTTTCAGCACAAGTACTACTTCAAAAATGCTGCCAGTTTTATTTTGTTTTTAGTTGTTGTTGAATATCAATTATATACCTTTCAATACCTTCAGCGCCTCATAAGTTGCTTCAATGGTTTTGTCGATCTTTTTCGAGGTGTGTGCAGCCGACATAAATCCGGCTTCGAACTGCGATGGCGCAAGATAGACACCACTCTCCAAAGACATTTTAAAAAATCTGGCGTAAGTGGCGGTATTGCAACGACAAGCATCGGCAAACGAATTCACTTTTGCTTCTTCAGTAAAGAATAGTGTGAACATGGATCCTACGCGATTTAAAACACCTGGAAAATTCAGGTCTTCCAGACATTTTTTGATTCCGTCGCCCAGGCGTGCCGATTTTTCTTCGAGCATGTCGTAAAAACCATCGGTTTCGTCCAGAATTTTCAGGGTAGTAAGTCCGGCAGACATGGCAAGCGGATTTCCGGAAAGCGTTCCAGCCTGATAAACAGGGCCTTTTGGCGCTAATTTGTCCATGATTTCCTGTTTGCCGCCATAAGCGCCAACGGGTAATCCACCGCCGATGATTTTCCCAAAGCAAGTCAGGTCGGGAGTGATTCCGAGAATTTGTTGTGCACCTCCTTTTGAAAGTCGGAAACCTGTCATCACTTCATCGAAAATCAAGACAGTCCCGTTTTTGGTGCAAAGTTCCCTAACTCCCTGCATAAATTCAGCTTCAGGAATTACCACACCCATGTTGCCGGTCACCGGTTCAATGATAACGGCGGCAATTTGTTCAGGATTTCTGATAAACAATTCCTTAACAGAATCGAGATCGTTGAAACGGGCGGTCAATGTATCTTTTGCTGTTCCTGAAGTAACTCCGGGTGAATTTGGCGTTCCAAAGGTCAATGCGCCTGAACCGGCCTTGATCAGGAAACTGTCGTTGTGACCGTGGTAGCATCCTTCGAATTTGATAACCATATCGCGGCCTGTATATCCTCGAGCCAGTCGCAGTGCACTCATGGTAGCCTCTGTTCCGGAGTTAACCATTCTAACACTTTCGATGGAAGGCACCATCTTCTTAATTTGCAATGCCATTTCGGTTTCGAGCAGGGTAGGGGCACCAAAACTGGTTCCTTTGGCTGCAGTTTTCTGAATGGCCATGATCACATCAGGATGGGCGTGTCCCAAAATCATTGGGCCCCACGATCCAACATAGTCGATGTATTCGTGACCGTCGATATCAAATACTTTTGCTCCTTTGGCGCTGGCGATGAACAAAGGATCACCGTCAACACTTTTAAACGAACGAACGGGTGAATTTACTCCGCCCGGAATATGTTTTTGGGCTTCCTGAAAAGCCGCAATGCTTTGAATGTAGTTTTTCATCTGTTTGTTTTTTTAGTGAGTTACGTGTTATCTGCAAACTGTGACTGAACACTGCGACTTTTCTTTGCCCCACGCTTCTGGCTCTATGCCTTTACAGTTCTTTCACTATTTCCTGGGCATGATAAGTAATGATGATATCAGATCCTGCGCGTTTGATGGAAGTCAGGATTTCGCGAACCATCCGTTTTTCGTCAATCCAGCCATTGGCAGCGGCCGCTTTTACCATCGAATATTCACCGCTCACATTGTAGGCAGCAATCGGAATATTGAAAGTAGTTTTAACGCGCTGAATAATATCCAGGTAACTCAATGCTGGTTTAACCATCACGATATCGGCGCCTTCTTCGATGTCGAGTGCAACTTCGCGCAATGCTTCATTTCCATTTGCCGGATCCATCTGATAGGTTGAACGGTTTCCAAATTTCGGAGCGCTCTCGGCAGCTTCGCGGAAAGGTCCGTAAAAACTGGACGCATATTTGGCCGAATAAGCCATGATAGGCAGATTGTAAAATCCGTATTCGTCCAAAGCTTTGCGGATAACTCCCACACGTCCGTCCATCATGTCGCTTGGTGCAACCATGTCAACACCTTCCTGCGCAAGCGAAACAGATTGTCTGGCAAGGGTTTCAATGGTCAGGTCGTTGTGCACGTCGCCATTTACAATGGTTCCGCAATGGCCGTGAACCGTGTATTCGCAGTTGCAAACATCGGCAATCACATATAAATCGGGCAAAGCATTTTTCAGGGCGCGAACGGCTTGCTGCACAATTCCGTTGTGTTCGCAGGCCACCAGACCGTGTTCGTCTTTGTGTTCAGGAATACCAAATAAAAGGATTGCCTGAATACCTATTCCGTATAAACGACGACATTCTTCTACCAGCATGTCAACCGAAAGTTGCGAATTGCCGGGCATTGATGATATTGGATTGACTACTCCGGTTCCGGGGCAAACAAAAAGCGGCATGATCAGATCGTCGCGGGTAAGTATTGTTTCGCGTACTAAATTTCTTAAAACAGGGGTTTGTCTTAATCTCCTGAGTCGTGTAATTGGGAAAGACATAATTAATTGTTTATAAGTTGTTTCTTCTGAAAATAATTGATAATTGCCGACGAAATTCCTTGTGAATTTGCCATGCCTGCTGTAATAAGTGGTTCGAGTCCACTTCTGATAACTTCTGCTGAAGTAGTTTGCCCGATGCAAACCAGCCGCAGCTTTGTTGTATCCATTTTTCCCGAAACCAGTTGTAGCAAATTGCTGCATCCGGAAGGGCTGGTCAGTATAATCATATCGTACTGATCGTTCAGAACCAGTTGCAATGCATCTTCTTTGATGGTGGCAGGAATTACAGTTTCATAAAAAAGAACCCTGGTACAAATTGCTTTTTTCGAGATTTTATCTTCAATTACCGAACGCGCAAGGTTTCCAATTGGGAAAAGAACCCGTTCTCCCATGTTAACACGGTTGATAAAATCGGCAGAAAAATCTTCGGCAGTATTTCCCAGATTGATAAATTCTGCAGATGTACCGTAACATTCGAGGTGAGCGGCTGTTTTCTTTCCAACTACTGCAATTTTTAAATGCTCCGGAAGTCCATAATTGTTCTGAAGGTCGAACAGGCGGGCGAAGAAAAACTTCAGGCCATTCGGGCTTGTGAATACGATCCAGTTGAATGAGTCGAGATTTTTAAGTTGCAACCACGAAAATTCATCGAGAGGTAGTGGGCGTATTTCAATGGTCGGCATCGAAATCAGGGTGGCAGATTCTTCTGATAAGAGACTTTCCAGTTCAGCTGACTGACCAGCGGGACGGGTAGAAATGAACACCTTATTTTCAAGTAATTTGCTCATTTTATTTAGTTTATTGGTTTGTTGATGGATTTTATTTGGCTCAATATTTCAAGCGCCCCTTTTTCGAGCATCTTTTCGGCCATTTCAACTCCCAGCTCGGCTCCTTTACTTATTTCTCCTGAAATGGTTTCGTTGATAAACTGGCTTCCGTCAACCGATGCAACAAATCCGTTCATGGTTAAAATGCCGTTTTCAACCTTCGAAAAACAACCCAGCGGAACCTGGCAACCACCCTGCAAATGCGACAGAAAAGCACGTTCGGCAGTAATGGCATTCCATGTTTCAGTATGATTGATTTTTTCCATCAATAGCTCAACTTCCGGATCATTTATGCGGATTTCGATGGCAATTGCACCCTGGCTGACCGCCGGTACAATAATTTCAGGATCAATTATTTCGGTAATGTATTTTTCAAGTCCAAGGCGTTGGAGTCCGGCAGCAGCCATGATCATGGCATCGCAATAGCCGTCTTCCATTTTTTGAAGGCGCGAATTGACGTTTCCGCGTATATCTTTGATTACAATCTGATTGTTCATTTTCATCAGCCCAGCCTGACGACGCAAACTGGAAGTGGCCACTACATCGCCTGCGCCAAGTTCCGACAGTTTTTTGCCGCCTTTACTGACCAGTGCATCGCGAAATTCGCCACGTTCAAGCACTGCGCCCAATTTCAAACCTTCGGGCAAGGTGGTCGGAAGGTCTTTCAGGCTATGAACAGCCAAATCAACCGACCCATCGATCAGGGCATTTTCAATTTCTTTAGTGAATAAACCCTTGTCGCCGATTTTTGAGAGCGCAACATCCAGAATTTTGTCGCCTTTTGTTTTAATAATTTCCAATTCAACCTGAAGTTCAGGGAATAAATTTTCGAGCGTGGCTTTTACCTTTTTTGCCTGATACAGTGCTAATTGGCTACCACGAGTTCCTATTCTTATGTTTTTTTTCATTGAGATCGATCAAGAGCAAACCAAGCGGATTTGCTGTCAGAAAATTTTATTCGAATTTAAATAAATCATTGATGGTTTTTAACGAATCGATGTTTTTTCCGTTATCCGTTAAATTTTTCAGGTTTTTGATCAGCAAACGGGTGTATCGCTGAGTCAGATGTTTGGCGTAATCATCCACAATTTCCTGCATTTCAGGAGTACTTAATTTTCGGTAAGTCGATAATTCTTCGAGGTTAATTGCCTGAAGATTTGTGGTGATAGTATTGATAGCAGGGCGCAACGATCGGCTTGCCAGCCATTCTGCATAGTCTGCCACCACTTCATCGATTATAATTTGTGCTTTGGCTGCACTTTCTTTTTTCTTTTCGGTGGTTTGCCTCACTATTTCCTGAAGGTCGTCCACACCAAGCACGCTGATGTTTTCCATTCCGGCCACTTCTTTATCAATGTTTCGGGGAACAGATAAATCGACATAAACCTGAGCTTTGTTTGATCTCAGTTCAAGCGACCGAATTACCATTTCTTTTGTGATCAACGGCAGAGGTGCCGAGGTGGCAATCATGATGATATCGCTTTCGTGAAGAGAATATTCGAAAAGATCGAAAGGAACTGTTCCTGCATTGTACTTGGCTGCTGTCTTTTCAGCCTTTTCGTGGGTTCGGTTTGTAACTGTTACTTTGCCAACACCTTTTTTTACAATGTTTTGAAGCGCCAGATTTCCGGTTTCGCCGGCTCCGATCAACAATACACTTTTATCGGTTACCCCATTTAACAGACACGAACACATTTCGACTGCTGCACTGCTTACTGAAGTGATTCCAAGCTTGATGCCTGTTTCGGTGCGGACGCGTTTCCCTACTTCAAACGATTTCTGGAAAAGACGCATCAAAACGGCATCGGTCAAAGCGAACTCGGTACATCTGATGTATGCTTCCTTCACCTGACCAATGATCTGATCTTCACCAATTATCAGCGAATCAAGGCCCGAACTGACTTCGAACAAATGTCTGACTGCACCGGTATTCGAACGGTGGTAAAAGTAATGCCAGCAATGATCGGTAACTTGTTTAAACTTTTTGATCACTTCATACACCAGCTCAAATGCAGTTTGGTTGTCGTGCACATCCTGTGAAAAGTAAATTTCAGTCCGGTTGCAAGTCGAAATCAACACCAAATCAGAGATTTCAGTTTCCCGTTGTAACATTTCAGAAAAAGGAATAATTTCCTCTTTTGAGAATGAAAATTTTTCGCGGACTTCGAGTGGTGCTGTTTTATAGCTAATTCCTATCAGGCCAATCATGTTTTAATCTTTATCAAAATAGCTAATGTGAAATTCATTTATAGCAATCCATAAAACAGACTTAGGGAGTTTATGTTTCCTGAAAGTCAGCTCTTTTTATGGAAAGGTGCTTGAATTGAGGTATTAGCTGCAAGATGGCGGAGGCCGGCAGAAATAGTATTCGGAAGTAGCTGAATGGTGGGTATTTATGTCGTAAACGAAATAAATCAGTTTATCTTTCTGGCAAATTGCTGGTGGCTGAACGGGTGTAACTGCGTATTTTTCAGCCTTTTTTTGAAAATTGTAATTGTGAAACTGGAATGTAAATTCAGCTATTTCCGAGGTTTTTGTTTGAGGTTCAACCTGAATGTTTTTTACCTGAATTTGTTCGCCCGGTTCATTATCGGCATTACCCTTGAACATACCTGTTGCGAAGCCGAAGAAGTAGAAAACGGCCATTAACAGATAAGGTAGCGGACTCGATAAAATTCCAAATAAAAACACAGGCAGCTTGTTTAGTTTAATAATTTTGTCAATTTTTTTCCTGACAAGGCAACAAATTTAGTATTTATGAATGAATAAAGACTATTCTGCTGATTGATCTTTGTCAATAGACATTTATTCTTTAAGATACAAATTACTATCCCCGTAACTCAGAAAACGGTAATTGGCTTCCAGCGCATGTTGGTAAATCGTACGCCATTCATTTCCCAGATAGGCTGAAATCAGCAGCAGCAGCGTACTTTGAGGCTGGTGAAAATTGGTGATCATTCCGTCGACAATTCTGAACCGATGACCCGGAGCAATAATGATTTGTGTGGATGCCGAAAGGAAATCAGTTTGATGTTTATCCAATAATCCAATCAACGCATTTATAGCTTCTTTATCCTGAAAGTTATTTTCTCCTTCCTGATAGGCTTCCCACTGCGAAACTTTTAATTCTGCAATATCCATTTCAGGATTTATTATTGCCTGAACGCCCAGCCAGTATATACTTTCCAGTGTGCGGACAGAAGTTGTCCCAACGGCGATTTTCTTTCCAGAGTGCTGAATGAGTTGATCCAGAAAATCGCGCCGGATGTAAAAATGCTCGGAATGCATGTCGTGCCCCGAAATGGTTTCGCTTTTCACCGGCTGAAAAGTTCCGGCTCCAACGTGTAACGTAAGTTCTGCCAGTTCATGCCCATCGTCTTTCAAATGATTGAAGACTTTTTCAGTAAAGTGCAGTCCGGCAGTGGGAGCGGCAACCGAACCCTTTATTTTGGAATACACGGTTTGATAGCGTTCCAGATCGCTTTGTTCTGTTTCTCGGTTCAGATAGGGCGGAATTGGCAGCGATCCGGCATTTTCGATGATGCGTGAAAATTCAAAATCAGGATTGTTCCAGCTAAAACGGATTAGGCTTTTGTTATTTTCAGGATCAGTTTGTTCGGCGAAGAGCTCAATTTCTGTTTCATCAATCCGGATGATTTTCCGTAAACGTTCACCTTTCCACTTCTTTTGGTTGCCGATCATACATTTCCAAACGCATGAATGAGTGGTTTGAAAGGCGATTTGGTAATCAGCAGGTTCGTGCGGATCGAGACAGAATATTTCAATTTTGGCCCCGGTTTCTTTCATGAAATGAAGCCTCGCGCGGATAACTTTGGTGTTGTTGAAAACCAGCAAACTATTGGCCGGCAGGTAATCCGTCAGATTCCGGAATTGCGCATCCTGAATTTGTCCGTCTTTCCAAACCAGTAATTTCGACTGGTCGCGTTCGGCCAGCGGATATTTGGCAATTTTAGCATCCGGCAATTCGTAGGCATAATCGCTGATGGATATGCCTGTTACCTGTTTTAGTAGATTATTTCTGTTTTCCATAGAATTGAAGTGGCCAAAAATACTGTTTCCAAGACTTCTGTCAAAATACTTATTAGTTTTGTATAAAATTTTTCAAAATGATAAAAGCTGGAGACAAGGTAAAATTTCTGAACGCTGTGGGCGGTGGAGTTGTAAAATCGGTGATCAACAAAACGATGGTCAGCGTAGAAGATTACGATGGTTTTGAAGTTCCGACACTGATCAGCGAACTGGTGGTTTTGGATGATGCGAATTCGATGAACGCAGAAAAACGTCAGGCTAAAATTCGGGCAAATGAGAAGAAAGAAGTTGAAGTACCGGTAAAAAAAGAGTTGCCAAAGGCTGAACCAAAATACGTTTCAGGAAAAGACGCCCCCGATTTTTACATGGCATTTGTTCCACAGGATTCGAACAATCCGGTGGAGGGCGAACTGAAAGTTTACATGGTGAACGACAGCAATAATTTTGTGCTTTATAATTACAGTCACCTGAAAGATAAACGCTATAAAAGTGTTGAATCGGGTAAAATGAATCCGAACAGCAAACGATACCTCGAAAGTTTCAGTCGTTTTGATCTGAATGAATTGCCTGAATTCCAGTTTCAACTGGTGTTTTTCAGGGAAGAATCTTCGACGCTGGAAGCTCCGCTTGTAAAATGTTTGCGACTGAATCCGGTAAAATTTTACCGCATGAACAGTTATTCCAAAACAAGGTTCTTCACGCAAAATGCCATGATTTTCCCTTTGTTGGGACCGGATATGGAAGCCGAAATGGCCAAACTGACGGATATTGATCTGACACAGATTACTCTTGACAAAGAAGAGCCAAAAGTGGAGGTGAAAAAAACTGTTTCGGCCGATTTGGTGGAAGTTGATTTGCACATCCATGAATTGCTGGAAGACACACGAGGACTTTCGAACCACGAAATGCTGGAAGTCCAGCTTGGACGTTTCCGCAACGAACTAGAAACTGCCATTGCAAACGGCACCCGGAAGATAGTTTTTATTCACGGAATTGGTAACGGAACTCTCAAACAGGAACTGCGCAAAGAACTCAGCACCAAATACAAAAAATACTATTTTCAGGATGCCAGTTTCAAGGAATATGGATTTGGAGCAACGATGGTGATTCTTCGGAACTAATTCCTCATCTTTGCCGCGCAGACCGCTCTATCGCTGTCCCGAGTAATCGGGAGGGA
>Ga0208968_1000950_pt1 | contig 16744 bp, 10 predicted proteins | sample RifOxyA3_FD_184031 | JGI IMG/M metagenome (GOLD analysis project Ga0208968, IMG submission 184031) | Groundwater microbial communities from Rifle, Colorado - Rifle Oxygen_injection A3 (SPAdes) | ecosystem: Environmental > Aquatic > Deep subsurface > Groundwater | place: Rifle, Colorado, United...
CACAAAGATTAAATATATCCAGGTAACGAGCGAGATCATCGTAAGTTCCACGCATACTTTCGTCCATCCATGGGCTGATTACATATTTCTGTCCCATGTAAGCAGCATCCTCAACGGTATATTTCCATGCATCGGTAAAGTCATTCAGACCTGCATCCCAATGGTCTTTGCCCATTACGGTGTGCCCGGCAGGCATTTTCAGACCAAGGTCGTCGAGCACTACTTTAAATTCTTTGGCTGTGAATCCATAAAATTTACGATCGATGTAATTGGCATGCTCAACATGCTTGTACCCTATTTTTGCCAGTTCGGTAAGTGTCCCGACCGGATCGTTTTTCATTTCGTCGCGGACGGAATAAAGCTGGAGACCAACAATTTCGGATGGTTTGGCAATTGCACAGGCAGTTTTGGATAAAAGAGCAGTTCCGGCAAGCAGAATAGCGCTGTTTTGAATAAATGAACGGCGTGAGGTTTTCATAGTTTAGTAATCTTTAGTATTGATGAAATGATTGTGAAATAAATTCAAGAACAGTTGGAAGAGATTCTCGCCAGTATGTCCAGGTGTGTGCCCCATCACGAATGCGGAATTCGTGGGGAATTTCTTTCTTTTTCATGGCAATGTGAACCAGGCTGTTGCCTTCGTAAAGAAAATCATCATCACCGCAGTCAATGTACCAGCGAACTGCCTTTTTCTGATCGTCAGGCATGGCATTCACCAGTTCAAGGGCGCTATGTTGGTTGTAATATTTTGTCAAATAATCTTTCGAAATGCCCGGATATTGCTTTTCCCAGCGGGTTACAGCTTCCTCCATTGAAATTGGGCCGGTTGAAGCGCTCAACGGACAGGCAGACGAGAACAATTCCGGATGATGCAGCGAGTACATAAAAGTTCCGCCACCACCCATCGACAGGCCGGAAATTGCACGGTAACGTTTTTCAGCCCTGATTCGGTATGTTTTTTCGATAAAGGGCATAAACTCCTGAAAGAAAAAATCCTCGTAATTCCAGTCGCCTTTCGGGCTGTTGAAATAGCCTCGTTGACCGGTATTTCCATCGGGCATCACAATAATCATAGCTGTTGATTTTCCTTCGTCAATGGCTTTGTCTGCAATGTTTTTCACCTCGCCAAACTGCACCCAGCCAGACTGGTCGTCGCCTGAGCCATGCAATAGGTATAAAACCGGGTAATTGCGCCCTGATGTTTCATAATCAGCAGGCAGATAAATGGCATACTTCCGGTCCATTTTAAGGATTTTGCTGGTTATCGACAGGTTGTCGGATACTTTGCCACCCTGGGCAAGAAGCTGGGATGATACAATTAAGGTTAAGATAGCTCCCAAAATAAAAGATTTCAAAAATTTCATAATGAACGTTTTAGGTTTAATAGTCGGTTTCTATTTGTTTATTTTTTGTTTCTATTGTAACTGTCTTGTTTTTCAAACGCTGTCAGCTTGCAAATTTTAATTCTACCAGGTCTGTCAGAGTCATGATGGAGATAGTTCCCCGCAATTTAAGCAATTAATGATGCGAAGCCAATGACTTCGAATGGCTATTCTCGATATGTTGAATTTACCAGCTTCATTTTCTCACTACCTGGTGCATTGGGGTTGCCGGGTCCCACAAAATTATCGATCAACAAATCGGTTACATTCTCACATTCAATGCCGTGGGTGAAAAATGATGGCAAATCATTACCCCAGCTCAGGTTAAAATTCCGAATGGTCAGTCCATTAACATGCTGCGCAAAAATTCCGGGAATGTCGTGCTCGAAAATTTGCATGGCTTTAGGTGTGGCCGGTCGCAAATCAAAGTTACCGCCATAGCCTATCGTTTCTTTTCCTTTCCGAATCCGTAATTGCACGTTGTTGAACTGAATGTTTTCCATCGGGCTTTCCTTTTGCCCGAAAACCAAAATACCGTGTTCGCCAATGGCGTTGATATTATTGAACTGCACATTTTTGATTTGTCCGGATGGCTGCCCTTCAAACCGCGAAATGCTTGACAAATGAATGGGTTCACCATGACCCCACCATTGACCATTAAGCAGCCGGGTTTCGATGATGATGTCTGTAAAAATAAGGTCTTCGATATTGCTGGCATCATGGGCAAAAATGCCGATTCCACGGTGCGAATCATGAATCACGATGTTCGAAAACGTGCAGCGGCGTATCGGATGCTGTCCGTATCCAATGCGGATTCCGGCAGAACTCGATTTCAGTATGCAGTTTGTAACGGTCATATTTTCGCCATAAATGGTTTTGTTACCATATTTTGGCAGTTTCTGCTCTGTGTTATTGAGGCCGGGTGTTTCTTCATCTTTCGGGAAACCGGTCAGTACAATGGCATCGTCGCCTGCTGAAATATTACAGTTTGAAATTCGGATATTTCGCGAAATGGTGCAATGAATTCCATCGCTGTTGGGTACTACCGGATTATTCAGAATTGTAATACCATCGATGAGTAAACCGTCGCAGAAGCCGAAGCGGGTGGCCCAAATGGGAGTATCTTTAATGGTTATACCGGTGACAAAAACGTTGGTGCAATGAAAAAACACAATGGTCATCCCGGGTGCTCTTGTTCTCTTCATTGGGCCATCGGTGAAAAAAGTGCCTTCCGGCATATAGTTTTCCTTTTGACGGGTCCTGCTTTTCTCGAATTCGTCGTACACATGGTTTTTGCTGAAATCGTAAAAAGCATCACCACTGGCATCGATGGTTCCTTTCCCCGAAATGCCCACATTAATGGCATCCTCACAGTAAACCATTCCGGGCGAACGTCCATTGCGCGAGTAATCTTTTAAATCTTTGCTTCCCTGAAGAACCGCGCCATTTTCGAGATAAAGGTTCACATTGCTTTTCAGGAAAACGGTTCCGGTAATAAATGTTCCGGCAGGAACCACCACGCGCCCGCCACCGGCAGCAGCACATTCATCAACGGCTTTCTGAATGGCGGCGGTGGAAAGCTGTCCGGAGATAGCGCCAAAATCAGTAATAGTGTAATCTTTTGCCTGAAGCTGCAAGATTGCAAGAGCGAAAATCGTCAGGAATAAAATCTTGGTTTGCATAGTGTTGGTCATTATTTAGCTTGTTTATTTAGCCTGAAAACAGCGACATCGTGACTGGGAATTTCCCGTTTCAAAATCTGTGTCGTTGTTCCGGTTTCCTTTTTTGCAAAAACATCCCGAATGAATCCCTGTTTATCACGGCCAATCTGCCAGCAATCGTCAATCACAATGTATTCATAACCGGCATCTTTCATACCACTGGAAACCATGGCATCGGCAGCATCGCGAACGACCTTCTCGTTAATCTCACACTCAAACCTGTTCCAACTGTTCCAGCCCATTGGTGGAGTCATGGCCAGTTTTTCAAATTTCTGCGGGAATCCTGATGTCAAACAAAAAATTGCAACAAGAGTCAGAAAAAAGTCTTTCATTTCGAAATTATTAATCTTCGGTAGCTCACCAGCGAAGGAGTTCCGTTGTCGCGCACTTCGAGAATCAGGTGAATATCATTACTTTCCAAATCATCCGGTACTTTCAGATTAAGCACCGGGCTTTTACCGTTTTCAGGCAAAACAGTTCCGTTGTAAGAGCTTGCACTTTTATAAAAGAACCAGTTGAATGAAAGCTGGTTCCCATCCAGGTCCGACGATTTTGAGGCATTAAGCCTGATTGTTTTTCCGGGCTTCACCTTCATGCGAAGAACCTTGTTACTGCGGTCTTTGCCAATCGCTGCAACCGGTTCATGGTTTACTTCCAAAGGTTGCTTTAACGACCACTGCAACCGGTTCAGGAAACTGCTTTTTGCATCGGGCGCCCAGCGCAGCAGTTCGTTCACATCCACTTTGCAAGTTGAATAATATCGGTCGGGGAACGGGCCTTCCATCTTTTTGAACATCGTGCCCCAGCTTCCCATTGTCGGGTCGGCTGGATCATTCAGGCCAAGCGCTGCGCTGATCAAATAAAGAAATGCCGGGGTGTCACCTTCGCCGCCGTGATCGTAAATGTTCGACATTGGACCATGCCCGTTCACTTCCTGTTGTTTCATTACGGTGATGTATTTCCAGAAATGCACCTCATCCAACAAGAGCCATCCCGCATTGTACCGTTCACCCTTGTAGGTCGATTTCGTGTCGCCCATGTTGAGGCAACCATGAGCTTTCACATCATCGAGTTTGACCAGGAAATCGAAAGTAATATCCTGAAGGAGAATCCCGAAAATATGCAGTTTGGCCATCAGCTTCCTGAATTTTTCTTCGCCCTGTTTTTGTTTGAAGCGATAAAGCGCCTGCACCAATGTAATGGGGCCTCCCCAGGACTGAACGTAAATCGGGCGGTCGTCGTCTTTCGCAAAAATCTCCTGCAAAAACTCGCTACCTTCTGAATCTTTCGATTCGCCGTTGGGGTTAAGCCCTTCGCCAATCCAATCTTCAAATTTTATTTCACCCCAGGTTGTTTCAACCTTTCGTCCGGCAATTTCTGCATTGAACTTCCGGGCATTGGTTAGCCAGATGATAGGTAATGCACCGCGCCCTTTTTTCGTTACCGCCCGAAGCTGATCGGGAGTAATCAAGTCGCTTTGGTGTTTCTTCAACTGATTGTATTCTTTTTTGTAGGCTTCGATGATGCCGTGGGCTTTCTTCCACGGCCCCGGATCATTAAATGTGTAGTCGGGTAACTGTGGTGTCACTATGATCGCTTCCGTATCGAAAAGGTGTGAATAATACAGGTAGCGGATGAGCGAGTTTCCGTCGTCGTGGGTCTGATCGGTTAATATGACTACACGAAACTTTTCGGCTGAAAAACCTGAAAATGAAATTACTGCTAAAAGCAGCACAAGAATTAAACTGATTTTTTTCATAAATAACGATTTGATTTTCTATACAATCCTATCCTCGCCAGGGTCTTGCCCGGTTCAGGTTTCCCGAAAGAATTTCGTTGGCAATGTTCACATCTTCAACCATCTGGAAATCATACATGCCGGCACAAACAAAGTCGGCACCGTTTTCGAAAGCATATCTGAAACCATCTTTCGGATGAATTGCACCAGCTGCCATCACTTTAAAGCCAATCACCGGCTGCGGCAGTTCGTTGATGTAGCGAATGGTTTCTTCAGGAGTAAAATCGAACTTGTTGTCGTGCCACTCCGGATTATTTGCGCTCCAGTAGTTGTGGTGGTGCATGGTTTTCATCCAGAAATCGGTCTGGAAACCAATATCCACACAGGCTTTCACTGTTTCGATTCTGTGTGCTCCGATCCCCACCAGCAATCCGTTCTGGCGGACGAAATCCATCACTTTGGCAATCACTTCGGGTTTCCCGTTTGCCATGTAATAGTCGGCAGTTTCGCCCTGAATGTAACAGGCTACTGCCCCGGTGTCGATGGCTTTTTTCACTTTATCCATATACTCGTTAACAGGCATGGGCGATGGTTCACCTTTTGGTCCATAGTTCAATCCGGCGCAATCGGAAATAAACTGGATTTTCCCGATTCCTCGTTTCCAGTACTCGTCAATAAGGGAGCACAAAATTGGATTCGTAAGCAGCGTATTGATTCCGCATTTTTCGGCCAGCAAAAGGGTGGCAAATATTTTTTCTTTTTGATGATAGGCTTTCACCAGTTGCGAAACATAAATCAGGTCGCGTGAGTGCGCCCAGCCCGAAAGCAGGTTCCCTCCCAAAATCAGCTTGCTGAACGGAATTTCCTTGATTTTCCCCATCGGGATATTGCCTTTCAACTCTTTCAGGCTGGCAATGTTTAGGGTTTTAGCGCTTGCCCCGGTAACCGCATCCACCAGATTGCGCTCCTCGTAGCTTTCCCATTTGCTTTTTTCGTAGAGGGCGTAGCCGAATGCGCCCATCACGGGCAAGGCCGAAAGCCCTTTAATCAACGTACGACGGTCGAGTGCGGCGTGTTCAAGAACGGTTTCCGACTGAATGGGTTCGGATTTAGGGGCAGGTTTTTCTGCAACAGTTTGTGTTCCGGGCTCATCCACTCGGTTCTTTTTGAACAAAACGGGAATGCCCAATTGCTTACCGGTTGGGAACAGTAATAAAACAAACAGGGCAATAAGTTCAACTATATTTTTGTTGATGACCAGGTAGTGTCCTTCGTTAATTACATTGAAATCGTTGCTTACAAACGGCGGGTTCGACAACCAGTACAGGAAAAGCAGCGACATTCCCACTGCTGCGCCAATGCGCTCGAACAGCCCGAAAATAAGCGCCAGCCCAACGAAAGTCAGCCCGATAAGATTAATCCAGTCAACTGCCATAAGCACTGCCGGAGTTTCGGCTATCCAGTGGAAAAACGGGGCAAACCACCACGACGAAGCCTGAAGGTAATCGGCCGATGTCCAGTTCGGCATCATCATCAGCTTGGTTACTCCTTCGTACAAGAAATGCCAGCCAATGGCCAGGCGGAGTGCAAACAGGGCATAGAGGCGAATGCCGGAAAGTTTGTTGGTGTTTAGTTGGTTTTGCATAGTTTGGTATGTTTATTTCTGATATTTTGATTCAAATGAATAATCGCCCGAACCAGCCTCGAAGATAGCATATCCATCGCGAAACTCAATGAATTTCAATCCTGATGATTTTTCAGCTGCTTTGCAACCCTCAAAAACTTCAGTTTTGGGTAGCGACGGCACATAAATCGTTGATGTTGTGTTGGCCGGAACTGTCACATTCATGAAAAAGCGAGTTCCCATGATTTTCCACTCACTTGCAATTCGTCCAACAACAGCATCGTAATGCCCTTTGGCCCAGGTCAGATCACCTGCCGGCTGGGGCTTGATCTCAATTTTCGAAAAACCGGTCGCTTTGGCATTGATTCCGAGCAACGATTGGTTGTCCGTTCAGGTAGGCAATGGAATAACCCAATCCTGCAATGTACATGCGCGCCGATTTCACTTCCTTTTTCAGGCTGATCTCCTTTTGAAGCAAGGGATTGGGTGTTTCTTTGTAAAAATATTTTTTCAGGCAATGCCCGCTGATCCGAAATCCATTGTGCTTTCCAGTCCGAAGGTTTCATCATGCTGGTTTCAAACCAGGATTGCTGGCTCCATTCAGATTCTTCTCCTTTTTGGTTCCAGACACGCACTTTCCAGAAATAGCGGGTGAAGGATTGCAACGGTTTCCCGGCATACCAGATGCCGAAAGTATTGTTGCTAGAAACTTTGCCCGAATGCCAGCAGTTTCCGGCATCGAGTTTTTTTAGGTCGTCGGCCACATAAATTTCATAGGCCGTTTGTAGTATTCCTCTTTCAGTCGATGGCAAAATCCAGCTAAATTCAGGAGTGGGGTTGTCCGGTAATCGGTTTTCAGATGAGTAATTCCCGGATTCAGCCCAAAAACGAAATTGGAACAAATCAGAAATAGTATGATAAACAGGTTTTTTGCACTCATTAAATTTATTTTTTATTAGAGACTGTTTTAATTTAAAAAATAAGATTGAACCCGCTCGGGGTTCCATTTTAATCCTTTCATGTGCCTCCGGTTTCACCGGAGGTTATTCAGATTCAAGTCCTTCGGACTTTTGCTCTGCAAACAATCGTGAAAGTTGAATCCATTTTACTATTCCTTACAGATGTACAATACCCAATCTTTGTAGTCAGGAACATTCGGGTACGATTCAGGACAATTAAATTGGATGACCTGATTTCCCTGCACCGTTTTTGAATCATAAACTTTCCCGGTAGCCGGATTAAACCAATGATATTTAAACTTTTGGGAGGCCGCTGAATCGTCCATTTTAATTTTAAAAGTACCACCATACCGCACATAGACCACATATTCCGCTCCTGGTCTGGCCAGGCAAAATGGTTGTGGATATTCACCCACTAATTCAGGATGGGGCGACATATTCCACCACTTAATATTTTTAAAAAATCCGGCCAGATGCTTCATGGATACAGCGCCTTCGTAATCGTAAGTCGTCCGGGCAAACCCCTTTTCGATGGGCCATGTGCCGCCACCTCCGGGAGACTCGGGAACACTGGCCAGCCAGACATGCCCACCTCCGTAAGTGTGCCCTGCGGCGCCCGACAGGATCGCCGACCATGCTGCAAACCTTATATCCATTCCGGTAGGATTGCCCTCAATAAATTCATACCAAGGTTCTGTTACAACAATAGGTTTGGATGGCTTGCGGCGATACTCTTCAGATATGACCAGGGGGATCATCTCATTGGCATATTTTCCATGCCCAACCTGACTTTGATTGTAATCGAGCCAAGTTTCCTGATGCAAGACTTCGCCGGTGGACCATTGAGGAGCGTCTGCCCCGCCGTCCCAAAATGGTGGCGTGTTATGTAGGCTGATAATCCGTTCGTACGGGTCTTCCTGCTTGACCAATTTGCCTAAATCTTTCCAGAAGTCAATGCTGAAACCGCCATTGTTATGCATGTTGTACTCGCCTGCCAGCACCCAGATAACATTGTATGCACCAAACCGATGCACTAAATACCTCCACCAGCGCTGCATCTTTTCGGCACCAATGGTTGTGTTTAAATTGGGCCTGCTCCACCATCCGTGTATCCAGACAGTGATCCCTTTCGAATTGGCATAACTGATCATTTCTTCCACTTTCTTCACATGTTCGATATCCGGAATGGCATAAGTTTCATCCAGCAATGAGCTTTCCCTGCCCCAACCGTTTCCGGGCACAAAAAGCTGACCGATGTTAAACTCCTTCGCTGAGCGGTCGTCAACCAATTGTTTGAAGGTTTCCGGACGAATCCGGTTGTTTGTCCAGTTCCACCAGGTGTCGGCAATCCAGAGAACCGGCTGCCCGTCGGAATATTCAAAATAATGTCCGGCATTTTCGCCGCTCTTTTTTACCCTGATCAAACCGTGCCGGGTAGGGTTGGCCATTTTCTCCTCATCACTCCATCCCACAACTTCCAGGTTTCCCTTTTTCCCATTGAGGCTATGGTCGCCCGAAAAGGTGGTGTATTTCCAGTTTCCGGTAAAAGGTGGTGTGAAATTTACACCCCATTCTTTTCCACCGTTCCAGAAACCCACCACTGTAATTTTCTTGCCTAAAGCGTCACCACCAGTTCCCTCAAAAGCTACTTTTAGTAGATCGCCTCCCGAAGTGGCCGGAATGTCTTTGTAAGGATTGGAATAAACTTTCGCCGACTGAAATGAAACGGTATAAACTTCCCACTGGTGAACAGGCCCGGCTTTTGATCCCAGGACAAAGAGGGAAAGACAGGCTATTAGCAAAAGGACTTTTGAGGTTGTCAGGTTTTTCATATTTATTTAGGTTTAAAATTTTGTTCAGTTTTATTTCGCGGACGGTGTTCAAATCGTTTCAATAATATTCTGCCCCTTCAGTGCAACAACCTATTATTTAGCGATACCCAAAGCTTTCCCCCAACGGGAAGGGGGCTGCAACTTCTCGAATTAATCAATTACAATACCTTTCTCATCAGCCTTCAATTTGTATCCTGAAATTAATACCAGGCTAAGCGGCTGAAGCTGGATAACGGGTTTATTTCCTGAAATTTCGCGAACAGGTTCAACCAGTACATCTGTTCGGTCTTTGGCTGATTGGTTGAGTTCGTACAGGTAATATACGCCTTCGGGCAGCGCCGAAAGGTCAATTTCAGCTTCACGCACTGTTTCCGAGTCGTTCACAATGAACGTGCTGATAGTTTTATTGGCCGGGCTTCGGAAAGTGGCTGCGAATACCCGCTGAAGCGGATACCGTTTGCCGTCGGAACTGACAAAAGTGGTGGTATCGTTTCCTCCTGAAACTGTGGTCTTCAGCACATCGGAATATTTTGAAGTAAACCTTGAAATCAGTCCGTAAACGTAATAGGAGTTTTGGTGCGGGGTGATGCTGTCTTTCAGCATGTGACTTTTCGCATCCCAGGTGTCGATCATTTGCCAGTGGCCATCAAGGTCGCCGCGGTTGATGAAACTCCATCGGTTCATGCCGTCGATACCGGCATTGGCCAATCGGATCACAAGCTCGGCATCGTGGATGAGGGAAATCCAGCGGGCAGGACCATCGGTATCTTTTACAATTCCGAAAAGGAACGAGCCAAATTCGGCCATAAAAACCGGAAGGTTCCCGTTGGTGCGGGCAAAATCTTTCCATTTCAACAGGGCATTTTCAGTTTGCTGCATGATGGGTTGTTCTCCCCACCAGTCGAACACGCTGCCATAATCATGAAAAGCCAGCGCGCCGATGAAGGGCAGATATTTGGCCTCGTCTTTAATTTCGTATTTGAAAGGCGCATCGGTAGTCACCAGTTTGCAAGGCAATTGCAGCGCGTCCATTTCAGGTTTCATGGCCTGTAATCCAGTCAGAATATCCTGCGGTGAACCGTCGGCAGCTTTCCACCAGCTCCAGCTTTCGTGTGGCTCGTTATTGACTGAAACCCATTTAATACAGGTGTAGCCACGTTCGTTGATGAGGTAATTCAGCAAATGTGTGTATCCTTTTGCCCATGCCTGAAAATCGTTTGGCGCGCTGCGCAGTTCAGTCACTCCATCGCCCAGGAAATTTTTATGCACCAGCCATTTTACATCAGGCCACATCTCGGTGAAATACACATCCACATTCCGGCTTTGGCAATAGTCGAGATATCTGTACAGAATGCGCATTTCGCGGTTATCGAAAGTGAAGTTTCCTTTTTCGGGTTCGTACATGCCGTGGTCAACTTCCACCCGGCACCAGTCGAAACCCAGCCAGTCGGCATGTTTAAAAATGGTATTCCAGCGGACTGAGTCTTCAGCCAGAGGGTTTCCACCCCAAACGCTGCCCCCCCAACTGCGGTATTTTCCGCCATCAGTCGAAACCGGCAGCGAATCTTCAATGGCATGCATCGAAGCGCCGAAACCGCCTTGCATGGTGTTGATTACCTGATCGGAAAAGGGTTTGATCAAAACATTCTGATTCTCAATTTTTGGATTCCTGCAAGAGTAGAACGCAGTCAGGAGAATCGAAATGGCAAAAATAGTTTTAACTGTTTTCATATTTGGTTAAATTGTTTTGCTTCTATTTCAACAAAAATTCTCCACTTTCAGCATCAAGTAGCGAATTTTCATTGTATAGTTCTTTTGGAGAATTGTTCCGCTTAATATTCGATCAGGTAATAAATTGTTTTTGTTTTTGAACCATCCAGGCTGATCCACTGATTGGCAACTGAAATTGTCTGGTCGGTTTTTCGTCCTGAATGATCGAGCACTGTAATTTTGGGTTTTGTATTCCTTTCAATTTTCATGGAAAGGTTGACAGGTTCAAGTAAAATCGGGGCATCGCCTCGTTCGAGTAATTCGGTACGATCGTCGCTGAATTTCATGCCTGTATTTTGAGCCCGGGCAATGGTGGTGACCAGTATTTTCCGTGCATCGGCGATTCCTTTTTCCTTCTCCAGACTGGTGACCAGGATCACGGCAAATTCATTGTCGGTTTTGAGGGTAAGTTCGCCCAGTTGCATCGGTTCTCTGTTCGAAAAACCAACAAATCCTTTGGTTCCCGGAGTGTTAATTGTGAAATAACCTTTTCCTTTTTCGCTCCACTTCAGTTGTCCGGTGGTGGAACTCATTACCGAATCTTTCCAAAGCGATTCAAAACCTTTCAGAAACTCGGTTTTATTTTCATCGGCAAAACTCAGCACCACTTTTCCGGCAGCCATTAACTGAAGCGGGAATGAACCTTCGATCACCTTCCGGTCGAAATCCTGTTTCACCGATTCATTTAACGGAGTGGCACCTTTCAGCACTGAAGCCAAATTCACTTTGCGGTCAACCACCGTTTCGCCTTCTTTTACGTCGCCGCGGTAAATCATCCGGGCCAAAGCCGGGTAAAGTGCCATTTGTGTAGGCGAAGTAGCATTATAAATACCGCCGCCCCTTCCGGAGTGAATGGCCGGCTGGTAATATGGAATATCGGTGGCAAAAACGTAAGAAGCATCCCAGCCCTGAAGTCCCATGCCATACGCGGCAATCAACGGCGAACTTTCAGCAGTCCATTCGTTGGGAATCAGGCTCATCCATTCTGAAAAAGCAAAAGGCCGGTTGCTCACTTGTTGCAGTCCGGAACTGAACAATCCTGAACCGATTTTGGAAATCATCGGTGTATTGTCGAATTTCCCTGGAGCCAGACTATGGCCCTGTCCACCGCCAAAATAGTTGTGCCGGTCAATCATACCAACTTCAGCATCAGCATGAAGGTTGAGCAGATGGGCCAATCCGGTTCCGGCCTGCCAGCAGCTTCCAACAATGGGTCCTTTGTAGCCGGTTTCGCGAACCGCTTTTTCGAATCGCTTGTAGAATTTGATCTGCTCGTCGTACAGAAAATTTGCCTTGTCGAGAATGTGCTGTTTCACCGGTCGTTTTTCTTTTACAGCCTGCCCGTATTCCCAGCTAAACAATCCGTGACTGGGTTGCGGATAAATATTTTCCGCCGCTAAACTTTCTCCTGAATCAAGTCCTTCGCTGTGCCATGCTTTTTTAAGTTGTTCGTCAGTACCGTATTTTGCTTTCAGCCACTGGCTGAATTTGCGGCAGAGCATGGCCCGGTAAGTGGGTGTTTGTTTGAGCGTTTCTTCGATTGCCGACCAGAAAATATTGTCTTCGTTCTGAAATTCGATAAAGCTCAAGGCCGGATCGTTGGCATATTTCAAGCCGGTATTCGGATTCACATGGTTGAGCATGTTCACCGTAAGTTCGATGTTGAGCGCCTGAAGGTCGTCGGCAAAATTGACCAGCGCCGAAGTGGTTCCATTGAGGTGCGACCATGGAAATTTGGTGGCGGCCAGTTCGCTGTAAGCCACGATCCGGACGCTGTCGGCCTTCATTACTTTGTGTCCGTATATGTGCGACCAACCGTAATAAATTCCCTTGTTGCGCAGTTCGTTGCACAGAAAATCAAAGTTATTCCAGCGGTCGTCAGTAATCACGGTCGAATGGATTCCATCGGTTGCTCCCCAGGTAAATTTGTGAAAACGCACGCCGTTAAAGCCAAAGCGCGACAGGAAGTTACTCCATTTTACCGCTTCTTCGGGTTTCATAAAAGGCTGGTTGCTGCATACATTGGTTCCCCAGAACTTAACAGGAGTTCCATCCTCAAACTCCAATCGGTCGTCCTTCATCAGCACAAAACCATGTTTCCCGGCTGGTTTATCGAGCCAGTCGGCCATGTCGGTTATGGACCCTGAAGGTTCATCTTCAGGCGTAAAAACGAACCAGTTTTTCAGGTCCTGTGCGCCGGATGACCATGCAAACGAGGCACAAATTGCGATGATTAAAATGAGTTTTTTAGGCATAATTGTTTTATTTATTCAATCCTGATATTTTGTTTTCCAAACTTCAAATTCAGTTTCTGACTTTCCCAGACGAAGGTACACTGCATTTCTTTTGGGGTAATGATCGTTCCCTCAACCCCCGATCCCACTTTTTGCAAATCAAGTTCAATGTTGCCCAGCGGATGCGGATAAACAGCTTTGATTTGCGCAAGTTCACCAAACGCAGGAGCAATTTCAACGGTTTTGTGCCCCACAGATGTCGGATTGATTCCACAAACTGTCTTGAACAGAAATACATTAGGCGATGTGCTCCACGGATGGCATTCCGACCGCTGATTTTCTTCGCCCCATTCGAGCGGAACTTCTGCAAATCCCGACATTCGGCGGTCTTTCATCAGTTGCCATTCCGAAAGTTCGCTCGTGAATTTATCCTGATAGCCGGTTTTGTTCATCGCCTCAAACAGGTACAGGTGCAGGAACAAATCGACCTGCCCAAACCAGTCTTTCGGTTCAAGCAGCTTGCCCATAAGCGTTTTTGCTTCGTCGCCGGTGGTCGCTTCGGCCAGAATTGCGAGCAGATTCGTGATTTGGCTTACTTGCTTGTTGTCGGGCGATTCGGTATAAAATCCATCCTGATTTTTGCAAAGTCGGTTTACCGCTTCGCAAATTTGTACTGCACGTTGGCGGTATTCGGCAGCCTGTGCCGTTTTTCCGAGGTATTCGAAAATATCGGCGGCATGGCGCAAGGTGTAAGCGTAGTGCAAAGTGTACATCGTGTTATTTCCTTCGTAAATGGTTGGTGGTTCGCCGTTTTTGTAATGGCGTGCCCAGGCCAGCGCTCCCCACCAGTCCATTTTCCCCATCAGTCCATTGGGTTGCATTTTTTGTTCGAACCAATGCAAAACACTCTGAATTCCTAATTCAAATTCTGAGATAAAAGCTTTGTCGTCTTTCCACATCATGTAATCGTGCACCTGGTCAATCCAGATGAGCGAGTACGACGGAATGATCAAATGGAACGGATTGGGGTAACAGGCGTAGGTCAGACCTTCGGGAATGCGCGACTGGTCGAACTGGATCAGCGCATTGCGGGTCAAGCGGTCGTCGCCCGACAAAGTGAGCAGTGAAAGGTTGTGCACCCGCGAATCTCCGGTATACTGCATTTGCTCGTAATAAGCATCCGACAGCAGATAATCCTGTGCGCAGATGCTCACAGTGCTCCATCCGATATCCATGATCCAATTTGGCAATGAATGATCGGCTTCAAAAGCAGCTTTGCGTTCAATGGGCGCATTGCAGGCCACATTCACATAGTTTTCAATGATTAAAGAGGTATTTTTTGTTTCAATATCCAATTGAATGTATCGGAAAGCGCGGATGTATGTCGGTTTAAACAACCGGTTTTTACCACCATCAGGAATGAAAATATCTTTGATTCCCACCATATATTTCTCATCAATTTCATCGCGGTTTCCCTTGGGCGATTTAATTTTCACGATCAGGTTTTCGGCATACATGGCCTGAATACGGGCATCCTTCCCGCCCGAAACAAGCAATTCAGGATAGCCCATTGTCTCAACGGCATTGTCAATCAGGATAGTTACTTTTATGTTGGCAGGAATGGTGAGGCTTCCTGTTCCTTTAATAAAATTGTCCGTAGCTTCCATTCCTGAAGAGCGGCGAATGCTGGCAAAAGGAGCTTTTTCCTCTTTCAGGAGACCAACCCGGCGTGGAATTAACAATTTGCCTCCTGAATACAGGATTCCACCGGCGTGTTGTGAATCGCGCCCACCAGCCACATCGCACCATTTGGCCGGAAGCCAGTCTGAATCATTGTAATCGCGAGTCTCCCAGTCCCAGGGGTAGTTGGCGCCCACGATGCTGTCGGTCGGATTGCCCACGTACAGGCCAAAGTCGATGGTCGAGCGGTCGGTCATCCAGTTCACCATTTTAGCGTTGAAAGCCTGATTCTGCAAACATTTCCAGCTTCCGCCGGAAGTGTTGACCATCTTTTCGGCATCCGATTCGCCCTGCATAATAAACGAGGTCATTTGCGAGAAATACGAAAATGAACGTTTCGGCCCCCAGTTGACCACCTCGGCAGCAATCACGTTTTTACCCGCCTGAAGATATTCTGCCAGGTCGAGCGTTTCGAAAAACCAGTGCGAAATGTCGCCCCGAGCCGGGCCACGGGTAATGTATTTACCGTTGACAAACAACCGGTAGTGATTGTCAGCCGAAACATGAACCACAAACTTGTCGGGTTTTGCCGGAAGGTCGAAGCTTTTTCGGAACAAAATCATGGCATGATCCTGCGGCTGAACAGTCGGGTGCATGATCCAGTGAGCAGTCCATTTCAGGTTTTCGGCAAATGCGCCGAAACTGACAAAAATGCCCACAAGAAGAAAAAATACGATCTTTTGCATTACAAATATTTTTAATATCTATTTCAGTACCAACACCTTTTCATTGAAAGGTATCGGGTAAGCAGTAATATAAACTTCAGGATGAAGATCTGCCTGAGATGGATTGAATCCCAAAACGAATGTTTCAATTTCCCTGCCCTTAAACGACTGGTCTAAAGGAAAATAATAGGTATAGTTTTTATCAGATCCGCGAACGCCTACTTCCCAGGTATTGCTGCGGAAAGAAGGAGCGCGATCGGGGCACCCCAGGTATTGTCCGTCGATTTTCACTCCGGCAAAAGCGCCTTCCGGTCCATGTTCGCCATTCACCGCAATACAGAGATACGATCCTTCAGGAATTTCGTTCAAGGTGAATTTTGCCGACCATGCTTTCCTGGCCGAGAACAACAAATTGCGGTTCCAATGCCGAAGCACGTAAGGCCGGAAAAGGTTAGATGCCCGCCAGGTCGAAGGATCGAGTTTTTTCCCATTTCTGTAACCTGCAATTTCGCTGATCCGAAGCATCACCGGCATCCGCAGGTACCTGAATTTTCCGGCAGATGAAAAATCCATTTTCAGGTGCGTCGCAACACTAAAAAACACAGTCGTCCAATCTTTTAAATTTGCTGATACAGCGGCATATTCGCCCTCTTCCGATTTAAGCGGTTGGAGCGAAAACTCATCAGGTACCTGAAAAACCAACGAATCAAGTTCCAGCTCCTGCCCAAAATCGAGACGGAAAGCTGCCATGTCGGGATCGAACGCTCCCCAGCGCATGTTCACCGAGAATGCTGTGGACAAATTGTTGTCGAATAAATATTTGTCCCAGATTTCGCGTTTGGCAAATATTTCCTGATTAAAAAACGCATCGCGGGCTGCTTTCACCTGCGGAATTGCTGTTGGTCCCGAGCGTTTCAACTCACGGACTTCCAGCGCATTGTTATCGGCTGCAAAGCAAGTCGCTTCGTAAATAGCTTCAGCATCAGCAGGAATCTCACATAGTTGCAGGTCGCCCAACTTCCGGTGGTAGTTGTTTGCAGCTTTTTCACCGTCGAAACCTATTTTGAGTGTTTTGCCTT
>Ga0208968_1000954_pt1 | contig 16700 bp, 18 predicted proteins | sample RifOxyA3_FD_184031 | JGI IMG/M metagenome (GOLD analysis project Ga0208968, IMG submission 184031) | Groundwater microbial communities from Rifle, Colorado - Rifle Oxygen_injection A3 (SPAdes) | ecosystem: Environmental > Aquatic > Deep subsurface > Groundwater | place: Rifle, Colorado, United...
AGAATTAAAAATTTCATAAAAACGGCCATCAACCGTTTGGCGCGATATAGCAGAAACAGGTTCTCCCGCATCAATTCCTTTTTTGGTCATTGCCCCGACAATAAACCTGACATTCGGATATTTATCAATCAATGAATCAATTGGCTGCAATGTTTCATTTAGATTCATTTCCTGATCTTCCCAGATCGGTTCAAGCGCAGTTTCAGGTGCCAATACATAATCGGTTGAATCTGTTATAACTGACGCTGCCAGAGAAATTAAACGACGTGTTTGCTCTTCTGCACTTATACCTGAAAATTTTTCGATAAACGGATCAATATTGGGCTGCAAAACTACAACCTCCCGCACTTCGCCCTTTTCATTGTAGTTGTAATATCGTAATAATGACAAGCAAATTGGCAGAATAATGATCGCCAGCGAATAGCCTCCAAATTTAACAGCTTCATGCAAAGACTTTCTGAAAATATTTTTTACAAACCTAAAAATTATAATATTACTCAATAAAATCCAAAGCGAGCCACCAAATACTCCTGTAAATTCATACCATTGAACCAATTTTACGGAATTGGCAAAGCCATTTCCAAGCGTGAGCCAGGGCCAGTTTATCGACCAGTTAAAATGAAGAAATTCGAAAGTCAGCCAGAAAACCACCAACGAAAAATATCCGGTCAGTGCAGTAAATTTACGGTGTACAAAATGCATCAGCCACCATACAAATGCCATCAAAAATGCATTTATACCGGCAATAATTATCATTCCAGAAATGGAAACATTAGCTATCCACCAGGTTGATAATACATTCCAGATAAAAAAAGTTAACAGTGCATATAAAAACAGAAGAATGCTTCTTTGACTTGCTTTCTGGATGTTAATTTGGTCTTCAACAGCCAGTAAAGGTATAAAGGCAAAAAACATTGCCATGGAAAAAGAGGAAAAAATCCACGGCAAACTCAGTAATACTCCTGAAAGAACCGAAAGAGACAAAAGAGTTTTCCTGCCCATCAAATAAATTTGATTAAAGATTATTTACAACTGCCGCAAATGTTTTCCTTCTTCCTGTACGATCAAAAATAAACTCAATTTTTCCGGCAGCCAAAGCAGCCCAACCAGCCTGATTGACCAAAATCTGCTTTCCATCAGCATTTTTTAATACCAAAGGATTTTCAAGAAAAGTATGGGTATGGCCACCAACAATCAGGTCGGTGTACCTGGTTTGAGGTGCAAGACTCTGATCAGAAATTTTGCTGTTTGAGTATGAAAATCCAAGGTGAGACAAACAAATCACTAAATCGCAGTTGTAATCTTTTTTCAGCAAACGCTCCATTTTAAGAGCCATCGACAATGGGTCAAGATATTGGGTCTTTCCATAATTCAATTCACCAACCAAACCGTTCAATTCAATGCCCAGTCCGTAAATACCGATTTTAATTCCACCTTTTTCCAGAATATGCCAGGTCTTTACCGAATCTGCCAGAATGGTATCCGAAAAATCATAATTGCTCGAAACCATTGGGAATTTGGCAAATCTCAAAGCTGAAATAATATCGGGCAATCCGTTATCAAACTCATGATTTCCAATTGTTCCGGCATCATATCCAATTTGGCTCATTAGTTTCAACATCAGGTCGCCCTTGAAATAATTAAAATACGGTGTCCCCTGAAACATATCGCCTGCGTCGAGCAATAAAAAATTCGGATTCTCTGACCGGCATTTGGAAACCAGTGAAGCAAGCCGCACCATTCCGCCGCGACCGGCATATTCCGCATTGGAATCAGAAAACGGATCGATATGGCAATGCATATCGTTGGTATGCATCACAGTTAGTTTTACCAGTTCGCCCGAAGCAAACATTTCATTTGGAAATAATCCAAAAGTCAGGGCACTTCCGCCCAAAACTGATTGTTTTATAAAAGTTCGTCTATTGCTCATTGAAAATCCTCCCGTCCTCTTTTACATCAATTATTCCATCCCGTTTATACCGGTTACTCAGAGCCAGTATCAAAATATCCCTGATTTTTAACCGGGTATTTATTCTTTCCTGAGGATTCAGGAACATGCTCATCTGATCGCCGCCATTGGCAATATAATCGTTGGTAACCAGCCAATATGAATCAGCCGGATCAATTGTCTTTTCCCCAACGCTCAAACTTGAAACCTTACCGTTTCTGATACCAAGTTTCATTCCGGCAACCCCTTCTCCTCCCCTTGAGGCTATTTTTTCAGCCATCCGAATAAACGATTCTCCTGATATTTTTATCAGTACAATTTCATTTTCGAAAGGCATCAATTCAAAAATACGTTCCACCGTAATTTCTCCCTGAGGCAAAGAAGCCCGTATTCCACCATAATTAACATAGGAAGCATCAGGCTGGAAATTCAAATTTTGCTCCTGACAATAAGCCTTTCCTGAATCCATCAAAATGTCAGAAACCAAATTGGTCAGTTTACTTTCAGGCTTTCCTTTTACAAGCGGAGCCGAACTGACTGCAACCATGGCTGACATGTCATGTTCAATACTGTCGCGATATGGCCCGACCAGCAATTCCACCAGCGAATCGGGTGGACCGGAATTAAAATCTATTGAGATATTTTTCGTATTTACTTCGCGTACAACGAGATGCTTGCTACAGGAAAATAATAATAAAATGACACAAAAAAAGAGGAATAAACGATGCATTAAAGTATATTTAAAAATGTAATTCTGAATACTAAATTGGTTGAACTACGGATAAAGATAAAAACAAATCAGAATTAAAATCGTTTGATTGAATAAAATATAACTGCTCATGGTTTCATTGATATACCGCATACATTTTGAACTTAAAACATATAAAATAGTAATTGTCTCCCTTGTGTTTCTTATGGCAAGTAGCGCTTTTGCACAGGATTATAAAACAATAACAGCACAAAAAGGCGATGGAATCTATTCATTACTGAAAAAAAACGGACTTTCGCCCACCGAATATCTTGATCAATTTATTGAACTGAACAAAACAAAGCTCGGCAAAGACAACACCCTAATAATTGGCAGAAAATACAGGCTGCCTGTTGCAGCAGAAAAGAAAACCCAAATTCAGGATTCTGCACCAGTTACCGAAGCCTCTCAGGAAAAAATCGTTTACGAAATTTTCGGAAATAATTACAAAGAAGTTACAATCGGTAGCAGGGAACTGAGCAAAGCAGTATTTTATTTAATGAGTGGGCACGGTGGTCCCGATCCGGGTGCAATTGGTACCCTCAGCGGGCACCTGCTCTGTGAAGACGAATATGCCTATGATGTAACTTTGCGACTTGCCCGCAACCTGACAGAACGTGGGGCAACCGTTTACATGATTATCCGCGACCCAAACGATGGCATCCGCGATGATCAGTTTCTGACTCCCGACAGGGACGAAGTTTGTTTTCCGGACAAAACTATTCCGCTCAACCAGCTTGCACGTCTGCGTCAAGGCACTGAAGCAGTGAACAAATTGTACCGTCTAAACAAGGGAAAATTTCAACGGCTGGTAGTAATTCATGTCGATTCAAGAAGTCAGAAAGAAAATATCGACGTTTTTTTCTACCATGACAAAAGAAGCGATGCAGGTAAAAAACTTGCCAATACTTTAAAGGTGACAATTGGAGAAAGATATGCGCGTCACCAGCCAACAAGAGGATACAACGGGTCGGTTTCAGAAAGAAATCTTTATGTCATTAAAAATTCATTTCCACCCTCAGTATTCATCGAATTGGGAAATATCAACCATACCCGCGATCAAAAAAGATTCATTTTATCGGATAACAGACAGGCAGTTGCCAATTGGCTCAGAGACGGATTAATTCAGGACTTCAACAAAAGTATCAAATGAACTCACTTGTTCCAGAAGGAAAAATTCTTGTTCAGTTCGATGGCGTTTGCATTTTATGTAGCCGAACTGTGAATTTTATCCTGAAGGCTGACCGACGCAAAAAATTTATGTTCCAGACATTGCAAAATTCGGAATCGAAAGAACCTGGCGACAGTGTGATTGTTACCGACGGACAAAAAACGTACAGCCATTTCGATGCTGTTCTAAAGATTGCAGAAGAATTAGGTGGAATTTACAGAATGGCAGCGATCTTCAGATTAATTCCCCGGAATTGGCGGCACTCGTTGTATCTGTGGATTGCCAGAAACCGCTATCGTTGGTTTGGAGTGCGGGAATCATGCTATTTGCCTTCCGCCGAAGAAATTGAAAGATTTGTTTAAAATGTATATCCTTAAATTTATCTTATGTCATTTAATTGTCATTGGGTAGTCATTAAGTTGCCATGAAATGACGACACAATGAACACAACTGACTGACGCAAAACACCAGATAGGTATGTAAACGGACATTCAATTATTTAAAAATCGAAATCGTCATTTTCGAATTGAATGTATCTGGCTGACAAGTGGCCAATCATACGGCCAAATCCTTCAATGGTATTCTGTGTCAGAAAAGAAATTTCAGCATTTTTAAGTTTCAGCAGCAACACTCCGTACAGCGCATTCAGACAAGCCTCCACTTCATTTTCGACTGACTTGTCCGATTTCCTTACAAACTCACTGATGGCATCGTGGTTCATCCGGTACAATCTCATGTAATCTCCATCCGACTGCGTTTCAATCATCTTCAGGTGGAACTCGTTCAAATCGTTTACCAGATTGGAAATAACCTGTAAATGTCCATTCTGCCTGATGTGTTCTTTCTCCATCACGAGCGCCAGATTATTATACCAGTCAGCGATTGCAGCACTTGTCTTTTCATCAGCATTGAACCGGCTGACAAGCTTTTTATCAATCAGTTCAGGATTAAAAGAACAAGCCCGTAGCAAATCTTCCACCTGCCACATATATAAAATATACTCGGCAATATTTGTTTTTCGTAATTCCTGAGCAATCAGCATGAAGTTTAAATTTTGGGTTACACATCAAAAAAATCATCCATGTCGCGGCGGTCCTTTTTAGTAGGTCTTCCGGTTCCACGTTCGCGGTTGAAGAAGCTGTCAATCTTCTGAACTTCAAGAATTTCAAGTTCCGAGGCGGGAGTTGTTTCAACCATAAATTCAGGAACCAGTTTGGCTGCCATCCGATTTTCGGTAAGAGCTAAAATCTTATAGCTGCGGGTTATCGGAGGTCGGCGTATATGGATGGTTTCGCCAACTTTTAATTCGCGCGAAGGTTTTACGTTCATGCCATTGATGGTAACTTTTCCTTTTCTGCATTCTTCGGAGGCCAGACTGCGTGTTTTATACAAACGCACAGCAAAAAGCCATTTGTCGATGCGAATACCCTCTGCCATCTTATTTGCGTTTATTAAAGAATGTCATGGTTTGGTGCACCCCGATGGTGCCAAAACTTTTAATAATTTCAACAGAAGTATCAATCATGGCCGGGAGCTCAAGTTTTTCCTGCTTGTCCCATTCTCCAAGCACATAATCAATTTGTTTTCCCTGCCTGAAATTATCGCCAATCCCTATGCGAAGCCGGGCATAATCCTGGCTTCCAAGCACCTCAGTGATATTCTTCAGTCCATTGTGGCCTGCATCGCTACCCTTGGCCCGAAGTCGCAGCGAGCCCAAAGGCAAAGCCAAATCATCAACCACCACCAGCAAATGATCAATATCGATATTTTCTTTCTGCAACCAGTAATTGACGGCTTTTCCGCTCAAATTCATGTAGGTAGTCGGTTTCAGCAAAATAAACGTCCGGCCTTTGAACTTATATTCGGCCAACCAGCCAAAACGTTCATCGCTAAAAACAATATTGGACGCATCTGTTAGAGCGTCCAATACTTTAAATCCTATATTATGCCGGGTATTTTCGTATTCTTTCCCCGGATTTCCCAAACCTGCAATCAGGTACTTCAAGATAAATTATTTTACAGATTAACCTTTACCACCAGCTTTTGCAGCTTTTGCAGCTCTTGTAATCATGATAGTTATAACCGGAACAGCTTGTGCGTTCAGAAATTCAAGATTTTCTCTCTTCAGTGAACTAACTTTGTAACTCTGGCCAATATCCAAATCATCCACATTGATATTGATTGTATCGGGAAGATATTTTACCATTCCTTTTACTTTCAGGGTGCGAAGATTCACTTTTAATTTACCCCCGTTGCGGATACCTTTTGCAAAACCTTCCACTTTTACCGGGATTTCAACTTTAATGGTTTTGTCATCAGTGGTGCGAAGGAAGTCAACATGCAATAACTGCTCTCTTACCGGATGAAATTGCTTATCCTGAATAATTGACTGAGTAACAGTTCCGTCAATGTCAAGATCAACAAGATATACGTTTGGCGTATAAATCAGTGATTTGAATTCCTTTTCAGGAGCATAAAAATGGACAGGTTCTTCACCTCCATAAAGTACTCCAGGTACTAATCCTTCGGCACGAAGTCTTTTGGTTTCTTTTTTACCTACTACTTCTCTCTTTGTGCCTTTAATTGAAATCGATTTCATTTTACTTATTTTTTTAAAATTTAAATTATGGTACTCAGTCCTCCCTTCCTGATGAAAGGGAAACAGCATGCATAACATGTGCTTCAGGAAAAAGCGGTGCAAATATATACAATTAGCCGTAATACAACGAACTAATTGATTGATTTTTATAAACTCTTTCAATGGCCTCGCCCAATGCTTTGGCTATTGGAATATATTTTATTTTTGATGATTCCTGTTTCCCCGGAATTGAATCGGTGAAATAAACTTCGGTCAATGCTGAATTTTCAATTTTTTCGTAGGCCGGTCCGGAGAGAACGCCATGAGCAGCAAAAGCACGTACACTATTTGCGCCTTTATCCATCATTAAATCAGCAGCTTTGGCAATAGTTCCGGCAGTATCGATCAAGTCGTCGACCAAAATAACATCCTTGCCTTTTACATCGCCGATTAATGTCATGCTGTTTACCTCATTGGCTTTTACCCTTGACTTGTGACAAATAACCATATCGGTTCCCAGCATTTTCGAATAAGTATTTGCGCGCTTGGTTCCACCGACGTCTGGCGATGCAATAATGAGGTTTTCAAGTCCCATCTGACTAATAAACGGGATGAACATCGAAGATGCATACAAATGATCAACCGGAACATTGAAAAAACCCTGAATCTGGTCGGCATGTAAATCCATTGTAATGATGCGATTAGCGCCGGCTGTTGAAAGTATATCAGCAATAAGTTTGGCCCCAATTGATACACGTGGTTTGTCCTTTCTGTCCTGACGGCCATAACCGAAATAAGGTATAACAGCAATGATCTTGTAGGCCGAGGCTCGTTTGGCAGCATCAATCATCAGTAAAAGTTCCATCAGATTTTCAGCTGGCGGAGGGGTTGACTGAATAATAAAAACATGAGAACCACGAATCGTTTCCTCATAACATGGTTCAAATTCGCCATCGGAGAATACCGGGCACGAAGTTTTTCCTAATTCAACACCTAAACTGTCACAAATTCGTCTGGTCAAATCCACACTCTTTGTACACGGAAAAATCTTTAAAGGGGCATTTTTTGACATTTGATCCTTTTTTAAATTTGTGTTTTGGAATTGCGGTCAAAGGTAAAAAAATCTTATTCTTATCCCTTGAAATTCATCGGCAAGTTCACTGTATTGAAGCAAAAACCGATATTGAAATCCGCATTAAAATTAGGACTGACCTAAAAACATTAGGTTTTATTGGCATTTTCAATGAAAGAAATTATTTCTTCCTGACCTGTTCCGTCAACAGAAGAACTGATTAGAATCGGAGGAAGTTCTTCCCATATCTCTTTCAATTCCACCGTGTAAGCAGCCACATTTTTTGCAGCAGTAACTTTTCCAACCTTATCAGCTTTGGTAAACACAATGGCAAATGGAATGTGATTTTCGCCAAGCCATGTTATAAATTCAATATCAATTTTTTGCGCAGCGTGCCTGATATCAATCAGAACAAACAAACAATACAAATTTTCGCGGTTCAGAATGTATCTGCTGATTAATTTTTGAAACTTTTCTTTTACCGAAATTGAAATTTTGGCGTAACCATAACCCGGTAAATCAACCAAATACCAGCTTTCGTCGATTATAAAATGATTGATTAACTGTGTCTTGCCCGGCCTGACCGAAACTTTTGCCAGGCTTTTCTGACCAACAAGCATATTGATGAGAGAAGATTTGCCCACATTTGACCGTCCGATAAATGCATATTCGGGCCGGTCGGGAGGCGGACATTTTTTCACATCGGTATTACTGATTATAAATCGTGCCTGTTTGATCATTCTGTTTAAATAATTGTATTTAATTGATTCCTTAACCGACGTACACTTCCAGCAATTTTGCTGAAGCGGAGGCTGGTTTAAGCAGTACATTTTCGATTGATGCCGGAATCAGTATCGTTTCGCCTTTTTGAATCGTTTCTGAGCCAGATTCAGTTTCGATTTTAACTTCGCCTTCAAGGCAAATATAGATTACAAAAGAATCAAGCTTATTGTAATCTTTCTCAACAGCCTTGTCCAAATCCAGTAAATTGGTGGTGAAATAGTTACATTTCACCAGTTCAACAGATTCGTTCAGTTTCGTTTTATATTGGGTTTTGTATTCAGGAATAAGCGTATAATCAATCGCATCCAAAGCCAGTTCGGTATGCAGCTCGCGCGGATTGCCCTGATCATCGCGACGGTCGTAATCGTAAATGCGGTAAGTTACATCTGATGTCTGCTGAATTTCGGCCAGCAAAATTCCTTTTCCGATGGCATGAACACGACCGGCCGGAATAAAAAACACATCGCCGGCAGTCACTTCTTCGAAATTCAGAATATCGGTTAACTCATTGTGCTCAAGCTTGAAAAGATATTTATCCTGATCAACTTCCTGATTAAATCCTGATTGCAATTTTGAACCTTGATCGGCCTGCAACACATACCACATTTCGGTTTTTCCGAATGCATTGTGTCGTTCTTTCGACATTTTATCATCAGGATGAACCTGAATAGACAAATCGTCATTGGCATCGATGAACTTTATTAATAGCGGAAATTCTATTCCAAAGTTTTCAAATACCCGATCACCAACCAGGTCTCCCATGTAAACTTCAATCAGTTCTTCAAGCGAATTACCAGCAAGCAAACCGTTTGAAACTAACGATACATTGTCTTCAACTCCTGAAAGTTCCCAGCTTTCGCCGCAATTGGGCAAATCGCCGAAATCTTTGTTCAGAACTGTCTTTAATTTGTTCCCGCCCCAGATTTTATCTTTGTAAACAGGCGTAAACTTCAGGGGATACAATCCTTCCATGCGTTAAGGAATAATTAAGTTTAAAATTTCAGGCTTAAAAAGACCTTTTCATCTGTGTATTATTTGTTCTTAAATTGTCAGATGGAACTCGCCAACAATCATTCTTCGGTGTCCCGATTAATCGGGATGGCTCGTTTCAGGTTAAAATTCGTAATCAACGGCAGCTCTTTCAATGGCATGTTGCCCTATTAATTCCGCAACTTTCAGATGTTCAGGATGAATGCGGTAAACTTCAAGTCCATCAAGCGATTCGAAATGTGTTATCAGACAGATGTCATACGATTTGGCTACAAGATCGTAATTAACGCCGACTTCAATGTATTTTAACTCATCAATTTTGTTGGCAAGGCCAAGCAAAGCTTCTTCTATCTTACTTATTTCTGTTTGTTTCCGGCTATCCGAATCGTAATCTTTTAGCTTAAACAGCACAACATGATTAATCATAACAACAACATTTAAATATATTTCTTCGGCGAAGTTAACATTTTCTATCCCTTGTTCCACAACGGTTCATTTTAGTGGTGTCGAAACCACTCACTTCATTATCTTTGATAAAAAATATCCAGTAAAACCTGAAATAAAATGTTTGATACGATTTCCTCAGAGGACATTCTGTTTATCGACATCGAAACAGTTCCTCAACATCCCGTTTTAAATGAACTTCCGGAGCACATGCAGCATTTGTGGGACAAAAAATCAAGTTATTTCAGAAATGAAAACCAACTTGCTGCAGATGTGTATGAAAGAGCCGGTATTTATGCCGAATTCGGAAAGATAATTTGCATTTCGGCTGGCGGAATTATTCAAAAAAACGGTGAAAGGTTTTACAAGGTGAAATCGTATCATGATAATGATGAGAAAAAGCTGCTGTCGCAATTCAACGACATGCTCGAAAAATTCACTTCAAATCCGGGGAAAAGGTTGTGTGCTCACAACGGCCAGGAATTCGATTATCCATATATTGCCCGTCGTACCTTAATTAACGGACTCAGGATACCACGGATTCTGGACATTTCAGGAGCAAAACCCTGGGAAATAAAGGAACGCCTGCTCGACACGCTGCAAATGTGGAAATTCGGCGACTATAAAAATTATACTTCGCTCGATCTGTTGTGCGCGGTATTTAATATTCCGACCCCGAAAGATGATATCGACGGAAGTCAGGTTGCCAAAGTGTATTATCAGGAAGGCGATCTTGACCGGATCATCCGTTATTGCGAAAAAGACACGCTTGCCCTTGCAAACCTGATGTTGCGCTATAAAGGAGAACCCATCATACCGATTGAAAACATGCTGATTGTTTAATTCTGTTGCCAATATGAAAAAAAATCTGTTGCTTTTAATGGTATTATTTGTCGTTATTGGTGCGTCAGCTCAATCGCAGGTTGACAGTTTGTTGCGACTTTGTGTAAATGCCTCTGAAAAGCAAAAATCAGAATTGTACCTGAAACTTTCGCATAACCTGAAAAATGATTCAGCAAAAAGTAATGCCTACTCCCATATGGCTTATCAACTTGCGGTCAAAAACAATCAGGTTCCGTTTCAGGCAAAGGCCTTGTATTATTTAGGTGAAACCTTATTCCATTCCGCCGAATACCAAAGTGCAATATCAGAATACCAAAAAGCACTTTCGGTATATTCAGAAATTAAAGACTCTGTTAGTATGGTCGATTGCCATAAAGCGATCGGATTATGCTATTATAATATGGATCAAGGAGATAAAGCAATTATACAATTTATTGAAGGGATGAAGCTGTGTGAAAATGACAAAAGAAGTACAGCGAAATTGCTATCAAATATTGCAATGACTCACAACCGAATGCGAAATATGAATGATGCTATTCAGAATTATCGTAAAGCTTTGGCATTGAACGCCTCGATTAAGAATTTCACAAGCATGGCCATAAATTACAATGGGCTGGGTGAGATTTATAAAACCATGAACCGACCGGATTCTGCCCTTATTAATTACTTAAAAGCTGCCGATTTGCATAAGAAAAGTGAATTTCAGGCTGTTACACTCTCGAACATTGCTGGTATTTACATGAATTATCCGGATAGCATGAATAAAGCGGTTAATTATTTAAAACAGGCATGGTCGATTTTTGGTCAGTTGGGATTGTACCAGTATGAAGCGGAATTCAAACAAGGAATTGGGATTATTTTATACAAACAAGGTAAATACAAATCAGCAATTGATGCATTTGAACAGAGTATCGAACTGAATGATAAATACAACAGAGGTTACAAAATAAAAACAACCTGCCACAATCTATTATCAAAAGTTCATGAGAAAATTGGAGACTATAAGACTGCCATGAAACACATGAAACTATTCATTCAATATTCTGACAGTCTGGCTCAAAAAGAAAAATACGAACAAATAGCAACGCTTGAAAAACAATACGAAACTGTAAAAAAGGAGAATGAGATCAATCGTTTGCAAGCTGAGCAGGAATTAACACTTATTCAACTCCGGAAAAACAAACAACTTAAACAACTTGGGATGGCAACTGCCTTACTCCTGTTGCTACTTGTATTTTTTGTCTCGATGAAGTACCTCGACAAGATTAAATCAAATCAACTATTGAAGGAAAAAAACCAGTTAATAGAACAAAGTGAACAGGAATTACGAATACTTAATGCTTCCAAAAATAAATTTTTCTCGATCATAGCCCACGATTTAAAGAATCCGTTACACGCCATTTTGGGCTATTCTTATCTCCTGAACAAAGACTATGATCGGTTTACCGAAGATGCGCGGCGTAAATTTGCACTCAATATTCACCAATCCACCAACAACATCTTCCGATTGCTGCAAAATCTTCTTGAATGGTCGCGGTCGCAAACCGGAAGGTTAAACTTCTCGCCTGCTGTGGTAGAATATCAGCGCATACTCGACAACTCGCTAAGTGTATTGCGATCCCTGGCCGATCAGAAAAACATAGTAATCAAAGCCGAAAATGATCCGGAATTAGAAATCTTTGCCGACCCGTTGATGATTGAAACTGTGTTGAGAAACCTTATTAATAATGCAATAAAGTTTACTCCCGAAGGTGGACAAATTGAAGTTTCAGCCAAAAGAGAAAACGATCAGATATTGGTCTCAGTAAGCGATAGCGGAATAGGAATTCCGGAAGAAGATACCAAAAACCTGTTTCGAATCGACTCAAAAGTAAAACGAAAAGGAACCAACAATGAAGATGGTTCAGGACTGGGATTAATTCTGTGCCAGGAATTTGTGGACAAGCACGATGGGAAAATCTGGGTTGAAAGTACGCTGGGAAAAGGAAGTGCGTTCACTTTTAGCATTCCTGCCAAAGCCATTGCCTGAATTTTTTCAGCCCACCAGCATTTGACCGGCAATTAATTCCGCTTTTTCAGCAGAAACGAGCTTCTCAACCAGTTTAAGCGAAAATTGGATGGCAGCACCCGGACCACGACCGGTAATGACATTGCCCGACTCGGTAACCGGATGATTCATAATTTCCGCCCCCTTCAGGAATTTTTCGAAACCCGGATAACAAACGGCCTGTTTGCCTTTCAATATTCCAAGATTTCCGTAAACAAGCGGCGCTGCACAAATTGCTGCAAGCGGTTTATTTTCATTATTGAACTTTACAATCTGCGCCCTCAAACCTTCATGGGCATCAAGGTTTGCAGCTCCCGGCATTCCACCCGGAAGAACAATCATTGATACATCGTTGTAATTTACGTCTTCAAATAATTTATCGGCCAAAACTGTTATTTGATGAGCTCCCGCTACTTCGAGTTTTCCGGTAACTGATGCTACAATAACTTCAAGGTCAGCCCTGCGCAAAACATCGATAATACTGATGGCTTCAATCTCTTCAAAGCCATCGGCCAAATGAACTGCAATTTTTTTAGTCATGATATTTTTTTTATTCAAAGATAAATCATACCGACAAGATTGTCGCTAGTCAAAGAATTTATTCTGAAAAAAATGTATTGCAATAAACCCGAAAATACCGCAGACGGCCACTATTCCCAAATCGGCCATATGATTTTTCAATTTGACTTTTCGTCCGTAAAGCCAGATGAAATGAAATGCCATTAATAGTAAATTGAGAAAAATCCAGTTCAATCCTTTTGAAGGGGAGAAGTAAAACCGGATAAATTTACTGTTATCGCTGGTCATCGAAACCTGTGCCGGAAACAACGATGAAAATATCTTGACTTCAGTCTGTTCTTCTTTCAGCTTCCAGGTTTCAGTATAAGTTTTGACAACCTGATAATCAGGATTTAATGCAATTGCTTTAATGTGATCTTCGCCTTCAATAATAACGGTATAATTAAACAAATCGCCATAAATTTTCAGATCGCAGTTCGATGCTACAAATCCATCAACCGGCCATTTTATTAGTTTATAGCCATCTTGCGTCAGAATATAAATTTCATTTTTATCAGAAAAAAGGTAGGCATAAAAGTCCTTGTTTTTAAAATCAACACAACTGATATGCCTGAATTTCAAACCATCAGGAAAGTCAATTTGCTTTACATACGGATTACCTTTGATCATTTTCAGATGAAATAGCTGATCTTTTGAGTCAACGATCAGGTAACCTTCATCGATTGATTTTCGGGGAGTTGACAATCCTGAAATAGTTTTCGCCGGAAATGAAAAGCCTTTCTGAAACAAGGCTGCTGAAAACATTTGGCTTTTTTCTTCCAAAACCTTGTTGGTGGCAGCATCAATAAAATCAATCCTCCAGGTAATCCTGAAAAAGTCTTCAGGCAAATCAAGCATTGTACGACCTGATTGGGATTCAAACAATGGATAAAGACCAGAAACGGGTGCATCAATTTCGTTGATTTTCAGGCGAAAAAAGGATTTTGCCTTTGCAATATCGTGCATGTCAAGCTCAACTCCGTCGATAGAATCGGGCATTGTACCAGAAGCAAGCAGTTGCTTTAAATACATCATCGGAAGTTTCTGCTCGTACTCCTCACGGGTATATTGCTGTCCTTTAGTGTCTTTCCAGGTCTTTTCGCTGATTCGATGAATCATAAAATCATCATAGATGCAACTGTACAGAATGAATGGCTTCCGGATGGGTTTCTCAAAAGCCATCCAATACAATTTCGGAAGAATGATTGCCAATGTGAGGATGGCAATAAACACCAGTAAATATCTGCTGATTTTTTCCATCTTACATTTCCCCCTTTCTGAACCTGTACGCCGAAAACAAAAGCGCAATACTTAAAAATGCGGTCAACACAAACAATCCTGAATTTGCCGGGCCATAAGCTGCTGTTTGCGCCGGTGCGAAATAAATGGTCAGGAAAAAACCACCAACCACGGAATAGTAAAATCGGAATTTCCATTCAGGTTCCAAAACAATCAATGCAACAAGAAAATAGGATGCAAATCCGGCAAGAAACCAGGGAGAAATTGAAATTATGCTATCAGTCACCATCTGAACGGGGAAATACACCAGACTAAAACCGGCAAACATTCCGAAGAAAACCAAGAATGAAAGCAGCAAACTGACTGCCCCAAAAGCATGCATCATCAGCAATGCTTTATTTTCGCCCAACGGAAGATGAAAAGTTAGCTTGATCCGTTTATTGACCGTTTCAGGAAAATATTGGGCAATGGCAATGGTCAATCCGCCCACAAGCGGAACATATTTTAAGGGGCTAAAAAACTGATGCCCCAGAAACAGAAAAGTGTTCCAGATATTTTTTCCCCCTGTAAAAGCGAAACCATGCTTCACTGTGAGAAAAAGATAACCGATGCTCAGAATTCCCAGCAAGGTATATCCGATCAGGAACCACCTGATTTTTAACCATTCTTTATAAACAACCGATTTCCACATCATCTAATATTTTCCGGTTAAACCAATAAATGCGTCTTCAAGCCCCATTTTTACCTGGGCGAAATTGCTGACTGTGATGTTGTTGTCATCCAAATACTTCTTCACGATACTTTCAGATGAATAGGTATATAACTCAATCTTATTTTTCACCTTGTCAAGATTTACCACAAACGGTGCTTTTTTCAGGTCGGCTTTGTCATTTTCAAGCACAAAATCGAAACGCTTGAAGCTGCCCATAAATTCGTTCACCGAAGTCTGAGCCAGCACCCCGTCAAAGTCAATGATCAGCAAATCGTCAATCAGGCGCTCCATGTCCTGAATAATGTGCGAGGTGGTGAATATGGTTTTGTTTTCGGCTTTGGCATACTCACGAAGGTAGTCGATAAACAAACGACGGTAACCCGGGTCAAGCCCCATCGAAAAATCGTCGAGAATTAAAAGCTCGGGATCCTGTGCCAGAATAAGTCCCAAAGCTACCTGCGACCGCTGTCCGCACGACATGGTTGAGATTTTCTGCGTCGGTGTGACATTCAGCTTCGACATCAGTTCCCAAAAAGGAGCAGGTTTCCATTTGGAATAAAATCCTGAATAAAATTTCTCTATTTGGCGGATATTCATAAACGAATACTGAATGTGCCCTTCAATTAAAAATCCGATTCTCGCTTTGGTGCGGGGACTTAAATGCTGCGTATTTTCACCAAAAATTAGACATTCGCCGCTTCTGGGCTGTAAAAAACCATTTAAAATATTGATGGTGGTTGTTTTGCCGGTACCATTTTTACCCAGCAATCCCAGAATGCTTCCTTCGCTGACATGAAAATTCAGGTTTTCGTACACCCGTTTCTTGCCGTAGTAATGGGTAAGGTTATTGCATTCAATCACATTGTTCATGCTTGCTGAATTAAAAAATTAAACCCGTGCTAAAACTGAACATGGTTCTGTTGCATCCATCCACCGAATGATACCAGTCAAAATCAGTTTTTATGAAATACTTATCGAACGTTTTTTGTAACGGAACCTGATAAGCAAAGGAAACTCCCGGTAAGAGGAATCCTTCAGTAAGGTAATTGAATTCAGGTCCGTACATTTTTTCCACCAAAAAATTTGTTTCCACAAGGTTTTGTTTGCCATCAAGATTGAATTGATAACTGAACTTCATTTCAGTGGAAACGCTTGCCCGCGGAAAGGTAAATAATTTCAGGTAGCTTGCCGCAAACCTTAAATTTGAATAGCGCTGATCGTTATTGGACAAATAGTATTTTTCATCGAATGCTGAATATTTCAAACCTGCATTAAACAGTGATTTCATCAGGTTATCCTCATCCTTTACAAGCAATTGATATTTCAATTCTGCATTGGTTCGCAGTGAATAGTACTTTTGTTCTTCGCCATAAGTGATCCAATGCTCCAGATCGGTAGCACTGACTTTCTCCAAACGCTGTATAAATTCCGTTCCCAACTTGTTGACGATATGCAACATGGCTTTCAGTTGGTGAACCTTTTCCCCTTTATCAATCGAAAAAACATCGGTCAGGTTCCAGTCAATTCCATCCAGCCGGGCATCGTTCTTTGTAGCCGCCCAGGTTGC
>Ga0208968_1000965_pt1 | contig 16562 bp, 10 predicted proteins | sample RifOxyA3_FD_184031 | JGI IMG/M metagenome (GOLD analysis project Ga0208968, IMG submission 184031) | Groundwater microbial communities from Rifle, Colorado - Rifle Oxygen_injection A3 (SPAdes) | ecosystem: Environmental > Aquatic > Deep subsurface > Groundwater | place: Rifle, Colorado, United...
TCGTCGCCCCGCGGGCGCAAGACCCGCGGCGGCGCGAACCGGTGCGAGTAACGTCAACCTATGATCGGCCGGTCCACCGGCCGGGACGTGCTGACGCATTACTCCGCCCCCGAGCCGTGCAATGGAAAAAGTCCCGGAGACGCATTATGCTTCCGGACACGGAGTCTGCCTGCTACGGCGCCGGCAGACTCCGGTCGAGTACCACCACCCTGCGGTAATCGGGCCGCGGGCACGCTGACATGGAGGCCATCTACATGCAACTGAAATTGGCTCTGTTTCTCTGTACCGCTCTCTTGTTCCCGTGGCCGACGTCCGCCCAGAATGCCCCTGCCGCCAAGAACAAGCCCATCGGCGAACAGGACACCGCCCAGGACAAGAAACCCGCCGCGGATGTGGACTTCGGCGGAGTGACGTTGGGTCAATCCGCCCACGAATTGCCCACCATCGCGAAGAAGAAGAAGCGCAAACTGATCGGGCCGTCCAAAACGATGTTTGATATGGAGAAGCAAATCTTGGCCGGTTGCTACACCGTGGCGGAAGGGAAAGCCTTGGGCAACAACCCGAACATCGGCTCCCAGACGATTTACATTCTGAACCAGAAAGTGGTGGGGGTGGACCTTGGCTTTCGCCGACAGGCGGGGTATGACACGTTCGTCTCGGACCTCCTCGCCGCGGGCTATACGCAGGAGGGGCAAGACAGTTACGTCGGGAAGATCGCCGAAGGCGTGTACGCCGGGAAAACGGTCACAGTGAAGACGACGTTCCTCGACGCCAAGCGCGCCAGGAACCGGCAGCACGTCGTACAGGTGCGCTGCCTCGGCGTCATTGAAAACGACGTTGCGGCGCCCGGGGAAGCCCCCGCCGTGGGTCAAGGCGAGGCTGCCGAGCGCGCCGCCAAAGGCGCGCTGTGAGGCGAGTCTGTTCGCACCGCAGACCGACGCCGCCGGCCGGGATCCGGTCCGTCGCAAGCCTGCAGACACAGAAACCTTCTCTCTGCGGATGCCGTTCATGGACTACATCCAATACATGACCCGTGCCCAGGCAAATCCGGCTGCGGTGAAAACGGTTCTTGACCAGAGCCTGCCCGACCGTGATATTCTTCGCCGGGAAAGCCGTGAGCGCCTAGCCCGACTCGAGCTCGCCCCCGACACCGCCCTCGCCCTTCTCGCCGCCCACCTGTCCAAGACTAAGTACCGCTACGAGATCGCCCAAACCAGTCTGGAACACATTTTGAACCTGGCCGGTCGCGCCGACGAACCCGGCGACCACGGCGCCCTGCGACGTGTCATCGAGGCGCCGATCCGTCTGGTCAAGGCCTGTTGGTTGTACGAACACGCGCCGTTCTTTCTGCTGTTCGGCCAGAACGACCCGGAGAAACTGGATGCCTTTCTTATCGAGTACGGCCGCCGGTACGAGCAGCAATACATGCTGTCCACCGTGAACATGGATGACTGGCGCCCCCTGGAAGACCCGCGGCGCGTCCGTGCCACCACATTCTGGGAGCGCCAGATCTGGGACCCGGTCCTGATGATTGACCGGGCTCGTCGCGAAAATCTCCAGGGCATCGAAATCTGCGTCGATTTCCACCCCTTCAATTTCGCCAAACTGCTTCCCGAGGAAATCACGACCGAGAAACGACAACAGATCCGCGAGGCGCTGCAACGCAGCGGCGTCAAGCTGGACATTCACTCGCCCATTATCGGTCCCTACCTGCCCGTGCCCAGTCCGGCGAAGGGCGGAGCGCAGAGCTTCTTCGATCCGACCCAATGCATGGAGGTGCAGTTCGAGACCGTCGACTTGGCGGTAGACGTTGGAGCCGAATCGGTGGTCTTCCATCTGGTGGACACCGACCGGGTGAAACCGTTCACTCAACTGGTGCAGAGGGCCCAGGGCAGCCGTCTTCACGTCACCGTGGAAAACTACTGCCAAGGCCGGTACCCGCAGACGTCGGAATGCCTCCTGAAGTATGTCGAGAAGGCCATGGAGGCGCTGCCGGCTGACCTGCGGCGCGCCAACTTTGGCATCACCCTCGATGTGGGACACCTCAACATCGACGGCGAAGACCCTCTGGTCGGTTGCGAAAAGGTGGGCAGATGGTGCCTGGCAAACCACGTCTTCATGCGCATGCATGCCACCGACAACTACGGGAACCTGCTCTTCTCCCCGCCCGCATTCAGTGCCGATGTCCACAGCAACGTCTCCGGACGCGGCATCAACAACGCCGTGATCATCCGGCTGCTGCGCCACATGGGGCACGAGCTGCCTGTCGTCGCGGAGCAGATTCAGCCACTGACCGATGACGACATCCAGACCATCCACGACGCCCAGTCCGCCGTCTTCACCGAGTCCTTCGAGGACGTCTGCCGGCGCGGCGAGGAAGCGCTGCTCCACCTCACCCCGGGCGCGTTCATCGAGAAACGCTTCACCGTGGCGCGTGCCTATCAGTACCTGGCGGGCATGAAGGGCGTACCGGCACTGACCGAACACCTCATCTTCCGCACCATCCAGGACCGAAAAAACCTCTCTGTCGACGAGGCAAAGCGCATCTCGCTGGATTTCATGCGGATGCCGCAGCACCTCAGGGCCGACCTCACCCGCTACGTCGATGACTTGCTCCTGCCGATCCACACCGAGGCCGGCGTCATCAGCAAGAGCGACGTTGACGTTATCTGCCAGAACATCAGCGGCGCGGTGTTCGCCACCATCAACAACGAACACATGAAACTGATCTTCCGGGAGGACCGGGTCTACATGGCCGGGGATGTCATCTGTGACCAGGCGCACATCGGCACCGAAATGTATTACGTCAAGGACGGGGAAGCCCACGTCCGCCTCAACGGTTCGTTGATGGCCACTCTTCGGCCAGGCGAGATCTTCGGCGAAATGAGCCTGTTCTACAGCATCCGCCGCTCCGCCACCGTGACCGCAGCCATGGACGGCACCCGCGTCGGGGTGCTCACCCGCACCGCCCTGGAAACCCTCTTCAAGAGCGGGCAGCCGTTTGCGCACGACCTGATCTACCGACTCTACACCCTCTTGCCCGACCGCCTCCGCAACCTCAACGACAAGTACAAGGCTACCATCCGTTTCCTCAGCCTCTTGGAGGAAGGGGACCAGGACCGGTTGCATGACTTCGACAAGGTGGGGGCGGAACTCGTGGCCGGAGAAGTGGATTTCCTGCCAACACTGGTGGCCGAAGACACCCGGGAACTCCATCGCGAAGTCCGCGACGTGGGCGCCGAACAGGTCATCTTCTCCGAAGGCGACGATGCAGACGGGGCGTATTTCCTCATCTCGGGACACGTGAGAGTCGTCTGCGGCGGGCCGGACCCGTGCGCCGTGACCCTCGGAGAACTGCACGACGGCGAAATCTTCGGCGAAATGGCGCTCATCGATGACAAGCCGCGATCCGCCACGGTCGTCACCCTGGCCCCGTGTCGGCTGGCATTCCTCAACCACGCCAACTTCGACCAACTGATCCAGTCCAAGTCGGCGCTCGCGTTCCGGCTCATGGGCTTCATCTGTCTGTCCCTGTTCCGCAGAATCCTCACGCTGGACAAGTTGTATTGTGACATCAAACAGAGAATCAAAGACGCACGGGAAGGCAAACAGGAGACCGGCAATTCCGCCTGATGGGCAGGCAACCGCCGACGCATGGTCGCACTCCAGGCAAAACTCTGATGGCCGACGAACTCGACATTATTCGCTCCGTCTTCGAGCACCGGTTGCGCCAGACCGACTTGGAACGCATCCTGAAGGCGCTCTCCGCCACCGACCGCAACGAACTGGTCGTCAAGATCGGCGATCTGCTCCGACGCCTGTCGGCGCTGGTCGAGGTCTCGCACAAGGTCTCCGATACCCTCTCACTGGATGTCCTCCTCCCGCGCCTGATCGAAATCGTCTCCGAGGCCTTGGGCGCCGACCGCAGCACCCTTTTCCTCTATGACGCCGAAACGCATGAACTCTTCTCGCGCGTGGCTCAGGGCGATGCCATGGGCGAAATCCGTTTCCCCTGCGACCGCGGTATCGCCGGGGCGGCATTCACCTCCGGCACGGCCATCGTCATCCCCGACGCCTACGCCGACCCACGCTTCAACCCGGAAGTCGACCGCCGCACGGGGTACCGAACCCGAAACATCCTCAGCTCGCCACTGCGCAACATGCGCAAGGAGATCATCGGCGTCACCCAGGTCCTGAACAAGAACAATGGCGCCGACTTCGACGACGAAGACCAGACACTCCTGGACGCCCTCACCTCCCAGGCGGCCAACGCGCTGGAAAACGCCCAGCTCTTCGAGAAGGTCGAACGCGCCCGTTTCGAGGAAGCTCGCCTTTACGAAATCACCCATGCCATATCTTCCGAATTGCAGCTCGACGCCCTCCTGGCACGCATCGTCCGCGTCTCCGGCGAAATGCTCGACGCCGAGCGTGGCACTCTCTTCCTCTATTCACATAAAACGAACGAACTCTGGTCCCGCGTCGCCGAAGGTGTCGGGATGCGCGAAATCCGGTTCCCCGCCACCGCCGGCCTGGCGGGCGCCTGCTTCACCGCGAACGACGTCATCAACATCCCCGACCCCTACTCCGACCCGCGCTTCAACCCGGCGTTCGACAAGAAGACCGGGTTCCTGACCAAGAGCATCCTCTGCATGCCCATCGTCAGCCGCAAAGGCGAGAAACTCGGGGTCATGCAGATGCTGAACAAGCGGGGGCGCGCCTTCGACAAGTCGGACGAGAAACGACTCAAGGCCTTCTCCGCCCAAGCCAGTATCTCGCTGGAAAACGCCCGGCTCTTCGAAGAAGTTCTCGACGCCCGCAACTACAACGAAAGCATCCTTCGCAGTCTCAGCAACGGCGTCATCACCCTGGATGCCGACCGCCATGTCATCAAGGTCAACGAAGCCGCCGTGAAGATCCTGCACCTGCCCGAATCCGACGCGGTCGGCAAAGAGATCGGGGCCGTGTTCCGCGACTCCAACGCCTGGATCGTCGATGGCGTCGAAAAGGTCGCACAGACGGGCGAGCGCATCCTCACGGTCGATACCGAGATTGACCTCGGCCCCAACGGCAAAGTCTCCGTCAATTCGGTCACCGTCCCGCTGGTCAACATCAAGGACGAACCCATCGGATGCATGCTCATCCTCGAAGACATCAGCCGTGAGAAACGCGTCAAGACGACCATGTCACGCTACGTGACCCGCGAAGTCATGGAGAAACTGCTCGAGGGCGGCGAAACCATGCTCGGCGGCACCGCCCAGGAGGTCACGATCCTGTTCTCGGATATCCGCGGCTTCACGCCCCTCTCCGAAATGCTCGGCGCCCGCGAAACCGTCACCATGCTCAACGAGTACTTCTCCGACATGGTCGACATCGTCTTCCACCACAACGGCATTCTGGACAAGTACATCGGCGACGCCATCATGGCCCTGTTCGGCACCCCGTTCAAGACCGACCATGACGCCGACAACGCCGTGGCCGTCGCCAACGAAATGATGGTCGCACTGCGCCAGTTCAACGAGCGGCGCAAGGCCTTGGGAAAGATCCCGATCGCCATCGGCGTGGGCATCAGCCACGGCGAAGTCATCGCCGGCAACATCGGCTCACCCAAACGCATGGACTACACCGTCATCGGCGACAGCGTCAACGTCGCCTCCCGACTCGAAGGCGCCAACAAGTACCTGGGCACCCAGGTCCTGATCTCCGAATTCGTCGTTGAGAAACTGAAAGTCCCGCGGAAACTGCGCGAGATCGACTACATCCGCGTCAAGGGCAAGAGCAAATCGGTTGCCGTCTTCGAGGCTCTGGACCACCACACGCCGGAAACCTTCCCGAATATGGACAAGGTTCTGGCCGCCTTCGAGAAAGGCCTGAAACTCTACCGGCAGCGCGAGTGGCAGCAGGCCGGCGACTGCTTCCTGGCCGCGCTTCAGGCCAATCCCAATGACACGCCCTCAAAGCTGTACCTCGACCGCTGCGGCTTCTACCGTGCCACCCCGCCCGACCACAACTGGGACGGCATCTGGACCCTGCACGACAAATGAACTCCGTGATGCCGGCCGGCGACGGTGCGCGCCGGCCCACGTTTGCGTCCATACAGGAAAAATGGGGACTGAGATGAAAACGCTCGTCGCTGTCGTGGTACTAGCCGTTTGCTGCCTGGGCTGTCCGTCGAACCGAAAAACCGCGTCCGCACCGGCGACGCCACCGCCACCTCCGGAAGTCCCGGTGACAGTCGGCCACGCCGTACAAGAGACGGTACTGGAGGTCGTGCAGAGCCTGGGCACCGTGCAGACCGTCAACGCCATGCCCATTACCTCGCGAGTCGGAGGTCAGATCCGGAAGGTGCATTTCACCGAAGGACAGTTCGTCGAGAAGGATGCGCTGCTGTTCACCATCGATTCGGACCCGTTCCAGGAGCAACTCAACCAAGCCGAAGCATTCCGGACCCGTGACCTGGCCAGGCTGAAGTTCCTGACCACGGAAGCGAAACGGCTTGAACAGCTCAAGAAGACGGATGTGGCGTCGCAGTCCGACCTCGACCGGGCCCTTGCCGAGGTGGCGGCCATGGAGGCGACCGTGCTGGCCGATGAGGCCGAAGCGAAGCAAGCGCGACTGAACATCGCCTTCTGCACCATCCAGTCGCCGGTCGCTGGCCGCACCAGCGCCTATGGGCTCAACGAAGGCGGTATCGTGGAAGCCAACAAGACGCAGTTGCTCGTGGTCAACCAGATCAAGCCAATTCACGTCGCCTTCCCTGTTCCCGAGCGATCTCTGCCGGAGATCCAGAGACGCATGAAAGGACGCACTCTCGAGGTGCGAGCCAGCCTGCCCGACGCACCCGACAAGCCGCATGTCGGCAAACTCGTGTTCGTTGACAACGCGATCGACACCCAGAGCGGCATGATCCTCCTGAAAGCCGAGTTCCCGAACGACGACGAGACGCTCTGGCCCGGCCAGTTTGTCCACGCCACCCTGGTCCTCGGCGAAAAACCGGACACCGTGGTTGTCCCGGAAGCAGCCGTGCAACACGGACAGAAGGGCGCGTACGTCTTTGTGGTAAACAGCGAGATGGCGGCCGAGTTCCGGCAGATCACCCTCGGCGTAACCCAGGATGGCGGAGTTGAGGTACTCGCCGGCGTGAAAGCCGGCGAAACCGTGGTGACGGACGGACAGAACAAACTGAAAAAGGGCTTTAAGGTCAAGGTCAAGGGTGCCGGGCAGGAGCAGGCCACGCCACCGGGCGAGAAGAAGCAGGAAAGCGCAAGCGGCAAAGCACCTCCCGGGAACTGAGGCGCACCCTTCTCCGTTTCGACCGAGGCGCCCATCGACTCTTCAATGCCGGACCCGACACCGAGGTTGGGTTGTGCACACAGCCCGGACTGCGAGGTAAGTGGTCGTGAATATCTCCGAAATCTGGATCCGCCGGCCCGTCATGACCGTCATGGTTACGGTCGGACTGCTCTTCTTCGGCCTGGCCAGCTACCGCGAACTGCCCATCAACAACCTGCCGGCCGTTGACTTCCCCACCATCAGCGTGACAGCATCCCTGCCTGGCGCCAGCCCGGAGACCATGGCCGCCACGGTGGCAACGCCGCTGGAAAAGCAGTTCTCGTCGATTGCCAGCGTGGACTCCATGACCTCCACCAGCACCCTGGGTGTGACGACCGTCAACATCCAGTTCGCGCTCGAACGCCAGATCGACGCCGCGGCTCTGGATGTCAGCGCCGCGATCTCCGCGGCCATGGGCGTGTTGCCGCGGAACATGCCTAACCCGCCGACCTACTGCAAGGTCAACCCGGCCGACATGCCCATCATGTTCATCGCCCTGGTCTCGGAAACGCTGCCGGTAACGACACTCAACGACTTCGCCGAAAATGTCGCTGTCCCCAGCCTCTCGGCCATCAATGGCATCGCCCAGGTCGATACCGTACCGCCCCAGAAATACGCCGTCCGGATCCAGGTCAACCCGGATGTGCTGGCGCGCCGCAAGATCGGCATCAATACGGTCTCCGACGCCCTGCAGGCGGGCAATGTCAACCTCCCTGGCGGCACGATCAACGGACCGTCGACAGCATATACCCTTGACTCGAACGGACAACTGATGGACGCCAAGCAGTTCAACTCCCTCATTGTCACGTACCAAAACGGCTACCCGGTCCGGATCTGCGACCTTGGCAACGCCGTCGACGGCGTTCAGAACGACAAGTGCGCGGCGTGGTACCTGACCGGTGCCGAACCCCAGCAAACCGTCGTCCTCCGGATCCGGAAGCAACCTGGCACCAACACGGTGGCCCTGGCGCATGCCGTCCGCGAGAAACTGCCCAAGATCCGGGCCAACATGCCGGGCGCCATGGACATGGGCATGGTCTTCGACCAGTCCGAGTTCATCAAGGAGTCCATCACGGACATGCAGTACACCATGCTGCTCACGATCGCCCTGGTCATCGCGGTCATCTTCATGTTCCTCCGCGCCTTCAAGCCCACCGTGATCCCGGGCGTGGTGGTGCCCCTCTCTCTGGTCGCCACCTTCATCGTGATGTACCTGCTCGGGTTCACCCTGAACAACCTCTCCCTCATGGCACTGACCCTGTCGATCGGGTTCGTGGTGGATGACGCCGTCGTTGTGCTCGAGAACATTATCCGCCGCATGGAACAGGGCGAAACCGCCATGGAGGCCGCGCTCAGGGGGTCGCGCGAAATCGGATTCACCGTCTTGTCCATGACCCTGTCGCTGACCGTGGTTTTCATCCCGATCATGTTCATGGGCGGCATCCTCGGACGGCTCTTCCGCGAGTTCGCCACCTGCATTGCGGCGGCAATCCTCTTTTCCGGGTTTTTCTCCCTCACCCTCACCCCCATGCTGTGCAGCCGCTTTCTCGGAAAAGCCGGCGCCCCGAGACAACCGGGCCCGCTGTTCCGCCTCTCAGAGCACGTCTTCAACGCGACCTTGACCGCCTACCAGTGGAGCCTGCGATGGGCCATGAAACTGCGGATCCTCGCCCTGATTGCCACCGTGGCGGTCATCTACGGGACCATCCACTTGTTCACCATCCTACCCAAGGGCTTCATTCCGCCCGAGGACCAGAACTACTTCCGCATCTTCTCGCTGGTCGACGACAAGGGGTCCTACCGGAACATCGAGCGACATCAGGAACAGTTGATCCAGGTTCTGCGGGAAGACGCGGACTGCGCCACGGCCACGGCTGTCACCATCGCCGGGTTCCCCAGCGAAAACACCGGCATCACATTTATCAGCCTCCCCCCCAAGACGGAGCGCCAAAGCACGGTGGACCAAGTCATCGCTCGGCTGCGGCCCAAACTCAACGCCATCCCCGGGCTGATCGTATCCCTGGTCAACCCGCCCGTCATCACCATCGGATCGCGCCTGGCCTCCGCACAGTGGGAATTCACGCTGCAGAGCACCGACCTGGACGCCTTGTACACCTACGGGGCCAAGGTTGAAGAGAAAATGCGTACGATCCAAGCCCTGACGGACGTCAAGTCCGACCTGCAGTTCAGGAAACCGCGAATCGATATCGTCGTGGACCGCGACAAGGCCTCGGCCATGGGCCTGACCCTGCGCCAGGTCCAGGACGCATTCTACTCCGCGTATGGGAACCGCCAGGTCTCCACCATCTATACATCAACCAATTTCTACTATGTCATCCTCGAACTCGAACCGCAGTTCCGCGACGATCCCAGCGTCCTGGACAAGCTCTACCTCCAATCCACCAACGGCGAATTGGTGCCCCTGAAAGAGGTGGCGAACTTCGCACACTCCGTCGCCCCACTCGCCGTGAACCATTCCGGCCAGATCCCCTCCGCCACCATCTCCTTCAACCTGAAACCCGGCACGTCCATCGGAGAAACCATCAAGGAAATCGACGCATTCGCACGGGAAACCTTGCCCGCCTCGGTCCACACCAATTTCCAGGGCACGGCTCAGGCGTTCAAGTCCTCGTTCGCCGGCATGGGGTTCCTGCTGCTGGTCACCGTGATCATCATCTACCTCGTCCTCGGCATTCTTTACGAGAGCTTCATTCATCCCTTGACGATCCTGACCGCACTGCCTCTGGCCGGGTTCGGCGCCCTGGCAGCCCTGCACCTGCTCAAAATGCCGCTGGACCTGTACGCTTATGTCGGCATGATCATGCTGGTCGGCATCGTCAAGAAGAATGGCATCATGATGGTCGACTTCGCCCTCGAACACGAACGTACGCAGAAATCGACCTCCGAGGAATCCATCCTCGAAGCATGCCGTATCCGTTTCCGCCCGATTATGATGACAACGATGGCCGCGCTCATCGGCACGCTACCCATCGCGCTCGGCTGGGGCGCTGGCGGCGAAGCACGGCGCCCCCTGGGCGTAGCAGTGGTCGGCGGCCTGCTCTTCTCCCAACTCCTGACGCTGTACATCACCCCGGTGTTCTACGTGTACCTCGATAAGCTGAACCGTTGGCTCCGTGGCAGCGCCAACTCTGCAGTGAAGGTTGCGCGGCCCACGTCAACGACCGGCGGGTGAGTGGTGTCAAAGTCAGGATGAAACAGGAAATGACGAACAGACAATCGTTGCCGCAATCGTCTTCGCCATCGTCGATCGGTCCGTCCCCGGGAATGGAACGGGGGCGGTCGAAAATGATTGCGCCGAGGATTGCGGGAAACGATGGGTTCGGAGACCGCCCATGAATTACTTCAGTCTCTTCTCGCCAGCGTTCGAGTTCCGGGTACTGTTCGCCCGGCACTGCGCCATCTTCGGTGAGGCGGTGACGCTCCTCCAAGCCGTGTGCGCCGACTATGCCGAGGCATCCGCCAAGTGCCAACGCATCCAAGCCCTCGCCGCTGAAGGCAACGCCAACACCCATGAGATCGACCGGCAGCTCTCGCTGACACTTATCAAACCCGTCGACCGCCAAGGCATCTGCGATCTGAACCGGGCATTCGAGGAAGCGCTCAAAGCGGTTAAGGCTGTGGCCGTCCGCATCCGGTTGTACGGCCTCAAGGAACCCCGCAGCGCCGCAAAGGATCTGGCCAGCACTCTGCGTGAAATCACCGGAGAGATCGAGCGTCTCCTCAGTCAGTTAGAGACCAAGGGCACCGGCGAAGAATCGCGCGCCAACATCCGCCGCCTGCGCAACGAGGCGGACATGCTCCTGTTGGTGGCCGTGGGCGAACTCTACGAGACCGGACCGCTGGACCCCGCACAACTCCTCGACCTCATCAAGTGGGCGCAACTCTTCGATCGCATCGAAGAGGCCATCGACCGAGCCGGCACCATTGCCGAAGTCATCGAGAATGTCCTGCTCAGGAACGTGTGACCGCGGCATGCCCGAACACCAGGCACGCCGTGCTCAATCTGCCGCGGCGGCAACGGACGAAACCGACCCAACCGACGCGACCCCCGTTTCCCGGTACTGCGGGTCGCCGGCTCATCCTCAACCTCCACTATCCCAGGGAAGCGTCAGCCTAAGGTGGGCGCCGGGCCTCCTGACCCGGCGCGATGGAGCGACGCGGCCGAGCCAGGCCAGGCCGGGAGACCCGGCCTCCACCTTGGACGCGCCACTCGGTTTCTCACCTTTCACTGACGCAGCACCTGTCCCGCCATCCGCCCACTTGACATCCACACGGCTCGAACTACATTAGGTTTGACGTCAAACTTATCGGAACTGGAGAACGTATGTCGGCCACCATCCGCGATGTCGCACGTCGCGCCCGCGTCTCGGAAACCACCGTGTCGCTGGCGTTCCAGGACAAGTCCCGCATTTCCGACGCCACCCGCCAGCGCGTCCTGACGGTCGCGCGCAATCTGAACTACGTCCCGAACCTGGCGGCCCGCCATTTGCGTGCCGGACAATCCCGCACCCTGGGCGTACTGGTGAACGATCTCACCAACCCGTTCTACACCCGCATGGTGCGCATGGTTGAGCACACCGCCGAGTCGTTCGGCTACCAGGTGTTCGTCATGGAGAGCCAGTGGGATCCCGGCCGCGAGGCCGAGTCGTTGCGGCGCATGCTCGAGGCGCGCGTCCGCGGCGCAATCCTCTGCCTGTGTGAAGAATCCGACGCCAGCTTCGACATCCTCGGCGACTACAACGTTCCGTACGTGGCCATGGACTCTTACCCGCGCGGGTTCAAGGGCCCGTTTGTCGCCAACGACGTGACCTGCGCCGGACGCCTGGCTGCCGAGCATCTGGTCGCGGCCGGCTGCCGACACCTGGCTCTGCTCATACCTCCGTCCAAGGGCCGCCGGTTCAGCGCCTTCGAACGGCTCATGGACGGATTTGGCCCGGCCCTGAAAGCCCACGGTCGCCCGTTTTCCCGCGCCCAGGTCGTCGATGCGGACCTGAGCATCGCTGGCGGCATGACCGGCTTCGCGTCCCTCCGGAGTTCACGGCCAAAGACCGACGGCTTGCTCTGCGGAAACGACCTCTGCGCCCTCGGCGTCATGGAAGCCGCCGACCGCGCTGGAGTCCGGGTCGGACCCGACCTCGCGGTCATGGGCATCGACGACCTGGAAGTCGCCGCCCTGGCGCGCGTGTCCCTGACGACCATCCGCCAGCCCAACGACCGCGTCGCCGAGTTGGCCACGCAAGCCTTGGTCCGCGCCATCGACGCCAACGAACCGGTGTCGATCCAGACGGCCTTGGAACCGGAACTGGTCATCCGCAACAGCACCCGACTGAAAGGCACCCCATGAAGGTTGGAGGGTTCAGGGTTCAGGGTTCAGCCCCCCGACCCCCGACCCCCGACACTCTGCACCTGACACCTGACACCTGAAACCCGACACCTCTGGAGGACCGCCCCCCATGCTCACCCGAATCCCAAACTCTGAGTACCAGGACCGCGCCCGGCGCGTGCAGCAGGAGTTGACGCGGCGCAAACTCGACGGCCTGCTGGCGTTCGCCACCGAGTGCGAGCCCGCCAACGCCCGCTACCTCAGCGACTACTGGCCGAGCTTCGAGACCACGGCCGTACTGGTCCCGCGCACCGGCGAGCCGTCACTGCTGATCGGCCCCGAGAGCCGCACATTCGCCACGGCCACGTCGCGGTTGTCGCAACTCTACCAACTCATCGAACTGCGCGAGTCCTCGCAGCCGGCGTATCCCAACGCCCGGCTGGACACATGGGAAGCGGTACTCGGCAAGCACCGCATCCGCCGGCTCGGGATCGCCGGCTACGCCATGCTGCCCCTGCCCGTGCACCAGCGCCTGGCCGCCGTACTCGGCCCCGATTCACTCGTCGACGCCGATGACCTGCTCCTCCAGTTGCGCATGGTCAAGAGCGCCAACGAAGTCAAGCTGCACCGCCAGGCCTACCGCCTCGCCGAACGCGGCCTTGAGCGCGTACTCAGCGTCGCCAAGCCCGGCATGACCGAAGTCCAAGTCGCCGCCGAGGCCGAGTACGCCATGCTCTCGACCGGCGCGGATTGCACCGGCTATCCCATCTGGTGCTGCAGCGGCCCGAACACCAACCAGGCCATCAGCCGCCCGACGCACCGCAAGATCCGTAACGGCGAAGTCATACAGTTGTGCTGCGGTGCGCGGTTCGGCGGGTACGCATCCAGCATTGGCCGGCCGTTTGTTCTCGGCAAGATGAGCCGCGAACTCCGCAGACTCCTGGAAGTCGGCCTGGCCGCCGAGGAACTCACCATCGCTACGCTGCGGGGCGGCATTCTCGCCAGTGAGGTCGCAAAGAAAGTCCACGCCTACATCCGCGAGCAAGGCTACGGCGAGTACATCCTCTACGGCCCGGCGCACGGCGTCGGTCTCATGGAGTGCGAGTACCCGTTCATCGAGACCTCGCTCGACATGGAACTGCAGCCCAACATGATGTTCAACATCGACATCTTCCTCGGCAAGGGCAATGTCGGGCTGCGCTTCGAGGACGGTGTCCGCATCACCGCCAACGGCGTGGAAGAACTCTCCAGCCACCGCCGCGAAGTCCTGAACCTGAGGTGAGCCCGCCGTGAGCGGAACACTGCCTGAAACTCGCCACACACACAGACGACCCCGCGGCAAACCATGGTCTCGCGGCAAGCCAAACTCGTAGTCCCGCGTTTACGCGGTCCGGGCAGGACGTCGCCAAGGAACATCGAGATAGAGAACAGAGTACGATCGTAGTCGGAGACCCACCCCATGATCATCGACATGCACGGCCACCTCGGCCGCATCAACCTGCACCCGCGCTGGGACGCCGACGCGAAACGCCTGGAAACGCTCCGGCAGGAAGCCGGCTTCGACTACCTGGCTGTGTCGTCCGCCGACGCAATCATGTATGACACGCGCCGCGGCAACCGCGAGGTCGTACAGGCCGTGCGGAAGAATCCGCACCTGCTCGGCTACATCGTCGTCAACCCGCTGTTCCCCGAGACCCTGAACGACCTCGCAAGCCTCGCGAAGCACGACCGGCTGATCGGCGTCAAGCTCCACCCGGACTACCACGGCTACGACGTGCGCGGCCGCAAGTCCCACGACTGCCTGGCCAGAATTCTGGAGGCGACCGACCTCGTGCTCTGCCACTGCTCGTGCATGCCGGGCACCTCGTTCGCCGGTATCGGCTCACTTCTCGAAGTGGCCGCACGCTACCCGCAGAAGAAATTCATCGTGGCGCACATGGCCGGCATCTTCCAGAACGGCGCGTACCCGTACTTCCCGAACCTGTCGGGCGTCGAGCAGGTCGCCGACAGCGGCCTGACCAACGTCTGGGTCGACACGGCCCATTACCTCGTCTACGTCTACCCCGAGGTCATGGAAGAGGCGCTGTCATACCTGCCGGCTGAACGGTTCGTGTTCGGCACCGACGTGCCGCTGCAGGGCAGCGCCCAAATGCGCTACACCCGCGACGCGATCCGCACCCCGGGCATCCCCCGCCAGGGCCAGGACCTGATCCTGTTCCGCAACGCCCTGACCCTGCTCGGCGCGAAGGCGCCGCGGTCCAGACGTCGCCAAGCGTTAGCGAGGTAGTCCCACGTCTTCAGCGGTCCCAGGGAACGGCAGCTCAAGAGAGCCGTAGCCCTCACCACAGACACGCCGCCGTCCTACCGGAACCGGCGCGGGTTGATCGGGTACACGCCCCACTTGTCGCGGCACCGCTTCATCTCGAGGACGTTCTCGCGCTTGGCGCCGACCGCCAACGAGTGGCTCGAACCCATGATATAGCCGCCGCCGGGCGCGGCGTGCTTGAACGCGTACTTCGCGTCGTTGCGAATGTCCTCGACCGTGCCCATGATGATGTGCTCGTGCCAGATCCCGCCCCACAGGCAGATCTGGTCGCCGACGCGCTCCTTCAGTTTGCGAATGTCCATGCCGCCGCTGGCCTGGATCGCCTCGTACGCGTCGTACACCTCGGCGAGTTCGTTGATGATCGGCCAGACGTGGCCGCAGCAGTGCTTGAGCACCTTCAGCCCCAGCTTGTGCGCCGCCTCGACGTGCGCCTTGTGCCACGGGTAGACCATGTCGCGGTAGATCTCCGGACTCGCCATCAGGCCGGTACTGCTGCCCAGGTCGCCGCACGGCATGATCCCGTCCACACCGAGCTGCGCGTGCAGCCGCACCTCGCGCAGCATCTGCTTGCCGCGCAGCTCCCCGAGCTTCCGGCAGGTCTCCGGCTCGAGCAGCAGGTTCATCCAGGACTCCTCTTCCGTCGCGCCGAACCCGGGGAACCCGAGATCGCCGCAGAGCAGCAGGATGAAGTGCGTCTTCTTCATCTCCTTGACCGCGTGGTGTACGAACTCCCACTCCGAGCCGTTCGGGTCCCCGAGCGGCTGCGAGTCGAGCTTGTCTATCTGCTCCTGTATCGACGCGACGGTCGGTGGCTTGTAGTTCGACGTATTGCGCTTGTACGGCATCAGGTCATGGGTGGTCGAGGATACCTGGTAGATATTGCCGCCCGTGTCGCGGTACGTATCAGCGTCGATTTTCTCGAACGCTTTCGGGTGGTAACCCTTGCCCGGCACCTGGCCGACAAAAACGATGTCCATGTCCAAGGCCCGGATCAGGTCAAGCCGGTCACGCTTGACACACTCGACGACCTCGTCGCGACGCCCGTCCCAGTACGCCTGGGTCTCGCGCATCTTCGACTGGACCAGCGTCGGACGCCCGAGAATGTCCTCGTAGACATTGTAGTCGATCGAGTGCTCACCCCACGGGATCCGGTCCGGCTCGCGATGCTCCAACGCCGCAAACACACGCTCGCGTGGTAACACGGTTCACATCCTTTCCTGGCTGATCGCACTGTGGTCTTCACCGCCATGCCCGCCGAGAGCAGAACCCGGAAGGAACGGCGAAACGATACCGATCGTCTCGAAATAGCGACCTGTGCAATGACCCGACCCCACCGGCCTCGCGCCGGTGGTGAAGGAGGTCGGTTGGCTAACTGTACCACCGCCCACCCCGCATTTCCTCCTTCTCCGGACGGACCGCGGCCGCGGTCCGCCCGGAGAGGGGAAGGTGGCAGACAACGCGACTAGTGCTCGGTCGCCAGAAGTCACCCCGCAATTGCGCGCAATGGTCCGCACCTTCCCAGGCGAGACGCCAAGCCGTTGACGATGCCCCCCCCAGAAATCG
>Ga0208968_1000968_pt1 | contig 16530 bp, 13 predicted proteins | sample RifOxyA3_FD_184031 | JGI IMG/M metagenome (GOLD analysis project Ga0208968, IMG submission 184031) | Groundwater microbial communities from Rifle, Colorado - Rifle Oxygen_injection A3 (SPAdes) | ecosystem: Environmental > Aquatic > Deep subsurface > Groundwater | place: Rifle, Colorado, United...
TCTTCGGTCCCATATTTTTTCTGCCATTCAAGCAGGGATACACCAGGCATTTTCATGGGATTCTCCTTGTTTAACTGGTTGCTTTATGCAAAACTATATCACTTGTGCTGAAAATTGTTAAGAGCCACAAAATTTAATAAATCGCTCTTGGTTCGATAAATTTTCGCTATTGACTTTAAATTCTTTATGCCCTCTATTATCGACTTCTTTGAATAACTTCAATATTTCCTCTTTAAAGAGGCTTAACCCCCCTTCAAATTCGACACGGTATGCTTGTTTGTAACTCCGAATTTCATCAGTATGCTTTTTATTTCCTAAATTAAGGCGATCTGCTGTATTCTGCCAATCTGGTTGATCCCAACTTTCAAAGTCAAGATAGTCCATCATTTCTGTAATTGTGAAATTCCACATATGATCAAAAAAAGATTTTTGGATTACAAGCTCTTCAGATGGCTCAAAGAGCGTTTGATGTGGATGATTTTCACCGAATATATAACTCAGCTTTATCCATACTAATTCATCTATTGGAATAAGGTTTTTAGCCCCAGCTTGAGAATAAATGGTATTACATAATTCTTGACTTATTCTTTCTGGGTTCACAACAAGTGTGACACCAGAACTCAGGCGATCTATTAGTTTTGCAGTGGCAAGCCTTGTTTCGTGATCACTTTGCTTCATCAATTCAATAAAAACTGTTTCGGATATGGGGCAAATACCCACACCTTCATCGACCAAGCATTTAATCCGATTAAGAAGTTGAATTAAATCTTGATTGTCGTTTCTACCAAGCTCAACATCTCTAAGAAGTATCCAAAACCGTAAGTCCAGATAAATCCTGTACTTGCTTGCGACTTCTATACCAAGCTGTACTCGCTTGTTTCTTACATGTTGCTCTAAACTCACATCCGGATTTTTCCGGTGGAAATCTATTGTGCTGGTTATAGTATCCATATCCATTGCGAGGTTATATATTGAAGGCTGACCGCCTGTTGTGAGGCGCTGCACGCCGAATAAAAAGCGGATGTACACGCGGCGGTTGTCCGCCTATCCTGCCCAGTTTTGATATCCAACCGCATACCTTCTTGAATTAACCGGGCATGGGCCAAGTCCTCGAAAACCATTTGAAAATCTATGTATTCGTATCAGCATTCAGGCTGCCTGTAAAGCGATTTTGGAATCAAGATCCTCCGCTGATCGGGTTGCCCCCAGAACAGGACAGGGCTGACCTCGTAAAAAGACAGGCCTGTCCTGAGGGATCTGTGGGGACAGGGGCTCATCATGCCGCCGATGACAAAAAAGTCCAGAAGAGCGTGAAGATCCAGATCAAAGCGGAACCGCTCATAATACAGGTTCAAAAGGCCAGCTTCAAAACACCGGAAAGGCCATGTCTTCAGACCCCTTCCCATTCCGCATACACGCAGGGGTTAAATTCGTACAGGGGGGAAGAAGCCCGCGACTTCCCGGAAAAAGCCATGAGCTTGGGGCTGATGATGCCCGAACCTTTGAGAACGGCAATCATGGCCCCGGTTTTGTCTTTCAGCCCGGTTTTGACACAGGCCGCCCCGATCCTGGCCCCGGTCAGGGTGTAATGCACGCATCCCTTCCGCATCTCCAGAACCAGGTCCGGCATTTTCAAAGCCTCCGGTTCCCCCATGAGTAAAAAAAGATCCACAATGGCAGACCTCGACTCCCAGGCTCCGGTCCGGGCCGCCTGTCTTACCAGGACTCTTGAGATATTGGGCATTTCAAATACCTCGTCCGACCCGGCCGTCAAAAGGCGTGAATCCCATTCCCCGCATTTGGCCGAACGTACCGGCAGAATGAATTTCCATTCCCATAAAAACAGCAGGACATCGCTGAAATCCTGGAGCGTCCTCTGGTTCAGCGCATCATGGGTGATGGTTGCTTTTTCACAGGCAGATAAAAGAATCCCGGCCAGGTTTTCCGAAAAGGGTTCGTGGCCGGGAAAAATTTTCAATGCCCGTGTCAGATTTTCCAAATGCCGGCGATTCATCCCAGAACCTTGCTTTTTATCAGACACCATAACGGCTAAAGGCAAATCCATTACCGGGCCTTGAACACATGTTTGATCCCGCCCTTGGAAAACACGATCTGCCAGAGCTGGTTCCGCCGGGTCCTGAAGCTGGCGGCGCAGGACAGGAGATAATAGCACCACATCCGGTAAAACTGCGGGTCATACTGGTCCCGGACAGCCTCCCAGCCCTTCCTGAAATTGTCGTACCAGGCCATGAGGGTCTGGTCATAATACAGCCCGAGGCTGTGCCAGTCTTCCAGGACGAACAGGCCTTCGGCGGCTTGGGAAATCTGCCGGGCTGACGGCAGCATGGAATTGGGGAAAATATATTTCCTGATCCAGGGGTCCGTTGCCTTGACAGATCTGTTCCCCCCGATGGTATGCAGGAGGAAAAGCCCTTCCGAGGTCAGACATTGGTGGACCACCCGCATAAAGGTCCGGTAATTTTTCCATCCCACATGCTCGAACATGCCGACGGACACCACCCGGTCAAAGGCTTGATCCAGGTCCCGGTAATCCTTCATTTCGATTTGAACCTCAAGTCCTTGGCAGGCCTCTCTGGCATAGGCCATCTGCTCTTTGGAAACCGTGATGCCGGTGACGTGAACCCCGTGGTTCCGGGCGGCATAGCTTGCAAACCCGCCCCAGCCGCAGCCGATGTCCAGAACGCGCAGGCCCGGTTTCAAATCCAGCTTCCGGCAGATCAGTTCCAGTTTGTCTTCCTGGGCCTCATCCAGAGTTTGCGCCCTTTGCCAGAATCCGCAGGAATAGTTCATCCCCTTGTCCAGCATGATGGAAAAGAGTTTGTTGCCGGTGTCATAATGCCGCCGGCCGATGATAAAGGCCCGGGCCCGGCTCTGAAGATTGGTCATCCGGGCCATGATCAGATCCCAGATCACCTTGCCGCCCATGGCTTTGATCTTTTGATCCATCCGGTTTCGCAGAATTTTTTCAAAAAACCGGTCCAAGGCGTCGCAATCCCAGATTCCTTCCATATAGCTTTCCCCCAGGGCCAGGGAGCCGCCGGACAGAACCCGTTGATAAAAATCCGGGTCCTTCACCCGGATATCCCAGGGCCTTTCCCCGTCAATCCGGATATCCATGGGGGCCAATAGTTTTTCAATGATTTTTCTGGCTTTATTTTCATTCATTGGGTCATCCTTTTTTAAAGTTTGGATTAATCGGCGCTGATTTCGTATCTTGGGGAAGCGCTTCACAGGGCCCCGGCACCATGGCCCAGGAAAAGATTTCTTCTTTGGCCAGGAGCGCCGACACCCTTGCCGGTTGAACAAGGGCTGTATCCAGAATATCCATGAGGGCAAAGTCAAGACCGGCCGAGGCCAGCATGGCCACATAGCTCTGCTCCAGCAGCCGCCTTTTGGCCTTGTCTCTTGCCCCGGTGCCCAGGTTGGAGATGCCGCCGATGGTCCGGACGGCAAACCCCAACACTTCCGGCAGGGTGCGGATGACATTCAGCACGGCCCTGGCCTGGACAATCCCGTCGGTCCAGGCCAGGGGCGGCACCACCGGATCAATGATCACCCGTTCCCTGGCCACGCCGGCCCGTTCGGCCTTATCCATCAGTTCCAGGGCAATCTCAAACCGCTCAGCCTCGTTTTTGGGTACCCGGCTGTCCGGGTACAATAAAAATCCCACAATGTCGGCATCGAATTCCTTTGCCAGGGGCAGGATCATTTCAAGCTTCCGGGGTTCCAGGGAAAACCCGTTGATGATGACCCGGTTCTTCGCCGCCTCAAGCCCGGCCCGCATGGCCATAGGATTGGATGTGTCGATGAGAAGGGGAAGGGTTGTCACGCTTTCCACGGCTGCGATGAAAAACCGCATCTCCGCCTCCGGGTTTTTTCCCAAAGGCCCGGTATTGACATCCAGGGCAAAGGGCCTTTGAACCGCACACCTTTTCACCAGTTCCTGCACCGGCCTTGTATCCCGGCTTTTCAGCGCCTCCCGGATCATCGGCTTTGTGATGCGAAGGTTATCGGCAATGAGTTTCATAATTTGATGTCTAGGAAATCCCTGTTAATACCATGCCAACGACTTTCCATTGGCCTTTGATATGCTTCAGGACAAAGGCGTATCTGTGCCCGGCCTTGCTGCCGAAGGTCACCCCGACATTGGCCAGCGCCCGGGTTCCGGCCTGGTTGATATGGATTGCAAAATCAATATAGGGCGGTTTATAAACATCTGACAGCCCTTTGAATTGATAGATCTCACGGTTGTCATCCTGGAAAAAGGACCAGGCTTTGTTTTCCAGCTTCCAGGTTCTTTCTCTTTCTGTCTCAAGAAGAACAGGGCTTTGATCGGTTCCGGGGATACCGGATTGAAACAGGGTGAGGATGATTTTGTCTTCCCGTCCGGCGGTTTTCATCTGCGCAGACGCTTCAGTGACCGTATTTAACGACAAAAGAAAGAGCTCTTTCCATTCGGAATCCATTCCGGCGCCGGCGCCGGAACTTGATTCCCTGATCATTCTCTCCGGCTTCAGGACAACCAGGGATAAAAAGGCAGCCGAAGCCGCCCTTTCATTCTGGTCTTGCCCGGATTCCAGAAATTTCATGAGATAACCAATATCCTCCGGAGTACCTGTGGAGGCCATGGTGAGGCACAGTTGCATTTGAATGAACTCGTTCTTTGTTTTATCAAAGGCCTTTTTCAGGATATCCCGCGCCTTTTCACCGCCGATGAGAAAAAGAGCCCCTGAAGCAAAATTCCGGATGTCTTCCTTTGGATCATAAAGGGCTTTTTTCAGGACCGGGAGGGCAGCTTCGCCAAGATCCAGAACAATTTTTGCGGCAGAAGAAATATTTTTTTCAAACAGGTTTAGGTCCCTGGGATCACCTTGCCGGAGCATCCCCTCAAGCGTTTTGATTCCGGCCTTGATTTCCGGAGACTGGCCCAGGCCGGGAAAGGGAAATAAACGGCACCCGGTCAAAAGAAAAAACACAGCCAGAAAAAGAGGGATGGCTTTTTTCATCACTTTACGGCCTCCAAAGGAATCAATACCGCCAGCCCATGATGCCGAGGCCGTAGATATTGGCCAGGACGGCGATGGTGTAAAGGCTAATCACGGTGGTCATCTTGGCCTTGATGGTCTTCATATTGATGACGAGAAGGGCTGCCACGTAAAAATGGAAATAGCCAAAGAAAAAAATCAGCCAGACGCCTTTAAAGGAGCGATTCCAGAACGGATATTCCCAGATGAGATGGCCGCCCTTGTTCAGAAACCATTCCACAAACACGCAGAAGGCGGAATAGCCGATGGCCCAGAACCACTGGTTGGGGATGCCCAGAATCCTTTCCGTTTTATTTTCTGAAATGGTATTGTAATAGATGATCCCGGAGATGGCGAACATGAACATGATCTCGATATTCCAGCCCACCAGGGTGCGAAGGGCCGTATCGCCGGGAGCGGTCCAGAAGGCGGAGCGGACGGTGAAATGAAGGACCCAGCCGTTCCAGGTTTCATTGATAAAATCCATGCCGAAGACGGTTAGGCCCGCAAACACGGCATTCCAATTCCGGGTCTCCCGGGCCTTTTTCATTTCTGCGGTGTAGATGTAAAAGACAATGGCCAATAGCGGGATCACATACCATTTGAGCATGGAAATATCCCGGATGGTGTCAAGGGCTTTAATGCTGGCGTCGGTCATGGCGGGCCTCCTCTCTGCTTAAGGATAAGGGAAAATTGAACCTGTGACGGGTTCAGGTAATCACAGGAAGGAGGCCATGTCAACGGCCATGCGATATTTTAGGCCGAACCGGATCGGATTACAAAGGACTCAGATCACCCGGCAGCGAAGGTCGTGAAAGATCTGTTCAAAGCCGTCGGGATGGGTCTGCCGGATTTTTTGGACTTGTTCTTCCACAAACCGGTGGTGGAAGGAATTGTCCATATCCGACAGGCTCCTGTAATATCCCAGGCGCCGTCCCAGGATAAAATGGATCTGAGCCTCCGGGTCCAGGGATAAAAACCGGTCCAGGCCGGCGATGAGGCGTTCCCTGTCCTGGGGAAAGGTTCCCCGGACTTCCAGGAGCAGATCCACGCTGTGATGGTTGGCATAATGGCTGGTGATGCCGGTCAACTGTTCGAGGAGCTGGCGCTGCTCGGCAATCATTTGGATTTCCGAAGGCAGGGTGAATTCTTTTTCGGCCATTTGCCGGTCCAGGCCGGAGCCGGGCTTGACCCCGATGGTCAGGACCCGGATATGGTCGGGGTTGACGATGCTGAGGACCCTGGCCGTTTCCCTGGCATGGACCTCCGACAATTCAATTCCCCCAAGCCCCAGGATGATGAACTGGGTGGTGTCCATACCGGCATCGGCCGCCATGCGGGCGGAGGTGATGATGGATTCCGGGGTGATGCCTTTTTTCACCCGTTCAAGGACCTGAAGGGAGCCGGATTCCATGCCGCAATAGAGCTTGTTCAGCCCGGCAGCCCGGATTTCCTTCATTTCTTCCGGCGTCTTTTTCACCATGGTCTGGGCCCGACCGTAGGAGCTGATGCGCTTCAGGGAAGGAAAAGCCGCTTTCAGGGCCGTCAGGACCTCGATGAGGTCCCTGGTTTTCATGACAAAGCTGTCCCCGTCCTGGAGAAAGCAGGTTTCAAAGGGGTGATTGTTGAAATAGGCCCGGGCGGCCAGGATATCCTGTTTGATCTCTGGAACGGACCGCCGGGAAAATTTCATATCCTCATACAGGGAGCAGAAGGTGCAGCGGTTCCAGGGGCAGCCCCGGGTGGTGCGGATCAAAAGGCTGTCGGCCTCGTCAACGGGCCGGATGGGGCCCTGCTCAAAGGGTAGGGAATGCATGGGGCCTCCGGGGATATTCAGGGTTAAAGACTGACATAATGCAAAGAAGATAATCCCGGCCAGGCCTTTGTAAAGCCGCTTCCCGGAATAATTCTTGATCTTTGGCCAGGACTGGTGTATCGCCAGGGTATTTTAACCCAAGATGATAAAAAGGCAGCCATGATTCTCTTAATCTCCATCGGTCTTCTGTCGGGCCTGTTTTTCAGTTCCTCCTTTATTCTCAACCGCATGATGAGCCTTGACGGCGGTCATTGGGTATGGTCGGCGAGTCTTCGGTATGCCTTCATGATCCTGATCCTGACCGGGCTGATCACCCTTTTCAAGGGCCCGGCCGCCACCCGGGGGCTGTTCCGGGTCTTCTTCAGGAACTGGAAATTCTGGAGTCTTACGGGCAGCATCGGTTTCGGCGGGTTTTATTCGCTCCTGTGCTTTGCCGCCGATTATTCACCGGGCTGGGTCATTGCCGCCACCTGGCAGACCACCATCATTGCCACCCTGGTGGTGCTCATGGGATTTGGAAGGTCTTTCCCCAAGAAAACCTGGATTTTTTCCTCCCTTGTCTTTGCCGGGGTCCTTATGATCAATCTGCACCTGGCAGAAATGGGCTCCCTGAAAGAAATCCTCATGGGCGCCCTTCCGGTTTTCCTGGCCGCCTTCTGCTACCCCGTCGGAAACCAGTTGGTCTGGGAGGCCGGCCGGGGAAATCCCTCCCTGCCCAGGATTGATGATCCCCTGGTGAAGAATCCCTTTCACAAAGTTTTTTTAATGTCCCTGGGGTCCGTTCCCTTCTGGCTGGTGCTGATTGCCCTGACCCGGCCCGGGCTTCCTTCCCGGGGCCAACTGGTCCATACCTTTCTGGTGGCCGTGTTCTCCGGGGTCATTGCCACGAGCCTGTTTTTAACGGCCCGGAATAAATCCCAAAGGCCTGCCGAACTTGCGGCCGTGGACGCCACCCAGTCCAGCGAGGTGATTTTTGCCCTGGCCGGTGAAATCCTCCTCCTGAATGCCCCCCTGCCCGACGGCATTTCCATGGCCGGAATGGCCCTTGTTTTCCTGGGGCTGGCTCTGTTCATCCGGTTCCAGGAGATGGGGGCATGACGAGAAAAATTTAATAAAATCCATGGGTTGACAGGCTTTTCATCCGTTCTTACCTTTTCTGCAACGGACAATCTCTTTATATCCGGCCAAAGGAGGACCCCATGGATGACCATGACACCTATAAGGACATGAACACCCGCACCATCCGGATTACCCTGGTGGACGGGACAAGGATCAGCGCCGGCATCAATCTCGACCGCCAGCCGGGATACAGCAGACTCAGCGATCTTATCAGCAGCGACCGGGAGCCCTTTCTGGTCCTGATCAATGCCGGCGTATACCGGTCAGGCCTGGATTTTCCTGAAAAATATGAAACCCTGTTTGTCAACAAGGAACATATCCTCTGGGCCACACCCGAGGAGGCCCAGAAATAATGCCGGGGGCCTGTCGGGTCCCCGGTTAGAGGGCCCGGCAGCCGGGGCCAATGATCCTGCTTTTCCCGCCTGAAAGCGGAGTGATGGTGATGCTTGTACCGATCCTTTCCTTCAGGGCCGGGACATGGGAGATGATGCCGATGAGTTTGCCCTGGCGGTGAAGGCCTGCCAGGGCTTCCAGGGCAGTTTCCAGGGCGTCCTCATCCAGGGTGCCGAAGCCCTCGTCCAGGAATAAAGAATCCACCCGGACCTTGCGGCCGGACATATGGGAGAGCCCCAGGGCCAGGGCCAGGCTGACGATAAAGCTTTCGCCGCCGGAAAGATTCTTGGTGGAACGGATTTCACCGGCCTGGTAATTGTCCACAATGTTCAGCTCCAGGGGCTGGGTCTCATCCCGGATCAGCAGATAGCGGTCCGACATTTTTTCAAGCTGACGATTGGCATGGGCCACCATGACCTCAAAGGTCAGGCCCTGGGCGAAATTCCGGTATTTCTTGCCGTCCGCCGAGCCGATGAGGCCGTGGAGGCTGTCCCATCCGGCGCATTTCAGTCTCTGTAAATCAATGAATTGCTTTTTCTGCAAGAGCTTTTCCTGGGCCAGGGCATTGTCCGAGAGCCTCTGCTTGACGGCTCCGATTTCCTCGCCCAGGGTTTTCAGGGCTTCCTGGAGAGTGGCTTCCTCTTTTTTCAGATCCTCGGGCCCCTGATCCGTCAGTTGCCTTTGGGTTTCAGCCTGAAGCCGCTTTTCCCGGTCGGTTTTTCTTGCCTCAAGCGCCAGGACGCTCTCATCCAGTTTTCCCGCTTTTTCCGAGAGCCTTTTTCTTTCATCCGGGGAAAGCCTTGAGGAAAGGAAGGTCACCTCAGTCTCGAACCCGGAGGTTTGGCAGGCCTGGAGAAAAGAGGCCTCCCGGGCCAGAAGCCCGGATTGGCGGCTGCTCGTGGCTTCCTCCAGGGCCGAGATGCGGGTCAGGCCTTCCCTAACCTGCTCCCTGGCTTCGTCCCGGTTTTTTCTTGCCGTCTTAACGGCTTTTTCAGTTTCTTCCACCTGCCTTTCCAGTCTTGCTTCCTCCCTGTCCGGATCTTTATCCCCATAGCACTGGATCCGCTCCGAATTCAAACGGTCAAGATCTTGGCGATGTTCGCCTGCCTTTTCCCGGCTTTCCCTGATGCGTTCCTCCAGGCTTTGGACCATCCTGTCCAGCCCGGATATCCCGGCCAGGACTTCGGCCTGCCGTTTTTCCATACTAATTTTCCGGTCCAGGGATTCCTGGAAATTTTTCTGGCGGGCGGATAGGCTCTCCATCAGGGCTCCGGGGCCGTCCCCGGGAATCCCGTCAATGCCAAAGGCCTGAAGGTTCAGGACAAGGGCCTCAGTCTGCCGGGAGATATCATCTGAAACCAGGTGAAATTCTTTTTCACTCCTGAGGATGGCGGTCCGGATCTCCTCTTCCTGGTGCCGAACCAGGACCTCCTGTTTTTCAGCCTCCATCAAAGCCAGGCTTGAGGCCTTTTCCAGGGCTTCCCGGTCTTTCAAACCCTTTTCCAGGTCTTCGGCCCTTTGGATGAGGCCTGAAAGCCGTTTGATACTCTCTTCCCGATCCGCCTGGGGAATCTGACCCTGGGCATACGGGTGGTGCACTGAACCACAAAGGGGGCATGCCTCTCCCTCCTTTAATCTCTCCCTTTCCTGCTCAAGGCTCTGGATCTTTCTCAAATAGGCCATTTCCCGCAGGCAGCCTTCGTATTCGGCCCGGTATTCCCGGAGCAGGCGGCCCTCCAGAAGGGCTTCCATTTCTTTTTTGGCCGCTTCCACGGCTTTCAGGCAGGCTTCATGCCTTTTCTTCAGGCCCTGCCGGACGGCGGCCTGCTGTTGAGACCGGAGTCTTGCAGCGTCAAGGTTTTTCCGGAGCCCGGACAAGTCCTTGGCCATGGCTGCCTGTTTTTCCTTTACCGCCTGAAGGGCCTTGACCTGCTCGGCAAGACCGGCAAGCCGGGTCCCCAGCCCGGCATCCAGGGCATGGCGGGAAAGATAGTCATTGGCCTGGGAAAGGCCATGCTCCGCCTTGGCCAGGTCCTGGGCCGCCTTTTTCCGCTGCTCTTTTTTCCCCGCCATTTCCGCTTCCATCTTTTGGCGTTCATGGGCCAGGGTATTCAGAACCGCGGCTTTCTCCGAAATTCGCAAATCCAGAACCCTGACTTCTTTGATCAGAGCAAGTTCCGTCTTTTCCTCGGCCTTTACGGCCTCCAGGGTTGACTCGGCCTTTTCCAGGGCTATCCCCTTGATTTCAAGGGCTTTTTGCCGCTCAGGCATCAGGGCCCGGGTCTTTGAAAGGGTGTCCAGATCCGCCTTCTGCTGATCCCGGAGGGATTGGAGCCCGGCATGGAGGCTGTCCAGTTCGGCGGCCCGGAGGGCTTCCTGCAATCTTTTCCGGTCCGGCTCAAAGGCCCTTAAGGCTGCAGAAAGATTGTCCGACTCGGCCCGGATGGACAACAGCTCGGTTTTCAGGGTCTCCATCCCGGTGAGCCAGAGAATAGCGGCCCGGACGTCCTGATGCTTCTGCCTTGCGCTTTCTTCGGCCGCTTTTTTCTGTTCAAGCCCCTCAAGGATCAGGGCCTCTTCTTCCTCCGTCAAAAGGGTGATCCCTTCGGTTTCCGCCTTCAGGATCTTCAGTTTGTTATCCTCGGCAGTTTTCCTCGCATGGACCAACTTTGAAATCTCGGTATACACCGCCGTGCCCGTGATCTGCTCCAGGATGGGGGATCGCTCGTCCGGGGCAGCGGCCAGGAAGGCGGCAAAGCCTCCCTGGGCCAGGAGCATGGACCGTGTAAACCGGGTGAAGTCCATGCCTGTGGCCTCTTCAATCCTTAAAGCCACCTCCCGTTTGCCTGATTCCAGGACCCGGCCGGTGTCTGCATCACAAATCTCATGCTTTGCATCCTGGAGGTTGCCCCCGGGCTTCTGCCCGGCCCGCCTCTGGCTCCAATGGCACCGGAACCGCCCGGCCTGGGTTTCGAAAAAGACTTCGGCAAAGCATTCCCCTGTCCTGCGGGACATGACTTCATTGCTGGTTTTGGTGATGAGGTTCAACCGCGGGGTCCTGCCGTAAAGGGCAAGGCAGACGGCATCCAGGAGGGTGGACTTGCCTGCCCCGGTGGGGCCGGTGATGGCGAAAATCCCGTCCTGGACATATTCAGGCACGGTAAAATCGATAACCCATTCCCCGTAAAGGGAGTTCAGGTTCTTAAATCTGAGTCCAAGGATTTTCACAATCTCTCCCTTTATTCGGCATGGGTATCCTGTTCATGGAGCTGGGTGAGAATTTCCTGGTGGGCCAGGACCAGGGCCGGGCGCTTTTCCGGGTCCACCCCGTGGGCGTCCAGCAGGCGGTCAAACACATCGGTCACACTTAGGCTGTCCAGTTCCTCTTCCGCCTCTTTTTTTTGGAGAATCCGGTCCATGACCTGCCGGTTCCGGATGCGGCGGATTTCCATGCCTGTGCCGGCCACGGCCTCTTCCATCCGGAGCTGTAAATCCGGGACCAGGTCCGAGCCCGTATATTCAATCTCCAGCCAGGCACGGCTGCCGAGGGCTTTGAGTTCAAACAGCCGGCCCAGGATCTTTTCCATGTCCCCGGAAATCCTTTCCAGGACCTGGAAACAGGGGATGGGATGCTCGCTGATCTCCGGAACCCGGCCCTGGAACTCCACCCGGATCACCTTTTTTTCCCGGCCTGCCTCGCCGAATCCCATGGGAATGGGTGATCCCGAATACCGGATCCGGGGGTCTCCGCCCACGGTCTGGGCCAGATGAAGATGGCCCAGGGCCACATAATCAAAGGCCGGAGGAAAGACCTCCTTTCCCACCCGGGCCAGGGACCCCACATACAGCTCCCGGACCCCGTCGCCCTCCAGGGTTTTGCCGCCGGCGGCAAAAAGATGGCCCAGGGCCACCACCGGGATATCGCCGAAGGGCTTCCGCTTTTCTTCCGCCAGCCCGGCAATTTCGGCATAATGGGTTTTGATACCCTGGATGAGCCTCATATTCTTGTCCTCCAGGCTCTCCCCGGCCTCGGCGATCCGGATATCCCGGTCCCTTAAATAGGGCACGGCGCAGACAACGGCTTCGGGGTTTCCGGAAGGCCCCTTCAGAACCAGGACCTCATCCTCCGGATTCCCGGTAAAGGCTCCCACCACATGGACCTGTAAGGCCTTCAGGATCTCTTTGGGCGCATTTAAAAAAGAAGGGGAATCATGGTTCCCGGCAATGATGACCACATGGCGGCAGCAGGAGGCCGACACCCGGCGGAGAAACCCGTAATACAGCTCCTGGGCCCGGTTGCTGGGCGTTCCCGTGTCAAAGACGTCCCCGGCCACCAGAAGGGCGTCCATTCCCCGGGCCTCGATGAACCCGGCCAGCCAGTCCAGAAAGGCTGAGAATTCATCATAGCGCTTCCGGCCGTAAAGCGACCGGCCGATATGCCAGTCCGAGGTGTGAAGGAATTTCATTATGCCCCCTCCTGCTCCTTAAGAGATGCCATGATGTGTTGTCTCAATTCTTCTTTGGATGGAAGGTAAAGCTGATATTTGGCTGCATAAATATTACTGTCGGAAGGCAAGGTCAGTTCCACCAAGGCATCATGTTTCCTATGACAGAGCACAATTCCCACCGTGGGGGCCTCATCATCTATTTTAACACACCGGTCAAAATAGTTAACATACATCTGCATCTGGCCTAAATCCTGATGGGTCAGCTTGTCCCGCTTCAAATCAATCAGCACATAGCACCGTAACAAACGATTATAAAACACCAAATCTACAAAAAAGTGGTCGTCATCAAAGGTGAAGCGTTTCTGACGCGCCTCAAAAAGAAAACCTCTGCCCAACTCCAGCAGAAAATGTTCCAGCTTGTCAATAATGGCTGTTTCCAATTCATGTTCGGAATAACCGGGTTTTTCCGATAGATTCAAAAACTCAAGCACATAGGGGTCCTTTATGATATCGTCGGCAGATTCAATCAATTGACCTTTTTCAGAAAGCGCTTTGATCTGTTCTTTATCCCGGCTCAAAGCCAGGCGTTCATACAAAGAGTATCCGATCTGCCGTTTCATTTCTCGAACGCTCCAATTGCTCCGGCCGGCCTCTATCTCATAGAAACCGCGCTCATCTGTATCGTCGAGGGTCAGCAATACCACGTAATGGGACCGGCCGAGCGTAAATTTCCCGGCAAAGTCAGCAGATACCATCTGCTCAACATCCACTTGCCCGATTTGGAGCAGAGAAGATTTAGCAGACACTGTCTGCTGAATCTTCTCATAAGAGAGATAAAACTTCCTGAACAGTCGCAAACTGGTTGGGGAAGCGCCCCGGATTCCAGTCTTCTTAAGCTTATCCGCCAACCTGTCGAGCAGTTTTTTACCATATAATTCAGACCGCCCCACCCCGGCATTTTCATACTCCACAATATACCAGCCGAACAACCAGTTTCGCACAACAAGCGCCCTATCTACTGAACGGGCCGCCTGTCTTTGCAGTTCAGTTTGTGTTTGCTCAAACAGGTTGACCAGTTTATCAAAACCCAATCGGCTTTCATCCGGTAACATGTGCAGCCTCCTTGCACTGATCTAAATACAATGTGGTCACCATTTACGGCAGGGTTTCAAAATCCGTGTTCGCATAAGCCTTGATCGTTGTGATCTGCTCGTCATCGAAAAACGCCTGTGTGTCTTTCAGGGCATGATCCATAATCCCATCGGCCCGTTCCCCCAGTTCCCGGCGGAGCGACCGGCCCATGGTTTGATACAGATGGCCGCAATGGTATTCCCAGGGCATGACCGCAGCTTTCCCCGGCCTGACCTTCTTTTTGAAGGCCAGGCCCAGGAATTTAAAAAAGGAAAGGCCTGCATCCCTGAAAATAAAATCACAGCATTCTCCCCCATTGGTACGGGTTGAATTCACCTGGAGGACAAGGTCCGGGTTGAAGCCGCGGACAAGGGCCTCATCAATCTCCTGGCAGAAATATTTGCCGAATTCCAGAACCCGGTTCTCTTTCCAGGTTTCATGCCAGGGGCAGCGACAAATATGCATCCGGGCATGGGGAGCCTTTTCCACAAATTTGAAATGCATCTCGTTTTTCGGCACGGCCCATTCCCCATAGGCAAAATAGTTGTCCATGGTCAGGGCGTGCCCGTATTTCCCGGCCCTCAGCGCCATCCGCTTCCCGCGCTGGCGGCCGTATTCCCGGACCCCCTGCCGGATCAGCGGTTCTCCTTTTTCAACGCCAATCTCCTGAATCACCGATTTTGCCAGGGCTGCAAAGAGCAGTGCATGGTCACGGGCCGTCATTTCCATCTTTCCTCCCCGGCCCAGGCAGCGCAGGGCCTTTTTTTCCGACGGGTTCAATTCGTCTCTTGCCTTCTTATCCGATATCAGCAAAAATATCCAATATATTTATGGGGATAAACGCATACAAGGAGCGGCATCATATGGAAAAAAGAGGATTGGGGCTGCATTTGACGGCAGAAGAAATGCAAAGCCTCCGGCGGGTTGCCCTGGGAACTGAAAAAGCCGATCTGGCCGTCATCAACGCCTGCCTGGTCAATGTGTACACCGGTGAAATCCAGGATAATTACGGGATAGCCATCAAGGGGCGCTGCATTGCCCTTGTGGGGCCGGACCTGTCCGCGGCCCTGGGGGAGGATACAAAAATCATCGACGCCATGGGGAAAACGGTGATCCCGGGGCTTATCGACGGGCACACCCACCTGGCCGCCTGGACAACGGCCCATGAATTTCTGGACCATGCCATGAAGGGGGGCACCACCACCATCATCACCGAAACCATGGAAGTGTTTCCCGTGGCCGGAGTCGAGGGGGTGACGGATTTCCTGGCGTCATTAAAGGACCAGCCGGTCAAGATTCTGGCCACGGCCCCGGCCATGGCCTCCATCAGCCGGGCCGCCCTGGGCGTTCCTCCCGGCATCATGGAGGAATTGGCCCAGCGGGAAGACATCGTCGGCCTGGGAGAATCCTACTGGCAGACCGTCTTTCAGACCCCCGACGCTTTCCAGCCCCATTTTGAGGCCCTGCTGGAAAACGGAAAAACCCTGGAAGGCCATTCCGCCGGGGCCAGGGGCAACAAACTGGCCGCCTATGCCGCCATGGGCATTTCCTCCTGCCACGAACCCACCAGCGCGGAAGACGCCCTTGAACGGCTGCGCCTGGGGTTCTATGTCATGGCCAGGGAGGGCAGCATCCGCCGGGACTTAAAAGCCATATCCAGGATTCTGGACCAGAATATCAGCCTCCGGCGGCTGATTGTGACCACGGACGGGGTTTCTCCCGCCGACCTCCTGAGCCTCGGCTATCTGGAGTATCCGGTCCAAAAGGCCATTGAATACGGATTTGACCCGGTTACGGCCATCCAGGCGGTAACCCTGAATGTGGCCGAACATTTCGGCCTGGACCATGCCATCGGCGGGATTGCCCCGGGGAAAATGGCAGACCTGGTGATCATCCCGGACCCAGGCACCATCCGGGCTGAATATGTCATCAGCAACGGCCGTGTGATTTCACAGGACGGCCGATTGCAGGTATCGGCCCGCCGCCACCGCTATTCCCCCCAAAGCCTGGACACCATCCGGCTCCCCAAAAAGCTGACGGCCGGTGATTTTAAAATCAGGGCCGACCATGGGACCCATGGCGTGGCCAGGGTCCGGGTCATGGATATGGTCACCGACCTGGTCACCCGGGAACTCATCGAGGACGCGCCAGTCCTGAATGGCGAGATCCTTTGCCCGAAAGACGGCGGGCTATCCAAAATTTCGGCCATTGACCGGACCCGGGGATCCGGGGAGATGTTCACCGGCCTGATCCGAAATTTCGGCCTGAATTCCGGGGCCCTGGCCTGCAGCGCGGCCTGGGACACCTCCTGCATTGTCGTAGTCGGGGCCGACGACGCCGATATGGCCCTGGCCGTGAACCGCATCCAGGACCTGAAAGGCGGGGTGGTCCTCTGCGATCAGGGGAAAATTGTCTGTGAACTGGCCCTTCCGGTTTTCGGAATCATTTCAGACCTGCCCGTGGATCAGATCGCTCGGCGGCTCAAAGACATCAAAACCGCAGCCCAAGGGCTTGGCATTGGTTTTCCGGACCCGGTCCTGACCCTGGTCACATTGACCGGGGCCGCCATCCCCTATCT
>Ga0208968_1000970_pt1 | contig 16502 bp, 16 predicted proteins | sample RifOxyA3_FD_184031 | JGI IMG/M metagenome (GOLD analysis project Ga0208968, IMG submission 184031) | Groundwater microbial communities from Rifle, Colorado - Rifle Oxygen_injection A3 (SPAdes) | ecosystem: Environmental > Aquatic > Deep subsurface > Groundwater | place: Rifle, Colorado, United...
AAGAAATAGAAAATTGTAAATGCAGAAAACCCGGATTGATCAATCAGTTCGGGTTTTCTGTTTGAAGTTGGGTTGTTAATATTTTTAAAAGCCCTTTTTTATTCTGCTTAGAACCGTACTTTTATGGTGTGAAAACTTTCAGACAAATATTGGTGATTGGATTTTCGGTTTTATATTTCTTCCTATCGACCGGAGTCATGCTGTTTCAAACGAATTGTGAATGTTTGGGGCAAACCAATGTTTCATTGTTTGTGGCTTCAGAAATGTGTGATGAGACAATTTCCGAACATAATTGCTGTTCATCCGAATCTGAAAATAAACACGGCCAGCCAGACAAAACAGATCATTCATGCGGATGTGATTCCCCAATTATCAGTTACCTGAAATTGACAAACCATCTGGACAAGGATTCAAATTTTGAATATCCGATGGCCAGGATAATTGGTTTGCTGAATATCGCTGTTTCCGAAACAGTGGAACAATTACTTCCTGAAAAATCAGTTGTTCACTTCACTTATTACGCACCACCTGAAAACAAAAAGGTTGGCCGCGACTTAATTAACTTCATACATCAAAGCAAGATAGCTCCTCTCGCATAATCAGGTTTTAACAGTTTTTGTTTACAATCAGATTATAAATCTTTCAATGTTATTGAAATGAAGAGAGTTGTTAGTTTACTTTTAATATTCTCATCTGTATATGTTTATCCGAATCCTATTAAAGGAAAGGTTTTGGGTAATGAAAACAGTGTGAAGAGTATTTTGCCCGGTGCAAATATTTACTGGGCGGGGACCAATTCAGGAACAATTGCCAACGCTGACGGCGAATATAAAATTCAATCTATTCCGGATAACAATTTGCTGGTATTTAGTTTTGTGGGATTCAAGACTGATACCATTCAATGGAGTGGGACAGAAGTGGTAGATGCAGTGCTGGAAAAAAATATGGAAATTGAAGAGGTAACCGTTGTTCAGAAAAATAAGGGTGCATATATTTCCCGGATCAATCCAATCCACACAACACATATCAATGGAGCCGAATTGCACAAAGCCGCCTGTTGCAACCTTTCTGAGAGTTTTGTGACCAATCCGTCGGTTGATGTTTCGTACAACGATGCGATTACAGGTGCCAAACAAATCAAATTATTGGGGCTCGACGGTACTTATTCGCAGCTGCAAACCGAGAATTTCCCCAACCTGCGAGGCCTTGCAACCAATTATGGACTGACATATATTCCTGGCCCATGGCTCGAATCGATACAGGTTTCGAAAGGAGCAGCTTCGGTTGTAAATGGTTATGAGTCGATTACCGGGCAAATAAATGCCAACTTTAAAAAGCCGGATGCTGTTGAATTTTTCCATTTCAACCTGTTTGGTTCTGCGGAAGGTAAGACAGAGATAAATTCAAACTTATCGGCAAAACTTTCAGAAAAAACATCGACTGCCCTTTTTGTTCATGGCGAGAATTTTCAATCCCGAATAGACCATAACTCCGATGGGTTTCTGGATGAGCCGTTAATTAAACAGATTCATTTATTCAATCAGTGGAAATACTTTGATGGTAAGGGTTTTATGATACATTCAGGACTTCATTACCTGAACGAAGACCGTACCGGAGGGCAAACTGATTTCAGGAAAGAAACGGAACGGACTGCATTAAATCCTTATGGTGTAAATGTTGGTAATGAACGGATTGAAGCATACATAAAAGCCGGTTACGATTTTAAAGGAATGCAACACAGTCTTGCTTTGATTTCCAATTTCACCAAACATAAAATGAATTCATATTATGGATTGAATAACTACTCAGGAGATGAATTTACCGGGTATGGAAATCTGATCCATACTTTTTCGATCGATCAGCCGGGCGTTCACACCTTGAATTCGGGGATCAGCATGGTTTATAATCATACAGATGAATTGCTCAACCAAACCAATATTATTGTAAATGAAGTGGTTCCGGGAATTTTCAGCGAATATACGTTCAAGCCCAGTCAGAAAATTACGGCAATGGCTGGCATACGATCTGATTTTCACAATACTTTCGGGACATTTATAACCCCACGGGTTCACCTCCGGTACAGCCCGAATGAGCATTTAAACATGCGTGTTTCAGCAGGAAAAGGTTACCGTACGCCAAGGATTGTAGCAGAGAATAGCTTTTTGCTGGCAAATTTCAGACCCTTAAAGTTCACAACTGACGAGATCCTTGAAGAAGCCTGGAACTACGGAGTCAGCGTCACTCAGGAAGTTCAACTGTTCGAACGTTCATTAAACATTGGAGCAGAGTATTTCAGGACAGATTTCATCAATCAGCTGGTGGTTGATCGTGAAAGTTCTTCGGAGTTTATCTTACTCGCTCCTCTCGAAGGCAAATCTTATGCAAACAGTTATCAGTTGGAAATGAGGTACGAACTATTGCCCAGATTGGATATATTGGCTGCCTGGCGCGTTAACGACGTAAAGCAGACAATTGGTAATCATTTGGTGCGAAAACCTTTGTCAAGCAAATACAAAGGACTGATCACCGTGAATTATTCAGACCAACTGAAAAAATGGATGTTCGATTACACCCTTCAGTTTAACGGTGGTGGGCGATTGCCGGTTGTTGCGGGTGCACCTGCAAATTCACCGGCAGAGTTCCCTGCATTTACCCAAATGAATGCACAGATAACCAAGTATTTTCGCTACTGGAACCTTTATGCCGGGGCTGAAAATCTATTGAATTATGTGCAGGATCATCCTGTATTGGGTGTCGATCGTCCTTTTGGATCGGAATTTGATGCAACCCGAATCTGGGGCCCGGTAATGGGCCGAAAATTCTATGCAGGAATACGAATTACATTAAATCATAAATCGAAAATATTATGAAGAAAATTATCCGGTTACTTATGTCAGGATTTGTCTTGTTGTTATTTGTTTCGACAGTTGAAGCCCAAAGCAAAGAAAGCGAATTGGCTACCGTTTACATTAAGTCGAACATGGATTGTATGGACTGTGAATTAACCCTTACAAATTACCTGAAGTTCGAAAAAGGGTTGAAATCTTTGAAAGTAGATCTGGTATCAAATACAATCAAAGTAGTTTATAAATCAGGAAAAAATACACCTGAAAATATTGCCAATGGAATTAAAAAGAATGGTTATAAAGCCACTTTGATTTCCGAAGATGAATACAAAAAGCTTTTCGGGAATGCACAAAAAAAGTAAAATTTATTGTTCTTTTGTATAAATTCTAAACTGTATAAATTTCAAAAAAACCACATTATGAGCATATTAGAACACTTTGACCACTCAGAGAGAAAACAAGACAAAGAACATTTTAAACATCTCATTCAAGTTGCATTGGCTGACGGGAAAATTGAAGACAATGAATTCAAAATGCTGCACCGCTTAGGGAAAAATATGGGATTTACCGACCCCGAAATTGATGATTTATTGGAGTCAACGAAACAATCGGCCTATAATCCGCCATATGAATTGTCCAGGCGATTTGAGCAAATATACGGCATCGTTAAAATGGTTTTGGCTGATGATAAAATTGACAATAATGAAATGCGTTTGGCAACAGGACTCGCTTTAAAATCAGGATTTTCGGAAAATGAAATACCTGCATTACTGGTTTTGCTGATAGATGGAATTAAAAAGGGTGAAGATGAAGAAGACCTTTTCAAAATTTATAAAAAGAGAATAATGTTGTTATAAAAGCAGGGCATTGGTGGGGTTTGAAAGCTTTTATTACTTTTGTTTTTCCCAAATTATAGATGTATGCTTTCAAAAATTAAACTTCACTGGCAAATTCTGATTGCCCTTATTTTCGCTGTCGTTTTTGGATATTATACTCCCAATCTGGTTCCGTACGTTTCCTGGTTGGGAGTTGTCTTTTTGCGCGGTTTGAACATGGTGGTGGTTCCGCTCATTTTAAGTTCCATTATCAGCGGCGTGGCAAGCATCGGGAGCGGATCAAATTTGGGACGACTGGGAATGAAAACACTTTCATACTATGTCGTTACCAGCCTGATAGCCATCCTGACAGGATTGTTTTTTGTTAATCTGCTTCAGCCAGGCCTAGGCGCTAATCTGGGAACCGCCGAAACCATTCAATCATTGCCAACAGCCAGCACCTCTGTTAGCGATATCCTGATCCGCACCATTCCTGACAATGTTTTTGACGCCATGGCCAAAGGTCAAATACTTCCGGTCATCTTTTTTGCCATTCTGTTCGGTGCATTCATCACTCATATTCCGGGAAAAAAGCAGGAATTTCTGGTCAGTTTATTTGATTCCATTTTTGAAGTGATGATGAAAATTACCATGTTCATCATCCGGTTTACACCACTCGGTGTGTTTGCCATTGTTTCGAAAGAAGTGGCCAAAAACTCCGGATCATTGGGAAACATTGCCGGAAGCCTGGGAATATATATGTTGACGGTTTTTATAGCCTTAATTTTTCATGCAGGAATTATTTTGCCACTTTCGGTTAAAATTATTGGGAAAGCCAATCCTTACAAGCATTTCCGGAACATGGCCACACCATTGCTTACAGCCTTTTCAACTTCATCGTCCAACGCAGCACTTCCACTATCGATGGAAGCAGTTGAGCACAAAAGTGGAGTTTCAAATAAGATTACCAGCTTTACTTTGCCTTTGGGAGCAACTATCAATATGAACGGAACCGCGCTCTACGAGTGTGTTGCAGTTATTTTTATCGCCCAGGCTTATGGAATTCAACTTTCAATGAGTCAGCAGGCAATTGTTGTTGTCACCGCGCTTTTAGCTGCTATAGGCTCCGCAGGTATTCCAATGGCAGGATTGGTAATGATGACAATCGTTTTGACAGCCGTTAATCTGCCACTCGAAGGAGTTGGTTTAATTCTGGCAGTCGATCGTATTTTGGATATGTCGCGCACGACAGTAAATGTTTGGGGCGATACCTGCGCGGCAGTAATTATTGCCAAATCAGAAGGAGAGACACTGAATGTTTGAACTGAAATTTCAAATGTGATTAATCCGGTTCAACAAATAATGATCGGCCAAAACGATGGCAGCCATTGATTCAACAATTGGAACCGCTCTTGGAAGTACGCACGGATCGTGACGACCTTTTGGATTTATTATCACCTCATTTTCAGCACGGTCAACCGTATTTTGTTCTTTCAGCAATGTTGCGATGGGCTTAAATGCGACATTAAAGTAGATGTCTTCGCCGTTGGAAATGCCACCTTGTATTCCTCCTGAATTATTTGTTTTGGTGCGCACACCATTTTCAGTCTTGATAAAAACGTCATTGTGTTCCGATCCTGACAAACGCGTTCCTTCGAAGCCAGAGCCGTATTCGAAACCTTTAACGGCATTTATTCCAAGCATTGCAAAACCTAAATCGGCATGTAATTTATTGAAAACCGGTTCGCCCCATCCAGCCGGAACACCTTGTATTACTCCAGTCACAACACCCCCAATGGTATCGTGGTCTTTGCCCGCTTCTTCAATGCGGACAATCATTCGTTCTGCGGTTTCCGCATCCGGACAACGTACGATGTTCGATTCGGTTTGGCTTAAATCAAGTTCGGTGTATGGCTTGTCAAGTTCAATGTTTCCAACACGCGAAACAAAAGCCTGAATGGAAACGCCTGCTTTTTTCAACAGTAATTTGGCCACAGCACCGGCCACAACACGGGCAATGGTTTCACGAGCCGATGAGCGGCCTCCACCGCGATGATCGCGGGTTCCGTATTTCTGGATATAAGTATAGTCGGCATGTGAAGGCCTGAAAACATCTTTTAGGTCGTTGTAATCGGCTGAATGCTGATCTTTGTTCCGGACAATAAAACCGATGGGAGTACCCTGTGTTCTTCCTTCAAAAATTCCTGATAAAAATTCAACCTGATCATTTTCATCCCGCTGAGTGGTGATTTTTGATTGTCCGGGTTTGCGACGGTCCAATTCGTTCTGTATGAAATCCAAATCGATTTCCAATCCTGCCGGGCAACCGTCAATAACTCCACCAATTGCTCTTCCATGCGATTCGCCAAAAGATGTTAACCTGAAAATTTGTCCAAAACTGTTCATACCGTCAAAAATGAGATTCGTAAAAACTAAAAATGTTGTTTCAAAACACGAAGTTCTGAAACAACATTTTAAAATTATCTGATTGCACTGATTAGCAACCGCATCCGCAACCGCCTTTGCTTTCGGTTCCGCAACTGCCATCGGCACATTCTTCGTCGCCGCAACCACCATCACCACATCCGCCGCTTCCGCAACCACAACTTCCACCGCCCAAAGTAGCAGCAATTTCTTCATCGGTTGCTTCTCTAACTTCAAGAATTTCGCCTTTGAAGAATAAATTTTCACCGGCCAACGGATGGTTAAAGTCCATTTTTACAATGTCATCAGTGATTTCCATTACCAGACCATTCAAGCGTTGTCCGCTGGTACTCATCATTGGAACAGTACTTCCGATTGCAACTACTTCATTGTCAAATTCTCCGTCAATAATGAAAAGATGTTTCGGAAGATCAACAATGGCATTTTCGTCCAGTTCTCCGTAGGCATCAACATCTGCCAAACTGATTTCGAAAGGGTTACCCGCTTCGAATCCTTCTAACAATGATTCAAATTTAGGGAGCATTAAACCTGCACCAAAGACAAAACTCAATGGTTTCTCGCTGGTAGCCTGCTCAATCAAATCGCCATTAAAATCATCGTAATGAAGATCGTATGTCAGTGAAACCATTTTGTTTTTACCTATTTTCATAGCTTTCTGTTTTTGTTTTAAATTTTAAATAATGGTACAAAGAAATAAAATTCGCTGATAATATAAAAAGTATCACCTTATTCATTTCTGATTGTTAAGGATAACATCAGAAACTGGCTTTGGTTTATTAATGATTCCTAATTATTGAAAGGTTTTTACTATTTCTTCAGCAACTTCGTAGTAAATCGATTTCTTCCTTCAGTAATTTCCAGGAAATAAACACCAGTTTTTAAATTATCAAGTCCGTTAATCACCTGGTTGTTTGAAACATTAACATATTCAGCTGCAATTCTTCCTGAAACATCTGAAATAACAACCTTAGCAATCGATTTTATTCCTGAAATAGTTATCCGGTCGCTGAATGGATTTGGATAAACCGAAGCCTGCATTTGCTGAATATTTGGCGATGAAGTCAATACCTCATGGTTCAGGTTATCGATACAGAAATACCCCGGAGTGTTCATTCCCCAATTGCCGTTATCAGAAGATCGCAAAGAAAATTCAAGTTTCGAAATCCGTCCAAGTCTCGAAAGGTTTACCCATTTCCAGGTATCCAGAATATAATCGTTGGAATTGATATCGTACATGAAATCAGCCAGAAAGAATTCAACTTTTCCTGAAGATTGATTTTCTGAATTGAATCCTTCAATGGTTAAAATCAGGTAATCTTCGTCGTTTCCGGTTTCCCCGCCAAATTTTTTCGAGAAATCATCCCCATTTTTCATCGAATGATAGGCGTAGGTACTATTTGTTACATACAATCCTGAAACGATGGTATCTTTTAATAATATAGCTGAAACAGGTGTCGGGTAAGCTACAGCATACGCTGGAGTGCCTGCCACTCCCTGACCGGTAATCGCACTATACTGATTTGTCCAACCCGGAGTTTTTGCATCGGTTTGGTTTGATGCTGCGAAACCCGACCAGCTTCCCCAATCTTCATTGTAATCATTCATAAACCTGAAGTTTCCGCTGGTAAAACTACCTTTCATGTCGCTACCGTTAAAAAATCCTTGAGTTCCGAAATTTATATTTTCAAAACCTGCAGAAGTTACAGGTTGATAATCATACGGTTTTTCGCCATTTAAATCGTCCATGCAGAAATATCCGGGAGTATTCATAAATCCGTAACTGTTATCGCTCGAACTCAGGCTAAATCTAAGTTTAGTGGCTTCTTTCAACTCGCTTAAATCAACCCATGTCCATTTGTTCAGTATATAATCTTTCGAATTATCCGCAAAACGAAAATCGGCCAGATAGAAATAAATGGTATCAACCGGTTTCCCGGTATCATTCAATGCTTCGATCATCAGCTTAAAAAAGTCAGGATCGCTGCCGCTTTCGCCGCCGAATTTCTTTGAAAACTGGTCGCCGTGTTTCATCGACAAAAAAGCATAAGTTGAATTTGTAATATATAATCCGCTGACTTTGGTAGCAGCATTAAACGCTGCTTCAGCCGATGGGGAAGGGTAGCAGACTGCGTAATTTGCGCTTACTGCGTAGCCTCGTCCGGTAATTGCGCTGTACTGATTTCCATAACCTTCAGTAATAATATCGGTCATATTCGAGTACGCAAAACCGCTCCAGTATTGCCAATCGTTGTTGTACGAATTGTGGAAAGCGATTCCACCACTTTTAAAACTTCCGGATAGGTCGGAGCCGTTCCAGAAGTTTTCCGGAGCCAGGTTCAGATCGTCGAATTTGGCAACAGATTGTGCCACTGAAATAAATGCAAAAAAGGTGGCAACTATTGCCAGGTAGATGTGTTTCATTATGTAAAAATTTTGAATGGTTTCAAAATAATTACAATACGCAAAACTGCTGAAATAACCCAATGAATATCGTTTTGGTTACTCCAAGCTTTTTCTCCCGAAAGCTTTGAATATTGTATCACAAAATGGCAGGTCTTCTGGCTTACTCTATTTTTGCGGCCTTCCCATCCCGATGCGATCGGGTCAGTGGCGTGAGTTGCAAAAAATCAACAGAGTTTACAGCTGCGGGTACAGCTCCGGAATTTAACCGGATTCCCTCTTGATGCTCGTTTAAAAGCATCACCAATTCGGCGGCTAAGATAAGGCAAAATCGAATTACCGAACAAATTTTCAGATAAAATTATCGCAGAAATATTGGGCAAAGAATTAATCGGTCTATAATGTAAAAGTTAAAGGGCAACCAGCCGGGCAGTTTTAAAAGTGTAGAATTTCTGAACAAAATAACTGTAAATTACCACGATAACGGTAGTGATAATTTTGGAAAGTGTTGGCCATAAACCTCCGAATTCGACCAGAAATTTGAGGAAAATATAGTTCAGAAAAATTGATCCTGAAACCGATATTATGTAACGGATCAATTGTATGCGTCCACGAATTTCGGAGCTGGTGAAAGTGATATAACGTGCAAGCAGAAAACCGGTAAAAAAAGTGATGGGAAATACGATTAAAAACGCTGCAATGTGCGGACTGATGGAAACAATGTAAAGATCAATGACCTGCTTGTCGAGAATGAAATTATAAAAAATAAAATAAAGCGAAATATCGAGTATGGTGTTAAACCCTCCGGTTGCCGCATACCTGAATGTTTCAAGGGGAATCAAATGCTGAAACGGAGCATAGAAATAATCAACGGTCTGTATGATTATAGTTCTCAGATAATTTGCCACATTCGCCATAAATCGGATTAATATACGATAAAATCATTGGTTCATCAGGCAAAATAATATGAATGCCGGTTGATTAAAAGAGATTATCGTTTTTTTTTTACAAATTAAGGATAAAAGATTGAAAAAAATGAGGGCATAATTAAAAATGCATGATCTCTTCCGAAAATAATTCAGGAAACATTATCAATGACTTCCTCTTCATTTTTTGTATATGTGCTTTAAGTCATTCTCGAAAAGGGTATATGGATCATTGTAAAATTTCATAAAATCAGGAACACATACCTGGCCGGGGAACGGTGCATAATAGTGGGTTGGGCTTCGCGTATCGTTTCGCCAAACCAAAACGTACGAAAGCTGCATCCGATCAGTTTTCATCACTTTCAATAGCGTTTCCGTCCACCATGTTTCATTCGGAATCGACTCCAGTCCGGTTTCAGTAAAAGCAGCCAGTTTTCCTTTTTTAATCGCATAATCCGACACAATTTTCAATTTCCGCGAAGCAGTTGCAAGGTCATACCGGTCGCGACCCATGTCTCCGTAGTTGTCCATTCCTAGCATATCAACCCATTCGTCGCCGGGATACCTTTCCAGAAACTCTACCTCCGAATTAAACCGGTTATCGGGCGAAAAAGCATACAGAAAATTGTGAACCTCAAGGCTGTCGCGAAGGTATGAAACAGTAAATTTCCAGAGCGAAATAAACTCTTCGCGTGTGCAATGAGGTTTTCCCCACCAGAACCAGCCACCATCGAATTCGTGAAAAGGCCTGAAAATAACCGGAACAAGATTTCCATCATTGCCTTTCAGACTTTTAGCCCAATCGCCAACGTCATTTAGAATTAATTTGTATTTCCCATGGGCTTCGCCACCCGGAATGATATATTTCACAGCAGGAAGCGAAACTGAATCGCGCCAGTAGAAACCTCCTCCTGAAACCGGATTCGAAAAATGCCAGGCAACAGTAGTAATCCCACCACGGTTGTATGTGTCAACTACATTTTTGCGAAGACTGACTTTGGTTTGTTCTATTGCCTGTGGATTTCTACCTGAAATTCCGCTAAGATCAACGCCAATAATTGCGGGGTGAGATCCACAAACCGATTTCACATCCGACCGGTTTTCTTCGTTCATCCAGCCATGGCCGTATTCGGTGGCATGTTGATGCCCGAAAAGTGTATGATCTTTCGAAAGTTTTTTCATATTTCGGAACAGTGCACGGGTTTCTTTTGTTGCTTTGTAATCAATTGGATTCACTTTTTGTGCACTGACAGAAAAAAAGCATAAAAGCGCAGGGACCAGTAAAATGAGTAATCGGTTCATGGTTGATTAAGTTTAGATCTCATAAAAGTAGATTTTTTTCATTAAATTTTGGACATTCATTTTAGCATTTAATATGTGTGGTCGTTTTGTACAAATTATAGATATTGACCTGTTTGTAAAACGGTTTGGAGTAAACCATCCGGTTGATCGTATTATTGAGTCGAACTACAATGTTGCTCCCGGCGACCTGGCTTATGTGATTACCAACGATAAACCCAATGAATTTCAGGCTTTCCAGTTTGGACTGACACCTTTATGGGCAAAGAAACCGATGTACCTGATCAATGCCCGTGCAGAAGGAGACCTGAATCCGCAAAATGAGATTGATTATTCCCGGCGAATTGTTAAAAACTGAAGCCGTTTCGATTCAGGTGAAAGATCCGAAGAACAAAAGCCGTGACCTGATTATCCCAATCGACGAAAATAAGGTAACCCAATACGACATTGCGGTTAAAAAAAGTCTTCGGCTGGAAGGAATGGCTAGTGGCAAACGAAAGAATGATCCTCCGGAACGTCAGGGAAAGCTGTTTTGAATAAAATGCTGGGATGTTCCGACGAATATTTTATCTTTGTTTAAAAGTCAAATATTAAAACCAGATATGAAACTACAAGTAATACAAGATAGTCAGGGAAAGGCTGCCGGGGTTTTTATCCCTATTAATGAATGGAAGGAACTTAAGAAACAATACAAAGGATTGGAGGCGTTAGAATCGGTAGAACCTTCAAAAGAACAAATTTTGCAGGAACTAAAGGATGCTGTAATTGAATTGAAATTAATTGAACAGGGTAAACTAAAAGCTCGTCCGGCACAAGCATTATTAGATGAACTATAAGATTTCATCCATACCAATTTTTGATAGACAAGCTAAACGGTTGGCTAAGAAATATCCTTCACTTAAAAGTGATCTATCGTTACTTATTGATAGTCTTGCTATTAAACCTGAACGGGGAAAAGCACTTGGCAATAACTTTTACAAAGTACGGTTAGCTATTACAAGCAAAGGAAAAGGGAAATCGGGTGGGGCAAGAGTTATTACTTATTTAAAGGTCACTGCGACCATCGTGTATCTTTCTGCCATCTACGATAAATCTGCAAAAAGCAATATTACTGATATTGAACTTGAACAAATTTTCAAATCTATTCCGTAACTGAACCTTCCTTTATTACGATTTTGGGTTTGCCTGAAATGGCAACTTCGCCATTTTTTCTACTTCTATACTTGGAAATCCAAATTCTTCGACCACTTTTCCCAGAATCAGGTACATTCCATCGCCGCGAAACGGGTATAATTTTAGTGAGGGTGGAAAATGCACGGTATCAAAAAATTCGCCCTGAACATCAACGAAAGTGCCAAAGTGCATAATCTGTTTTCGTACGGTCCAAACGTACTTGATGGTAACCAAACGTCCTAACATCCTTACTTTCCGGCCAATATTGCCCATCAGGTCTTTGGCCATCAGCTCGCCCCTGAATTTGGTTTGAAGCATATCGAAAGTGCTCATCGAAACCGAAAATCCGAGCAATTCAATTTCGTCCCAGGCATCGCCCAAAGGCGAGTGTTCCAGTTTTGGAAGTGCAAATTCACGTGTTTTTGTCTCGAACAAAGCGCGGGATTTGGCTACAGGAGCGGTTTTATTCAGCAACATGTGTGCTTCCCATAAAAGTTGTGCTTTTGGTATTCCGGTGAAACGAAATGCCCCCAACCTGATCAGGATTACAAGTTGTTCTTTTGTTGCCGGCACCCTTTGTGTAAAATCGGCCAGCGATAGAAACGGTCCATTGCAATTCCGTTCATTCAGTATTTCAGTAATGACTGCACTTTCGAGGTTCTGCACGTGCACAAATCCCATATAAACAGTTGTGCCTTTGATGCATGTTTCATTCCTGCTAAAATTGACGCAGGGTAGTTCGATGCGTGCGCCACAACGCTGTGCTTCGTTGAAATATACCCAGGTGCGGTAAAATCCGCCGAAATTGTTGATCACGGCCACCATAAATTCGAGCGGATAATGCGCTTTCAGGAAAAGGCTTTGGAAACTTTCGACCGCATACGAAGCCGAATGCGCTTTCGAAAACGAATAACCGGCAAACGATTCGATTTGCCGCCACACTTCGCGGGCAATTTCATCGGGATAACCTCGTTCCCGACAATTGCTGAAATACTTATCGACAATGCGCTGAAACTCAATTTTGGAGCGAAATTTTCCACTCATGGCACGGCGCAGTACATCGGCTTCGGCCAGATCGAGACCTGCAAAATGATGAGCAACTTTAATCACATCTTCCTGATAAACCATCACCCCGTAGGTTTCTTCTAGCTGATCCTTCATTACCGGATGCAAATAACGAATAGAATTGGGGTCGTGAAACCGCTGAATGTACTGCTTCATCATCCCGGATTTGGCTACTCCGGGGCGGATTATAGAACTGGCGGCCACCAGCGAAAGGTAATTGTCGCAATGCAATTTGGTCAGTAAACCTCGCATAGCAGGACTTTCAATATAAAAACAGCCATTGGTTTCAGCCGTTCTCAATTGTAATTTAACCTGTTCATCCTGAAAGAAATGCTCCACCTGATGCACATCCACCACTTCGCCCCGGTTTTCGTAGATAATATCGACCGCTTCTTTGATGTGCCCAATACCGCGCTGACTGAGGATATCCAGTTTTTCGAAGCCCAGATCTTCTGCCATATACATATTCCATTGGGTGGTTGGAAAACCTTTTGGCGGTAAATCGAGTGCGGTGTAGTAGGTGAGTGGTTCTTCCGAAATCAGGATACCTCCGGCATGAATGCTTCGCAGATTCGGGAAATCAACCATTTTTTCTGTCATCGTTTTGATCAGCCTGGTGATTTTATTTGAATTCCGGTCATCGTTCGGATTGTCAACCAGCGAATCAATTTCTTCTTTTGGAAGCCCGAACACTTTTCCCAACTCGCGATAAATGGAGCGGTCTTTAAATGTTGAGGTAGCGCCCAGTAAAGCCGTGTGGTTGCGTCCGTAGCGTTTAAAAATATAGTCCTGAACCTGTTCGCGGTCGCGCCACGAATAGTCGATGTCGAAATCGGGCGGGGAAGTGCGTTTATGATTCAGAAACCGCTCAAAGTAAAGGTTTAGTTTAATGGGGTCAACATCTGTGATTTTCAGGCAATAAGCAACAATACTGTTGGCCCCACTTCCGCGCCCAACGTGATAAAATCCACAGGCCATACCGTAACGCACAATGTCCCAGGCAATCAGAAAATACGATGAAAATCCCAGTTTCTCAATAATTTCAAGCTCATGTCTGACTCTTTTGTGTGCCTCGAAATGATCTTTCCCATAACGGTAAATTATACCGTCGAGCGCCAGCCGTTCAAGCAACTGTTTGTCGTCGTAAGCCGAATGGGTAAACAATTTTTTATTCTTGATCACCTTGAATTCGAAGCTGATGCTGCAGGTATTCATCAGTTTTTCTGTATTCAGGATAATCTCCGGATGATTCTGAAACTGATGTATTAAACCTGTAGAATCAATGGTTTCCAATTGGTCGGCAAACTGGTTTTCCTGAAGTTTGCTGATCAGCACATTGTGATCGATCGCCCGGAGTATTTTGTGCAGAAACTGCCCTTCCTGATCTTTAAATGTAACTGGTTGCCAAACAACTAGTTTCTCCGGATATTTGCGGTATTCAGAGGTCAGTAGTTTGTTGAGTTGTTTAGCCTTGATTCCGGCAAACTCGTTTTCTCGCAGTTCATTGGGCGATTTTCTTCCGAAGGGATAAATCACAAATACATGTCTAAATTCCGGCGCATCTGCCGGATAAGATTTTTTGTCCAGATTGTGTTCTGTTTGCCAGTCATTCAGCTCTTTCAAGCCTTCTCGGTTTTTGGCGAGGCCAATAAAAAGCAATTCATCTTCGTTCCTGAATTCGCATCCGGCAATGGGTTTGATGCCTTTATGCTCTGCTTCTTTCACAAACTCCGGAATACCCATCGTGGTATTAATGTCGGTCAGAGTAATCGTTCCGACACCGTTTTTAATAGCCAGATTGAGCAGTTCGTTGATGCTGAGCGTTCCGTAGTGAAGACTATAGTATGAATGACAATTGAGGTACATAGGGGAGTTTCAGGTTTCAGGTTCAAAGTTCCAAGTTAAACTGTTTTTATTCATTGAATTACATTATCGAAGGTGCTAAATCTTAATGACCCCCAATAAAATTGGGGGAAAGAATAATTTTGGTCGAAATGAACCCGGAAAGGGTTCATTTTTAACATTTCAAACTATTGAACCCACTCGGGGTTCAGACTTTCTTTGTCGTCCCTATCCCCCAATGAAATTTGGGGTCATGAATATTTAACCCTACGGGTTATGATCAGAATTGACCTGAGCCAAACTCCTCTCCCTTTTTGGAGAGAGGTTGGGAGAGGGGCTTTTCTTTATCTTGTCACTTTTCACCACTCCCGAAGCACGGTGAATGGCTCCGGAGCCATATCGAAGCCTGATTTTATCCATCGACAGGTAGAGTTTGATCATCTTTTCGTTGTTGTCGAACAGGTCGAGTTGCTGGACGCCGCCAATCAGTCCGCCAAGTTTAACGCCAATTAACCTGATGAGCATGCGCCGTTCGTACAGTCGCCGGAACAGGTCGAGTGCAGTGTTCATCAGTACATGGTCGAACGAAGTGTAGGCAATCTTTTTTTGCAGCGTGTGGGTGTCGTAATTGGCATAACGAATTTTTACAGTAACCACCGAGGCCAGTTTTTGACTTTTCCTCATTTTGAAGGCAATCTTTTCCATCATGTGAATCAGAAATCGTTCAAGCATCTGAAAATCAATTGTATCAGTTTCAAATGTTCGTTCGGTACTGATTGATTTCTCTTCCGAATAGCGAATCACCGGAGAAAGATCGATGCCATTCGCTTTTTTCCAAATGTCAATTCCTGATTTTCCGAGTACCTGTTGAATCATTTCCGGCGGAATGTCACTCAGGGTATGAATGGTGAATACTCCCATCGAATGCAGCAAATGACAGGTTTTTTCGCCCACTCCCGGAATTTTCTTGATTGGAAGCGGGTTCAGAAATGGTCGAACAAAGTCGCGCGGAACTTCCTTCTCGCCGTTTGGTTTGGCCTCGCCGGTCGCAATTTTCGACACGGTTTTATTCACTGATAGTCCAAACGAGATGGGTAGCCCGGTTTCGCTGATGATTCGGTTTCGCAACTCGTGTGTCCATTTATATGAGCCGATAAACCGGTCCATGCCTGAAATGTCGAGGTAATGCTCGTCAATCGAAACTTTTTCGTACACCGGAGCACAATCGGCAATCACATCAGTCACCAACCGCGACTGTTTGCTATACTCGTCCATATCGCCACGAATCACGGTCGCATCGCGGCACAGGTTGAGCGCCATTCGCATGGGCATAGCTGAATGTACGCCAAATCGTCGCGCTTCGTAGCTGCAACTGGCCACTACTCCACGATCGGAAAGGCCGCCAATAATGACCGGTTTTCCCACTAAATCCGAATTTATCAACCGCTCAACCGACACGAAAAACGTGTCGAGATCCAAATGTACTATGGTGTTGTTTTGTAAGTTCATTGCGTTATCCTCCCTGCGTTTCTATTTTTTCTTCTACTACAATACTGTACTACGCGGTAAAATCATATGAAACGAGCCATGAGAATTACTTCTCACACAGGAGAATGATTATTGGCGAGTTCCATCTGACAATTAAAAAACAAATTATAAACAGATGAAAAATCACTCAAAATTTTGTCATT
>Ga0208968_1000976_pt1 | contig 16457 bp, 14 predicted proteins | sample RifOxyA3_FD_184031 | JGI IMG/M metagenome (GOLD analysis project Ga0208968, IMG submission 184031) | Groundwater microbial communities from Rifle, Colorado - Rifle Oxygen_injection A3 (SPAdes) | ecosystem: Environmental > Aquatic > Deep subsurface > Groundwater | place: Rifle, Colorado, United...
GATGCCGAATATTCGCTGTCAGTTCGAATTTGAGATCAGGAATGAAACGAATGAAAAAATCTGCACCGCCATATCCGAGATTGTTTTTGTGGACAGCATTTCCCGAAAACCAATGAGGGTGCCGGAGATTGTTAAAAATGCGATGATTAATTATTTTAAACCAGAGGTTTTATGAAACTGACAGTACTTACAGAAAACACAGCAGGTGGAAAATATTTGGCAGAACATGGTTTGTCGTACCTGATTGAACACAATGGTAAAACCATTTTGTTCGATACAGGGCACAGCGATGTTTTTATGCAAAATGCCCGACTGATGGGAATCGAACTGCAAAATGTGGTCGATTTGATTGTGTTGAGTCACGGTCATTGGGATCATGGCGATGGATTGCAATACATTGAAAACAAAACTTTGATTACTCACCCAAATGCATTTATCAAACGAACCCGAAAGAATGTATCGCTCAATATCGGTTTAGCTCTTGACAAAGAAACGCTCGGAAAAAGGTTCAAACTGATAACTTCTGCAAAGCCTTACAAAATTTCTGAAAGTATTCTATTTCTGGGAGAGATTCCGCGTACCAATAATTTTGAGTCGCAATCCACCAATTTTGCTGATGAAAATGGAGCGGCTGATTTTGTTCCGGATGATTCGGCTTTGGCAATTGTTCAGGATAAAAGCCTGATAATTATTTCAGGATGCGCCCATTCAGGAATTTGCAATATTTGTGAGTATGCCAAAAAAGTGACAGGTATCTCTAAGATCTCGGTGGTGATTGGTGGTTTCCACCTAAAACACATTGACGAACAAACCCGGCAAACCATTGCATATTTTAAAAACGAGCAAATCGCTGATATTATTCCATCGCATTGCACCGAGCTTCCGGCCCTTTCTGCCTTTTATACTGAATTTATAATTGACCAGCTAAAAACCGGACAAGTTTTAAGTTTTTGATTACTTATAAAAAAGAGACCGCCTCTTTCTGTTTTTGAGACGGTCTCTTTCATCTGTCCATAATTTGTTTTTTTAATTGCCAGATGGAACTCGCCAAAATAGTCATCCTTCTTTGTGGAAAGTAATTCTCATGGCTCGTTTCGTATTTCTATCAATCTTTGCGATTTTCCGGAAGTCCGTATTTTTCGAGTACAAAGTCAATGTCTTTATCTCCACGCCCACTAAGGTTGATAAGTATTGATTTTTGAGGCTCTTTTTGAGCGAGTTTTAACGCATAAGCAACTGCATGTGCACTTTCCAATGCAGGGATAATTCCCTCCAACCGGCTCAATTCATAAAAAGCATCAATACATTCTTTGTCTGAAATTACATCGTAATTTACTTTTTTCAAATCTTTAAGCATACAATGTTCCGGGCCAACTCCGGGATAGTCCAATCCGCTTGCTACCGAGTAAACAGGCGATGGTTCTCCTTTTTCGTCTTGTAGTAGATAACACTTAAACCCATGAATAATTCCGGGTGTTCCCTTCGTCATCGTGGCAGCATGGTCTCCAAGATTAAGTGAGTGACCACCAGGTTCAACACCATACAATTTGCATTCCTCATCGTCGAGAAAAGCTGTAAAAATCCCCATGGCATTACTACCGCCACCAACGCAAGCCACAACACTATCTGGCAGTTCTCCGGTCATTTCGAAAAATTGTTCTTTGGCTTCTATTCCGACTACCCGTTGAAAATCGCGAACCATCATTGGGAATGGATGTGGTCCAACCACTGAGCCAATGCAATAAATCGTGTTAACGGGGTCTTCCATATAGGCTAGAAATGCTGAGTCAACTGCTTCTTTAAGTGTTTTTAACCCATGAGAAACAGGCACAACCGTTGCTCCCAGAATTTGCATCCGCACAACATTTGGATGTTCTTTGATAATATCAACTTCGCCCATGTGGATTTCGCACTCAAGCCCGAAGTAAGCAGCAGCAGTTGCAAGGGCGACTCCGTGCTGTCCGGCTCCGGTTTCTGCAATCAGTTTTTTCTTTCCCATGAATTTGGCCAGAAGGGCTTCGCCCATGCAGTGATTAAGCTTGTGAGCCCCGGTATGGTTCAAATCTTCACGTTTAAGATAGATCCTTGCTCCATATTTTTCAGAAAGACGGTTGCAATAATAAACAGGAGTTGGTCTTCCCTGGTAATGTTTTCGAATGCTTCTAAGTTCGGAAATAAAGTTATGGGACTTGCTGATAGCATAATATGCATCATTAATCTTCTTCATTTCAGCTTCAAGTACAGGAGGAATAAATGCTCCTCCGTATTCACTAAAAAAACCTTCTTTGTTAGGGAATTTCTTAAAATAATTTTCCGGCATACTGTATCTGTTAAGTTAATTATGTATTTTTCTACAAAAAACAAAATTAAAATTTTATCAGTCAATCGTATTATATTCCGGATTTTTTCACGAAAAAAGCGCACAATTCTTTATTCATGAGTTTTTCATGTAATTGCTAAGTTTTAATTTTTTGATTTTACAACTTCTGCAAGGCACGATTTTATATCAGGGAAAAGAAACACAAAACCTTCGTTTAACAATCTTTTTGGAACAGCCTGAGGGCTTTGAAGAAGTAGTGACGATGCTTCGCCCAGCACTAATTTCAGTGCAAATTCAGGAACGGTAAAAATTGCCGGTCTTTTTACTGATTGTGCCAATACCTTGGTAAATGTTTTATTGTCAATGTTATCAGGCGCAACCAGATTATAGACTCCTCGTGCATTTTCGTGTTCAATTCCCCAAATAATTGCATTTACCACATCGTAAATATGCACAAAAGGGAAGGGCTGACTTCCTGTTCCGATCTTTCCACCAAGTCCCATTTTAAACAATGGTAACAAATTCTTAATGGTTTTTGCCTCTTTCCCCAAAATCAGGCCAATCCTGAAAATCACCTTGCGGACTTTTGGAGATAAATCAGATGACGCGTTTTCCCAACCTTGCACAACTTCGCCAACAAAATCATTTGAAAATGAAGTGCTTCTTTCGGTATGAACTTTAGCTGATGAGTAAATGCCTATTGCCGAAGCTGATATGAAAATGCGGGGCTTTTTGTTGTCGGGCAAACCATTGATTGCTTTAACCATATTTTGGGTTGTTTCGACCCGGCTTTTGATGATTTCTTTCTTATTGGCAGGCGTCCATCTTTGCAGAATCGGCGCTCCTGCAAGGTTTATTACCACTGAAACGTCTGCCAGTATTTCAGATAACTTTTTAACGTTGTAAAGTTTACTTCTTTCAATAGCCACAATTTTGTGATTGGCTGCTTCGAGTTCACGAACCAGATTCTTGGCGATGTATCCATTTGCTCCGGAAACTGCTATTTTCATATATGTTATCTAATTTTACTTCAAAACAAACTGATTTTTAGATTAAAAGTACAATCAATTTGAAATTAAGTTTAACTTTTCTCGTTTAAAACTAATGTAAACTCATTTTAGATTAATTTTGCCCAACCAAAACCTGCTAAGCCAGACTTATATACTGAATGCTGATTAATTGAATTAAGTTTGTTGTCAGTTTATCAAATACAAAATTTTCGTGTGAAAAAGAAAACACCCATGTCTGCTGTAAAAACAAAAACATCTTCCCGGTCAGCAAAGAAAAGTTCCGCTTCGTCAAAAAGTTTCGGACGAAAAGTTGCCATTTTTCTGCTAAAAACAGGAATTGCATTGGTACTACTGGCATTTCTTCTTTTTCTGATTGTTTACCTTGGATTTACTGGTCCGGTTCCTTCGAAAGAGGAATTGCAAAAAGTGAAAAATCCTGTGGCGACTGAAGTTTTTTCCAATGATGGCCGCTTGATCGGTCGGTATTACATCGAAAACCGCAGCAACGTGAGTTTTGGTGAAATCTCCCCAAATTTGATCAACGCATTGATTGCCACCGAAGATTCGAGGTTTTATCACCATCGTGGAATTGATGAAATTGCCCTGCTTCGTGTATTCTTAAAATCTGTTTTATTACAGGACCGGAGTTCCGGTGGAGGAAGTACCTTAAGCCAGCAAATAGTTAAAAATTTATATCCACGAAAATCGTTTGGCGCGTTTTCAATGCCAATCAATAAGTTACGCGAATCGATTGTGGCTTACCGTCTGGAAAAATTATATACAAAAGATGAAATTCTCACACTTTACCTGAATACTGTTCCTTTTGCTGAAAATACATTTGGGGTTGAAGTTGCATCGGAGCGGTTTTTCGACAAACCACCATCGAAATTAGATGTTCACGAAGCTGCAACCTTAATTGGAATGTTGAAAGCAAACAACAGTTACAATCCGCGAAAAAATCCGGAGCGGTCGCTGGAACGGCGCAATGTGGTGATTGAACAGATGCAAAAACACAGCTATATTTCGAAGGCCGAGGCTGAAATGTACAAATCGGAACCTTTGGACCTTTCATATAACCTGATTACTTACAACGAAGGTCCGGCTCCGTATCTGATGGAAAAAATTCGCCCGATACTGCAAACCTGGTGCGAAGATCACCTGAAAGAAGATCAAACCATTTATAATTTATATACCGACGGATTAAAAGTTCAGACTACGCTCGATTTTGACATGCAAATGGCTGCAGAATCAGCTGTCTCAGACCAGATGAAAACTCTTCAGGCTTTATTTGATGAACATTGGGGAAAGGGCAGACCATGGGGAAATGATCAATCGGTAGTCACACGCGCCATGAAACGTTCTGAAAGATACCGGAATTTAAAAAAACGCGGTGTTCCTGAAGATCAGATCAAAGAAATTTTCAATACTCCAACATCGGTTTCACTGTTTACCTGGAACGGAAGCAAGCAGGTTGAAATGACTCCAATGGATTCTGTTCAGTATTATCTGAAGATACTGAATACCGGATTTATGGCGATGGATCCATATTCCGGAGAGTTAAAGGCCTACATCGGCGGAAATGATTTCCGCTATTTTAAATACGATCATACCATTTCAAAAAGGCAGGTGGGTTCAACATTTAAACCCATTGTTTACCTTGCTGCACTTGAATCAGGCATTTCGCCTGACACCTACTTTTCGAACGAAAAAAGGATTTATGAAGACTTTGGCAACTGGTCGCCCGAGAATTCGCACGATGATTACACCGGTTATTATTCGATGGAAGGAGCTTTGTCAAAATCCATCAATACTATCGCCGTTGATGTGCTGATGCAAACCGGAATTTCACGTGTGATTGATTTGGCAAACCGGATGGGAATAGAATCGGAATTACCTGAATATCCATCGCTTGCACTTGGTACGCCATCTGTTTCGCTGGAAGAGATGGTTTGTGTTTATTCTGAAATTGTAAATGGCGGACGAAAAGTGAAACCCTATTATTTGAAGTCGATTGAGTCGAATACAGGGCAAATACTCGAAAAATTTGACAATATTCAACCCGATGAACAACTGGCCCAAGCTGAAAACTGCCGCATCATTATCCACATGCTTCAATCGGTGGTTGATGGTGGTACTGGAAGTGCAATCCGCACAAAATGGGAAATTGACGGTGATTTTGCTGGGAAAACCGGAACGACTCAGGATCAGGCCGATGGATGGTTTATTGGAATGACACCGAAACTGGTGGCTGGTGCATGGGTTGGCGGAGAAGACCAATCTGTTCATTTCAGAACTCTGGGCGCCGGGGCTGGCGGACATACTGCGCTGCCAATTGTTGGCCAGTTTTACAGTCAGGTACTTCGCAACAGTAAGTTCCAGGATATACGGTACAGCAGGTTTGATCAACCTTCAGGAGAAACGCTGGCCATGCTTGATGTTCCGCCTTTCCGCGAAGTTCTTCCATTAACGGTAAAGGGATTTTTTCAGGATTTGTTCGGAAGGAAAGATAAAAGGGAGGAAGACGGTATTGTGGTAAGGGAGAAAACGCGCGCGGAACAGGCAAAAGAGGAAGCCAAACAGAATGCTCAAACAGAAAAAAAACCATTCTGGCAAAGTATGAAAGAGGTTTTTAAAAAGAAGAATAAATAATCAATTGATATTTGATGAATAGAAGATTCGAGAAATGGCTGGCTGAAATTTCAGAAAAGAACTTAATATATATCCTCAGTTTATTTGTGGGCATACTTAGCGGAACAGCCGCTTTTATGCTTAAAAATTTCATTCATTATGTCAGTAATTTTTTAACACGGTATTTTAAAGATTCTGAGGAAAGTTATTTTTACCTGGCATACCCAATGATAGGTATTCTGATTAGTGTATTGATTGTCAGGTATCTTATAAAGGACGATATTAGCCACGGAGTTTCTAAAATATTGTCGGTCATCTCCAAAAAAGGGAGCGTAATAAAAGCGCACAATATGTTTTCGTCGATGGTTACCAGCGGATTTACCATCGGTTTCGGAGGTTCAGTCGGAGCTGAGGCTCCAATTGTTTATACCGGCGCTGCCATTGGTTCAAATATTTCGACTTTGTTTAAGCTTAATCAGAATCAGGTGCGTTTGCTGATTGGCTGTGGTGCAACCGGTGCTATTGCCGGAATTTTCAAAGCTCCTGTGGCCGGTATCATGTTCACGCTTGAAGTGCTGATGCTCGATTTGACAATGGCTTCAATTATCCCATTGCTTATTTCAGGAATTACTGCTGCCACGCTGGCTTATTTTTTCATGGGCAATTCGGTAATGTTTCATTTCTCAATCGAAAACCAATTTGATTACGGAAACCTTCCATATTATATTCTACTTGGCATTTTCAGTGGGTTTATTTCAGTTTATTTTACCCGCACCGGAATGCATGTTGAAAAATTGGTCAAGAAAATCAGGAACAGCTATTCCAGGCTTATCTTTGGTGGTATCACATTGGGCATAATGGTATTTATATTCCCGTCATTATGGGGCGAAGGTTATGATTCAATCAACAAAATATTTAATGGACAGGGACCTGATTTGTTGAATAATTCAGTATTCTTTGATTGGAAATCGGATCCATATGTGTTGCTGATAATACTTTTTCTTATCCTGATTTTTAAAGTATTCGCAATGGCCGTAACCACAGCAAGCGGAGGGGTGGGAGGCATTTTTGCACCTACCTTGTTCATGGGCGCAATCGGCGGTTATATTATATCCCTTTCACTGAACACATTTTTTGGACTGAACTTGTCGCCTGCCAATTTTGCACTTGTTGGCATGGGCTCCCTTATGGCAGGTGTGATGCACGCCCCTCTACTTGGTATTTTTCTGATTGCCGAAATAACAGGTGGTTATCAGTTGCTGGCTCCATTAATCATATCGGCAACAGTCGCTTATGTTACCGCTACCCGCTTTGAGCCACATTCAATTTATACCAAACGTCTGGCCGAGCTGGGCGAGTTGGTTACCCACCACAAGGACAAGGCAGCGATGCATTTTATGAATGTGAAAGAATTGATCGAGACCGATTTTGAGATTTTGTCGCCTGATATGAATTTAGGTCAGATGACTTATTCTATTGCCCGTTCCAAGCGGGATTTGTTTCCTGTTGTGGACGAAAACGGAATGATGCAGGGCATGATCAAGCTGAATGATATTCGAAACCTTATGTTCGAACAGGATTTGTACGAAAAAATCAGTGTGAGCGATTTAATGTATATGCCTGAATTTTTTATTTCACCGAACGACTCGGTTGAGGTGGTTGCTGAAAAATTTAAAACGTGCAAACGATATAATCTCGCTGTGATTGACGAAGGCAGATATGTAGGTTTTATTTCAAGGGCAAGGGTTTTCTCGGTTTACCGCGATACGATGGCCGATCTGTCATTCGAATAAATTTCTTTTCATACATACTCACCCCTCGCACCCATGGTGCTTGCCCCCTCTCTTTTAAAAAGAGAGGCAGGGAAGGCCGCCTGCGGACTTCCCTGCCTGCCGGCAAGGCAGGGGGTGAGTTTGAGTTATTTAGATTCTCAATAATTTTCAAGTTATGACATTCTGTAATGAATCCGATATCATTCAATTATGTATCGGGAAGCTGATGACTATTTATGGTTCGTCAGTTCGCCTGTTAAATTCCCGATCGCTCTATCTTCTTGTTAATTGGCAAAGAATATTTTGAAAAAATAACCGATTGGTTCAAATTCTGGAAATCTAAAACTGATCAGTAAACACTTGGTCCCAATCTTTTTAAAAGATTGGGACCAAGTGTTTATCTGAGTTTTATGCTAAACTTGTTTCAACATCTGTCACGCAAAACCGTTTATTAACAATGATTGTGGTAATAGCATTCCATATTTCAAAAAGAAGATGGATACTTTCTTGCAACTTTCAATTCTGCTGACCAATAATAAGATTACGCATTATTTGCCCAAAAAATATTATACTCATAAAATCAATATTTGGTAACTTACAAAGGGCTATTTATATATTTGTTAGGATGAAGACAATTCAATTTTAAAATTTCACAGCAAAAATCCGGTTTAGATATATATTTTAGAACTATATTCAAGTTTTGGATAAGTTTAAACATAGATGAAAAAATGGAATCCAGAAACCATAAAAACGGGGCGATACCGAAAAGCCAAATGAGTAGGAAAGAATATAAATCGTAGTAAAAATGAAAACAAAATTTTTATTTCATGCTGCTTCTTTTTTACTTTTCGTTTTGTTCAGCTATCCAATTATTTCTTTTGCTCAAGGTTGCGGCGATTGCCCAAAGCGTATTGTTATGCTGTACGATATGGATGTTCAGGTTCCCAAACCTGGTGATCCTGCAAAGATAATTCAGTGGCAGTATCTGTTCAGGGCAGCTTTCACTGCTGAAGATAGAGCGTTTAATGACCCCACCGCAAGCTGCCTTACTTTTCTCGATGGAACCCTTGTTGGGCGTGATAGAAATATTTCGGATTCAATTGTTTTTGGATTAAGTCACGCCCATACAGCACCGCAAGGGGAAATTGCCGGAAGCGATTATCTTATTTCCGGGTCAGTTACCGGTAGTGAGGGCGCCTATGAGATGACGATCAGCCTGGAAACTGTGTGTTCGCGCGAAACTGTTACTACAGGGTCAACGGTATTTTCTTCTGCCAGTCAGGCCGCAGAGGTGGGAACAACCCTTGGAACGCAGGTATTTTCAAATATCGCCACAACCATTGAGCAGTTTGAGGTAAATAAGCGCAATACGAATACTGATGAGGCACGGGATGTTCAGGACGACCAGATGGTGATCACTCCTTCAAAAACGAAAGCTGCGCGAGGCGAATCAGTTCCTGTGCATATTTCCCTTGTTGATTGCGACGGAATACCACTTGCCAATAGGACCATAACGCTGACAGCATCCCAATTTCAGGGTATGATTCTTAATGGAAGCGAAAATGGCGCATTCACGGAACAGACTGTAACAACGGATGCAAATGGAATAGCCCATCCAAACTTTCTAACAGGCGCTTCACCGGGTATTGCCATACTCCGGGCCTATTTCATTTATAAGAATCCGATGGGATGCGACCGTGTTGCCGGGGCGAGTGCCACAATTGTAATTGAGGATCCCATTCATGATGCATATGTGATACAGGCCAGATATTCTTTTACCGGAACGTTTGAACGGAAATGGGCACGTGATATTCTATTTGGATATGCCAATGATAAATATGAAGCAGTATGGAAAAAGACCATAAATATGACAGCTATCTGTAAAAATACCGGGGCTGCAGAAGGAATAGTTGAACTCGCGTCATCTTCTGTTTCCGTACAAGGTTCAACAACGGATCGCACAGAGACAAACAACTATTCGTCTGGACAGGTTCCCGGAGGGCCTTTTGGGGAAACCAAGGATTACTCGCTATGGCAACAAGATGGAATTGTGATCCCCGGATCGGACGAAGATGGCAAATCGGGGGTCACTTTCATTTATGACCCTCAAAATCCGGGGTACAATGATTTCGCGATATTTGGAACCATTATCCTGAGAACACGAAATTACGAATGGCACTACACTACGCCTGTTGACCCTGGCGATGTGGCAATTGTTACTTCGAACTCCGATGAAACGGAGACGGAGGGTTCCGCGTTAAGTCAAGGTGTTCCTCTGGATGTGATTGGTACTATTTCCGTTGTTGATTCAGGGTTTGTTGTCACCTTGGAATTAGATTCTACATGGGAAGAGCCTCAATATCCCGGCCCACCCTTTGTAAGGCACCATATCATCAGTGTTCATGCAACAGTGCGACCGCTTGCCGAGTTTTTGACAACCTCAATTGTAAAAGAGATTGAGGAAGCAAAAGGCATTAAATTGGAATGGTCAACTTACCCAAATCCTACCAGCTACTTACTTACCTTGAGTTTGCGTAATTCAGAATATTTTGGATTGAGAATTGACAATCTGAGTTATCAGCTTTACGACTTGAGTGGAAAACTTTTACAGGAAAAGAAACTTGAAAACAACGAAACTTCGATAAACATGGAAGGCTTGGTACCTGCAACTTATATTTTAAAAGTTATTCAGAACCAAGATAATGCATCTCAACCGGACATCAATTCTCCAAATGAATTAAAATCATTTAAAATCATCAAACGTTGAAGTGAAGGAATGCTGACTCCATTTTTCTGTGCATTGTACTTATATCTAACTAATAATTTAAACAAGCCATTATGAAAAAAATTCTTTTAACACTTTTTATGAACAGTGTGGTTTTCTGCTCATTTGGGCAGGTAGATAAACCTGAATGTCTTGATAAGACCTTCAGGTTTTTTACCACTTTTGAAGGATTCTATCTGGACTATTGCAATTACACTGAATTTGGTTCTTATGAATTTACAGTTGACAGGGGTGGCAGTTCAATTAAGAAAGAAGGGGTTTACCGTGAAGTATGGTTTCGTAAAAAGGAAGATAATAAACGGGTGGTTTCAGGCCTTCAGATTCTTCAAAACCATGTTAATGCCATCAAAGCAGTAGGTGGTGAAATTGAAAAGAGATCAGATGGAAACATATTTAAAACCACATACAATGGTAAAGAATTCTGGATTTATGTGAATGCGAACACTTATAGCAGCGATCTGGATAATTATGGTATCTTTTCTATCGAAGTAGATGCGATGAACCAGGAAGTCAGTGCGTTGGATATCAAAGGGAGCATAGCCTCACAAGGTAAAATCGCCCTATATGGAATCCTTTTTGATACCGGAAAATCTGACATCAAGCCTGAATCGGAAAAAGCAATCAGCTCAGTGGCTACATTTCTTAAGGAAAACCCAGAGCTAAATGTTTACATCGTAGGACATACTGATAATGTAGGTGATTTTGCTATGAATCAAAAACTTTCAAAAAGCCGGGGTGAATCTATTAAGAATTACCTGGTATCAAAATACAACATCGCACCAAACCGATTGACCGGTGATGGCGTTGGTCCTGTTTGCCCTGTCTCTTCAAATGATACAGAGGAAGGAAGAACACTCAATCGCAGGGTGGAAATTGTGCAGAAATGATGTTCCGATTTCATATTAAATCTAAGCAGAAATGACAATAACGAGACATATATTAGTTAAGTTAATTGGTGTATTCATGATTGGTCTATGTTTGGTAGAAATTCAGGCACAATCTGTTACAGACATTGAAGGTAATATTTATAAAACTGTAACCATCGGTAATCAGACATGGATGGCCGAAAACCTGAAAACCACAAAGTATAATGATGGTATGGCAATACCATTAGTTGCCGATAATGCGGCATGGACCAACCGTGATTCAATTGCTTTAACAAACCCTGCATTTTATTGGTATAATAATGATTCAACATATAAAAACACATATGGAGCATTATATAATGGTTATGCAGTAAAAACAGGCAAACTTTGCCCCACCGGCTGGCACGTTCCAACTGATACAGAGTGGTCAGAACTGACAACTTATCTTGGAGGTGAAGATGTTGCAGGCGGCAAACTGAAAGAATCAGGAACCTCCCATTGGGAGTCTCCTAATTACGGAGCTACCAACGAATCAGGCTTTAACGCGCTCCCGGGTGGATATCGTTCCATGGATGGAATATTCAATATAATTAATAACGGAGGAAGCTGGTGGACTTCTACCGATTTTAATACGGAGCGTATCTGGATAAGAGGTATGAACACCAATATCGAACTCGTGTTCAAAGGTCCTGCTGAGAAACCAGGAGGTTTATCTGTCCGTTGCCTTAAGGATTGACTATTTGTTTAAATAAATAACAAATGAAACGGTAATATCTCGCAGCTAATTGGATTAACTCATAATTTAGGATCTTTTAATTGGCAAAGATTTTTCTATGAATGGTCGTAATTGAATAAAAGACGCTGATAAAGTTTGATTATTCAGTTCGGGAAGGCAGGTTTCGGCCCGGTAATTTAGCTGTAATTCAAAATTTTGCCCGACATAAACCATCAGCCATGGATTACATCCCAAAGAAAATAATCTGCAAAACAGCCAATCGGTTCAGTCACGGTTACAACTCCACCAGCCGGTTTTTAATCGCATAAACCACCAGTTGTGCTGTGTTTTTGCTTTCGCTTTTTTCGAGGATATTGGCGCGGTGCTTATCAACTGTTCGTTTACTGATGAAAAGTTTATCCGCAATTTCCTGGTTCGACATTCCCTGACAGATCAGAATCAGGATTTCCATTTCGCGTTCCGATAATTCAGTATGAAATTCTTTGCTCTTTGGCGCTGATTTCAGGCTGTTGACAAGGTTTTGAAGCAATTCGGAAGAGAAAAATGAACCACCTTCGTAAACAATGTCTAAAGCTGTTTTAACTTCTTTGATATCAGAGTTTTTCAGTACAAATCCTTTAACCCCGGCATTCACCATTTTATAGTAATAATCTTCTTCTCCGTACATCGACAAGGTTATGATTTTCAGATCTGGATACCTCTGATGGGCAATGGCAGATGCCTCAATTCCATCCATCACCGGCATACTTATATCCATCAGAACCAGGTCAGGAACAATCGTATTGAGAAGTTCTAAAAATTGTTTTCCGTTGGCAGCTTCTGCAATTACATGGTAATTTTCCAGATTGTTTAAAAGAATGCGCAGTCCATTTCTGAAAAGGGTATGATCGTCAACAATAATTACTTTCCGTTTCAATTGATTACTCGTCATGCATCTTAACTTTTATGGTTACCCAGGTTCCTTTTTTGTGTTCACTTTCAATGTTGATTTCGCCCTTCAGCGAATTTATGCGAGAATAGATGTTTGAAAATCCCATTCCGCTGCTGGCAGGCTGTTCAATTACCTTGGCCACATTAAAACCTTTGCCGTCGTCCTGGTAAACAATGGTCAGGTAATCGTCCGCTTTGGTCAAAGATATGTCGATCTTTTTAGCCTTTGCATGTTTGATGGTATTATTTATCAACTCGCAGACCACCCTGTACAAAACGACTTCCACATTGCTGTCAAAACGTTCATCTTTCAGGTTCGACTCCAGGTTAATTCGGATGGTTTTGGTAATGTTGATTTTGTTCGAAAAATTGTTCAAAGCGCGAACCAGTCCGAAATTATTTAAAACATGCGGACTCAGGTTGTCCGAAATTTCTTTCAGGCTCTTGATTGCTTCATTGATCACCAGTTCAGTGTTTTCAACAATTTCGCGCGATGCCTCATCGTGTTTCATTTGTGACAGCGACGAAACCGACATCTTTACGGTCGAAAGCAGTGGCCCAAGCCCATCGTGAAGGTCTTTTGCAAATCGTTTGCGCTCTTTTTCTTCAGTTTGAATAATTGTATTCAGAAACATTTTTTCGGTTTGGCGGCGGGAATCTTCCACCCGTTTCATGTACTTGAAAATCTTTTGGATCATGAAAACGCCTATCGCAAAGGCAAGTGAAGTGAATACGCCCATCCAGACAAATATTTCGCGGTAATCCTGAGGCTTAATATTACTGACATAAGGAAGAAACTCGACTAGCCGCATAATGGCCATCATGATAAAGCCAATCGTGAGTAACATCCACGAAAAATTGAACTTGGTAACTCTGGTAAGTTTTAGCGCAACACCCACTGCAAAAAATTGCAGGACAATGGCAATGACAAAAAGTATTTTGAGGATCATCGGTTATCGGGTATAAATCCTGTTTTCCTGTTCGGCTACGCGAATAAATGTAGTCCGTTTGCTAAGTTCTTTTAATTGAGAGGCGCCAACATATGTGCAGGTACTGCGAATGCCTCCCAGAATGTCATGAATAGTATTTTCAACTTTTCCACGGTACGGAACTTCAACCGTTTTACCTTCGCTGGCGCGGTAATCGGCTACACCTCCGGCATGTTTGTCCATGGCAGTGGCCGAACTCATTCCATAAAATTGTTTGTAAGTTTTACCATCTTTCTCGATGGTTGAACCACCACTTTCATCGTGTCCGGCAAGCATTCCGCCGAGCATCACAAAATCAGCGCCTGCACCAAAAGCTTTGGCTACATCGCCCGGAGTTGAACAGCCACCATCGCTGATGATTTGTCCGCCGAGGCCGTGAGCAGCATCGGCACATTCAATAATGGCCGAAAGTTGAGGATATCCGACGCCGGTTTTTACACGTGTGGTACAAACCGAACCCGGACCAATTCCGACTTTAATTATGTCGGCGCCCGCAAGCAATAATTCTTCAACCATTTCGCCGGTAACCACATTTCCGGCAATAATAATTTTATCGCTGTATTTTTTACGGGCTTGTTTCACAAACGAAACAAAATGCTCCGAATAGCCGTTTGCCACATCAATGCAAATAAATTTCAATTGAGGGTTGGCAGTTAAAAGTTGATCAATCTTTTCAAAATCACGCGATCCGGTGCCAGTGCTGATGGCAATATAATTCTCGATTCCCTGCGGAGCCATTGCCATAAACCGGTTCCATTCTTCAATGCTGTAATGTTTGTGAATGGCTGTAAACAGTTTTTTTTCAGCGAGGGTTATTGCCATTTCGAAAGTACCCACTGTATCCATGTTTGCGGCCATAATCGGAATTCCGGTCCATTCGGCATTTGTGTGCTTCATTTTAAATGTACGATCCAGGCTCACCTGCGAGCGGCTTTTCAGGGTTGACCGCTTTGGCCGAAACATTACATCCTTAAAACCCAGTTTGATGTCGTATTCGATTCTCATTTTGTACCAATTATTGTTGTTTGATGATAGTTTGATTTGATTGCGCAAATAAAGCTAAATCTAAAATATCACATTCTTATTTTGTTGCTTTTTCCCATTCCCATCTTGAAAGTCCACCCCAGTTGATGGTTCGTTTATAACCGGCTTTACGCAGCTTTTTTGAAACCATTTTCACCGTGCCACCCACAGTGCAGTACATAATTAAATACTTGTCTTTGGGAATTTCATTTAACCGGCTCGTTATTGTTCCTGAAGGAAATGATTTTGCCGTGGGAATATGACCATTATTAAAAGCTTTTTCCGATCGGACATCAATTATCCAGATTGAATCGACCGGGTTATCAACGAGTTTTTTCAATTCTGAAGGTTCAATATATTTTCTTAACACTTTACCTTCTGCTCCAGCTTTTCCAACAAATACTGACTGTGCGGAAGCAATATTAATAATCACTGTGAATAAAAATACCGTGATCAGTAGGATTTTTGAAATGCGTTTTTCCCAAATTTTCATCTGTTTATAATTTGTTTTTTAATTGCCAGATGGAACTCACCAATAATCATTCTCCTGTGTGAGAAGTAATTCTCATGGCTCGTTTCATGTTCATCGAAACTCTCTTTTTAGCGATTTTTTATTAGACCACACAAAGTTAACGGCTTTTATCAGAGTCGCACATGGGTACTGCGAATTTTTAATCGCAGATAAACCAGCATTATAACTTTTTGCCGAAGTTCTGATTTGTAAGAGGAAAATGAAATATAGTGAGGCGATTTACTTTGAGGGAGTGAGGGCTTCACTTTATGGAAAACCCTCACTGCTGTACAGAACGTTATCAGGTTATGTCCTTGTTAGTCTGTCTGCGCAGCGTTTGATTTATTGTCCATCTTTTTAATGATCTCACGCAAAAGGTCGTTTTGCTCCTGGCGCAATACAATAAACTTATTTACCCAGGTATAAATCAGGTAGAGTATTCCAAATGTGATCCCCAAATAGATGATGATAATTAAAAACGGAAAAATTGCGAACATGCCCATGATAGTGGTTTTTTAAAGGTGAGTAGTATTTATATTTTCGTTGTTTCGTTTTTCTTATTGCTCAAACTTTTGCTTCAAATCATGAATTTTCGATAAATAGGATTCGACTTTTTTCACTGTTTCATTTAACTCTGCACACTCACCATAATTCATCTCAAGTTCGTTTTGTGTCATACGAAGTAGTTTAGTTGAGTAAATGATTCTTTTTTTTAAGATATCTATTCTCTCAGACCCAATTTTCGAGTTAATTTCCATCCATCTCTCATTACTCCAATCAAAATCTGACTTAACCCACATTGCAGCTATCCATCCATAACAAACTGACAATCTGATTTTTGATTTTTAAAAGTTTCGTCAGTGTGCCACACGGATTTTTTTCGGGGC
>Ga0208968_1000981_pt1 | contig 16401 bp, 10 predicted proteins | sample RifOxyA3_FD_184031 | JGI IMG/M metagenome (GOLD analysis project Ga0208968, IMG submission 184031) | Groundwater microbial communities from Rifle, Colorado - Rifle Oxygen_injection A3 (SPAdes) | ecosystem: Environmental > Aquatic > Deep subsurface > Groundwater | place: Rifle, Colorado, United...
CCCCAAAACCCCAAAACCCCAAATTAAATTTAATTAATTAAATAAATTAAATTAATTAAATTAATTAAATTAATTAAATTAATTAAATAAGTAAAGTAATTAAGTAATAATTTTTTAAAATTAACTTTTTATCATCATTGCATTGTCATATAATTTTACTTATTTTTATATTTATTTTTGGTGTCTTAAAGCATATATATTTTATCTTAATATAAAGAATCTTAATCATTTTTGTTTTGATGTGTTCCATTAATTTTCTCTTCCTAAAGCTATTCAAAATATAAACTAGAATACAGTTGCAATTATTTATGAAGCTGAAATATCAATTATTAACCATAAAAATACTGCTCATGCCCAAATTCTTCATCTAATTCCATCCATTACAAATCATAAGTAAATTGATCAACCACTAAATACTACAAATAAAATTATTCCTATTACTAATCCAATTATATAAAATCATTTTTGTCTATAGATATTTTTTTATGTTCTTTTATATCTAGAAAATAATCTCATAACTATTCCTAAAACGAATCCTACAGGTAAATATAAAGCGTAACCAGCAAATCCAGGCCAAAAGAAATTTAATATAGTTTAATCATCATTAATCATAAATATAAATGCTCCTGCAAAATATAATACAGTCATAACTTTTAAAAAAATTTATATAATAAATGCTGGAATAGGAATTTCATAAGATCAAACATTAAAAGGCTTCCAAATATAATGAGTATGAACATACAAAGTACAAAATGTTTTTCAATTGACTACAATATCCATTTTATCCAATTTTTTTTGTTATTAAGTAAATTAAACAATTTGCTCATCTTTATTTCCAATTTGATCTAAATATTTTTATTTTTTAGGTCCCATCACTAATCCTTTCTTTTATTTCCCTTTATCATAATCTTTCGCAAAAATTTTTTGCTAATTATTTTGCAAAATTGGAAATGCATTCACTTATTTTATTGATCTAACATTATCTAATTACATTTCACTAACTTTATTTGAATCATCAATTCATGCAATAAACATTCATATTATAAATGCCATTATTAAAATAATTATAAACCAATAAATAATTTTATGATGAATTGGTGTTGAGTACATAACATATTATTTTCCTTTGTATGATCTAAAATCAGTAAAATGATTAGTTTTTCATTCAACGTATTTATATTTTAAGCTTGCTTTTGATAAATCAACTCCATCAATAAAATATCCATTATTATTTGTATCGTAAAATCCTCATAATGGTGGATAATTTCTTCTTAAATTATTTGCAGAAAATCTTATTATTATTTTTTATGTTAAATTTCTAACTGGAACATTTTCACCTCTGAAAAATAAACTTACTCTTATTATATCTCCATAATAATCTTTGATTGTAACATTAGCTGTTGGATATAAATTAGTAGAAATTGTTATAAATAATAAATCATAAGTTTCATCCTAATTTAATGAGTCAGCTTTAATTGAATTAATTCCTTTTTATGTTATTACTAGCGAATTATTATTCCAAGATGTTACTTCTGTATTTGCTAAATCTCTTAATTTAATTTTTCTTGCTAATATTTAAAAATTTCCACTTTTCCCTCCAGAATATTTTACACTTGGGTAATTTTATTTTACACTGGCTTGTCCTAAAATATCCAATGCCCAAGACATTTGATTCAATCCTAAATAATCAATTTGACCATTTTCACCATTTTTTGATAATAAACATTTACTAATTAATTATCCTACTTTTTTTAATGATTATTTACTTAATCCTCTATCCTTATCATAATCTAAAGCTGGATCATGAGTTAATATTAAATTATGTAAAACAATATTTTCTTTCTATAAAATATTGGTTAATGATCCCGAAATTAGCGTAAAATCAGTAACATTTGTTTTAGGAACCATAGAAGAATATTAATAAACTACATCAACCATTTTATTACAAAATTAATTAGGTACAAATTTTGTCATATATGCTAATTTTATTAATTATGTTGCTCTTTTTGCTAAATTATATTTTTAAGAATCTGGATTTGAATTTTTTATGAAATTTTACACATTTAACAAATACTAATAATATGTTTATGGATCTTTTGCATCAGATTATTATAATTGTCTTTTTATTTGCTCATATTATGAATATCCTGGCCATGGTTTTGAAGAAATTTTTATTTATTGGGAAGTATTAGCTCCATAATGATCAATAATTTAAAATTTTATAATAATTTAATATCCTTTCGAAGGATTCCCAATTGGTAATTCCCTTTAAACATAACTGCAATTTATTATACTAGTTAAATTTAAAAAATAATCCATTAAATCAGGAATTTTATATGAAAATCTGTATCTTAAAGGTGTATCATCATTTCCTTTTTCGTCATAATCAATATCATTCCAATCATATCAAAATAATCTAAACTTTGTACTAAAAGCTAATCCTGATAAAGGTCCTACTTATCAATATCCATCCTTCGGAGCCCTATTTACTGTTATTGGCATTTCTGAATAACTTTATACACCTTTTGAATCAATGACAGTTAATTTGAAAATATACTCCATTCCTTATACTAAATAACCTGGTTTTACTTTAATATATTTACTATTTAATAAAGGTTAACCTTCAATTTGTACAAACGCTTAATTAATATTTATATTTGAAACATTCCATTTATAGGTAAATGGTTAATTCGCAGGGTTTAAAATATTTGCTGTTAATTATAATGTTTAATTAGGATTTACTTTTTTAGGATTATGACTAACATGAATTTGAGGAGTGACAACTGAATGATCCAAAATTACAGCTTACATATATGCAAAAGAACTTGTTTTTCCATTTTTTGAAACTTAGAGCTTGAACAATAAAATTCTATCTTAAGGTTATTAATAATTAGGTAAATCAAAATATCCTGCAGGAAAAGAAATATTTGGTGTATTAAATCCTGGAAAATCTTGACCTCCTAATACCTAACATAATTTATTTATTTAATTTTTATATTTTCAAGTCCAAGAATATTGTAAATCAGGATCATAACCTTAAACATCTGGATCATTTGATAAATATCCTTTCATGCTTAAAGGATTATTATATCCAAAATAAAATTTTGAGCCTTAAATTTTTGCAATTAATTAAGAATTTCTTACAATAATAGTAAAATATCTAACATTCTAAACTAATTCATCAGTCTTTGATGTTACAGTTACTTTAAAATCATAAGTTTTCCCAGGAGTTAATGTATAAGGTAAAATATCAATAAATCTACCTGAATATCCAACTATTTTCTAATCGTCTGGTAAATCACCATTTATTTGTTACCATTTATATTTAAAATCTTAAGGCATCTATTTTAAGTTTCCTGCTCAATCGTAAACTCGTCCATATGCCCTTATTGTTACTCTATCTTTTCTATATATTTATAAATTTTTAATTATTCCTTCAAGATAAATATTTGGTACATCACTATTTCTTACCTATATAGTAACATATTTTGTTTTTGAGCCTGAAATAGGCTGAAATGTAGTTGGACAAGCAGTTGGATAAGGAACTGGACAAAACTAATTTCTTACGGTTACTTGAAATTTATAATCACCTACAACTTGCATTAAATTATTTTTTATTGTTACATTTAAAGCATTAGGATTTGAAGATAAATAATTTGTAATTTAATTATTAATTGCTGTTTGAATTGCACTATTAGGTGGATTAATTGAAATTAATTAATAATAAACGCTGCTCATATCATTTTTAAATAATCCTTCTAATTAAACTATTTGTAAATTAAGATCATTTCATTTATTATTATATTGATCTGGTAATAAATTAAAATCAGGATCTAAATGAACATCTTATCTATTTAAAATTGTCCCATCATCCCATGGTACATGTGATTAGTAATATTTTTATAAATATCCATACATTGAATTTGCGCAATTATAACCATATAAATTATTATCTCTAACTCTCATTCTTGAATCCCAAATAGGAGGACTATTGACTGTTCTTAATGAAGATTTATAACCTAAATTTACCCGAATTTAATCCTTTTCAAATCCACAAACTGGATTATTTCCTAATCTATCTAAAGTAAATTTATTAAAAATTGTACTTCAAAATTATTATTTTCCTGCTCGATCAAATTAATCTCTAATTGTTAAATATTTATCAAATTTAATCCACATTACTGTGTATTATTTATTGTATCTTACATGAGTAGGATTTGTTAAATCAACTCTTGGTCTTCAAACAGGCAAATTATCAATTACTGCTATTTGCAAACATTTTGATCATTTTGAATTTCAATCAATCATTCCTAATCAAGTTGGACATGTGTTTGAACTAGGATAAGCATTTGCTATTCCTATAACTGATAAATCAAAGAACGTATCATCTGTAAATTTAAAATAAAAAATCAAATCTTTTATTTAATGTATTAAATAATCTGCTTTTGTAGTAGAGTATTTTTAATCCATATACTCATAATATTTAAGCATAACAATAGATTTAAATTTTACTGTTGGATATAAATTTGAACTATCTGGAGTCTTTACTAATTTTAAATTTCAAATTGCTGTTTATGGCCTATTTCATTTGTTAAAAGTATTTTTATCTCTTATTATATCAACTCTTTCTCTAAATGTGGTAAAAAATTAATTTGTATTATCCGAAGCTGTTGCTTAATAAATATTAGCAGTTGAATTTGTAACATTATATGCAACATGAATATATAACCACTAATTGATAGGCAAATTTTTTCTTCTTGATACTCTTTGAATATTATCTATTAAATAATAATCTATCCATCTATTTGATAAATCAAACATAATATAAAATTGATTTTCTCTTGATAAAGTAATAGTTCCAGCAGAAGTTCCTTTAATATAAATCCAAGCTTTCACAGTAAAAGTTTGATTAACCTAAAATTATCTATTCTAAACAGGTAAATCAAATACATTTTCTTAATATAAAAAAATAGCCTTTTGTGCATCTGATCAAACACCAGATTACCAATCATATGCAAAATCTTTTGAACACATGTGAAGCTACTATGTTAAACTCATATCTGTTTTTGTATAAATTTCTGACATTGATGCCCAAATTGGCCTTTTATTCACATCAACTATTTGAGTTTAAATATTTTCAGATCTTAAAAATTGAGAATGGTCATAAACATATGGACCTTATGTTTAATCAAATCTCCAATCACCTAATAAATATGATTAATTAAATCCATTTAATGGAGTTAAGCAATGGTGCATTGACCATCCAACACTTACAAACGTTTTCCAAATTCTTAATCCTTTTATTGCTCCTTAAAAAGAATTTTCAAACTTACCACTATTTAATCTTATATAATTATCAGTAGCCACAGAAACAATTTTGAAATAGTCTTTATATTAATAAAATTTATTAAATCTTGTAATAGTTCCTAAAGAATCTTTAGTATATAAGGTATCACATCTGCCAAATGGTCTTGCCATAAATAAGCTTCTATTAATTTATTCACTATTAGAAATAACAATTAAAACCCATCTTTTTGTAATTAAATTATTAAATTATTTTTAATTGTACGAAATTTTTATGTAGTCACTTCTAACATTATTTTAATCCAAAGAATATCCTCCTTCTCCAGTAGGATATGCATATAAATCCCAAATATAATCATTATTAGCATTTTTTGTAAATGTTAATTTTAATTTAGTAGACATAGGTCTTTACATAATTACTAATTATAAAGGTTTATTTCCTACAGGAAATGGGAAATTTCTCATTTCTGAAATTCTTAACCAGAATTATATTCCAAAATTATTTTTGTAATCATTTATTGGAATTTTTAATGATTGTGTTCTATTTCTTTGGAAATATAATGATTTTGTTAAATCAATTCATCTATTTGCAGTTCTATAAAAATAAAATCCTGCTCTACATTGTTTATATAAACTAAAATCAATTTTCCAAAATAAATCTCTTGCATTGTAACAGGGCTACTTTAAAATTTTATCTCTAATTTTATCATGAGTTGAATGCCATAATAATGAAGTATGATAAACGTTGGATGTTTAAGAGGCAAATTATCTAAATCCTCTATCAAATTTGAAATTAGCTATTAATTCTTTAAAATTCAATCCTCCGTGAATATCAGCATTTGCCATATAATTCATTTAATAAAAATTATATCCTCTTCTAATTATTTTTATAGTTTTTAATGATATTTAATCTTCTTTATCTTTAATCATACTAAAGGTATCAATTCAATCAGGAAGATGTAAAACAAATTATTTTTAGAAATGTTCCTATTTCAAAATTGGAATATTTGTCATACTAACAGGTTGATTATTATTTAAAATGTAATAAAAATCCCAATTTGTTTAGTTTGATCTTTGAAATGATAAAAATACCCATTGTTATTTTAATCATTATGCTAATGCTTAATTTGTATATAAACTTTTTGTTGATTTAAATATATATGAAACTTAATTCATATAATCATATAATCTAACATTTAATGTACAATCCGAAGCGCTTATCCAAAAATTAAAATTTGGTTTATCATTATCATTTGATTAATAATTTGCTCCTCATAAATCTGATAATTGAAAGGCAGTATCATGAGGTTTTATTGTCATAGGATTTCTTACTTGAAATAGAACTACATCATTTACTAATTTTTGAGGGAAATAAACCCAGAACATAATATTAAATGAATCTCTTAATAAATAAATTACTCTTTAGCCTAATATAAATCTAATTTAATCTAATAATTGATTGGTTGCATGAGGTGGTCAAGTTTGAATTGCACTTTAAGATTTTCTTAAATGAAGCATTGTTCTATCACTTCTTTCAAATCCATTGTCTGTTTTACTTGAAGCTGTGCTCATTGGATATCTTGAATCATCAAATCTCATCCATAAATCAGATTAAGCAAAATCATATGTTGTTCCTAATTATGTTTTATATAAATTTTATTTTAAATCATAATCATCTTATTTATCTTAAACAATGCTTATATGAGAATCTTTATTCAATCTTTAATTTGATACTAAATTCCACCAAATTGATCTTGTATAATGTGTCTAATCAACATTTGATTGATATTAATATTACTAAGGCCACATTTGATCAAGAGGTAAATACATTGCAAGCATTGGAGAAAAATAAGTATGTCTAAAATATTTTTACGAAAAACTTGTTTAGAAATTTCTAAAATATCCCCATACTCTTATATCAGCAATCAATAAATAAAATCCTGTTGAACCAAGAGACGTATATTATTATAACATTGTAAACTTTTGAGGTTAAAAAAGAGTCATGTCATTTAAATTATAATTTATTTTTGCAAAATCATTAACAGATATTCTATAAAAACTTGGTGTATCATGAACTGCACCACTCACAAATCTCCATTGTTATTTAACATACTTATTATCACTAATTGTCATTACATTCGCAGTTTTTCTATCTGGTAAAATAAATCTTGCAGTATAAAAATAATGTCCTTGATTATTTACAGAAAATGAAATTACAGGATCGTTATTTCGATCTGATAATCTATAAATTTAATAATCTTTATTATATGCCATTGAATATTTTCACCAATGTTCAAAAGTAATTCCATCTGTATATTTAGCTCTTGGAATTTAATATTAAAATTTCTTCTAAACAGTTGCTGAATATTAATTTGTTAAATCATAAGACTATAATACTCTTGGGTATTAACAAATAAATCTAAATGGATTATAAACCATATAATTCATTCATATTGTTAAATCTACGTCTGATGTCCAAATATTATCATCCAAATAAATAGTTTAATTTCTAACAATCAATTGTACAAATGAACCAGACGAATTATCATGTGCAACTTAATTTTTACCTTAATTTAATCGATAATATACCATTAATGAATATTAAATATCTGCATCTAAACTTCTATATCTATTTCTATTAATATCATAATATCTTCGAGCAACATTCCAAAATCTTAATTATCTTAATTTTCCATCAAAGTTTTTCCCTGCTGATACAGTATTATCTCCTATTTTCATTTTATATTTATTATTTATTCCAATAGATGCTAACAAAGTAGGATAAAAATCTCTATCTATTATATAATTTTAAAACCAAGGATATTTAGGATGTACAATAAGTCTTAATGTAGAATCATCCAAAATAGAATTTATAACTGCAAAATGTCGCCAATAATTTTTATTGAGTTTAAAAAAAGAAGGAACCGTAAAATAATCGTAATTTCTACAAGGTAAAATTTATAAATCATCATTTGAACCAGATCTTCTTACTTTAAATCCAAAATTATCCTAATACTATCCAAATATATTTGTTTAAGGCCCTAAAATTTGTCTGGGATATAACCAAAATTAAACAGTATAATCAGTAGATTGACCAAAATTTCTCATATCAATTTAAAATGGTTAGACATAAAACAATTCTAATGATTTCGAATTTACTTTATTTAAACCTTAATTTTCTCTACAAGGTTAAGGATAAAATTATTTATTATAAGTTAATTTATAATTTCCCAAGCAATGATGAATTCTTTAAGGATCAATATCTAAAGTATACGTTAATGTATAAGGTGACCAAGACATTCTTTAAAATATTGTGTGTAAATCAAATTACTTATTAAAGTCCTAATCTTCTGCTAATCAAGTACCTTAATCTGTATACATTTTCCATCTCAAATGTCTAGGCAAAGGATGTCTTCAATATTATTATAAAAAATTAAATCTATGATATGATTATGCTCCTCTATTTGTGCTCGAAATATCAGAAATTCTATTTCTATCCTATCTATTTGTAAAAAATCTTGCCGAACTTTTTGATGCTTAGTCCTACATTTATTAATCTTAAGATGGATATTGAAATCCAGCATAAAAAGCTAATTAAGTAATTGTTCTTGGATCATTTATTTTATTAAACATATTTCTATAAACAAAATTATCTTGTTAATAATTTCCTTTTCTCCAAATTCTAAATTATCTTAAATAAAAATGTAAATTTTTGAAAATAGCATTTTCAACATTAGTAAATCTGGGTTATGTATTTCTATTTTATTTTATGATTGAAATTCCTGAAAATCCATAGTTTAAATATCTATCAACACCATTAACATTTTAAACAAATAATCCTGAATTTTGAGCTTGAGTTAAAGAAGAAGGATTTGGTCATCTTGCAACATTTGTTTTTTGTTTTCCGTTAACATAAATTTCTAATTAATTTGGAAAATTAACTCAATTTTGATCACCCTAATAAAATCTCAATGTTAATGCTAAATGTAACCATCTATTTCTTTGATGACTAAACTATAAATTTCGAAATCTAAAATCTAATTCATCAACTGTAAAAGTATTTAATATAAAAGGTAAATCAGATTGAAATCTATCATCTGTATTTGGATATAAAGAAGTATCAAAATATCTATATCTAGTGTATAATTATTCCTATCCATTTTTATTAGTATATAATAATTAATAATTTAATCTTGAACTTCCAATTCCTAATAAAGTATGATGAACATTTTCAACAGGTGCGTTTAAGGGTGCGTTTTGGATTGTTGTTGTTGGATTTGTAGGAGCAGATTAAATACCCATTTGAGGAATTTGATAAATTGGAATTCTAAAAAATGCTTATATAGAGAAAAAATCTGTATTATTTACTTTATTTTTTAAAGGAATTATTAAAGGATTTCCTCCATCTATATGAAGCTAAGAAAAAGCAGTTCTTCTTAAGAATGGTCCATAAATATATTAACAAAATCCAAGAGTTCCGACAACAGGTTTAACAAATGTTTGTTAAGTTTAATAAGTTCGATAATCTTGTTATATTAAAAATCTGGCATCATAATGATTTCGATGTCCGCCAACCGCTTTTATAGTTTAATCGGGTAAGCAATCAATCAAATAAGTGTTACCATTTGATAATTAATCTTATCCATTTCTAAAATAAGGTTCCGGTAGATCAATCAAGTCGGTACCATGAGATGTGGGATTCCAATAACCTTGATATGGCTCATATCTAGTTAATCTTCTGTTATTTTATACTAAAGTAAAGTAGTAATCTTTTGACCATTTTACAGAAAATCTATTAGGAGCTGTGCTGACTTTCATTTCATTTAAAATTGTTGAATAGAAAAAATTAGAACATTTATGCTATCCAATGTAAGAAATTCTTCCTTTCATTTCAGTATAATCTTAAGTCATCCAAATATTTACTAATTGCTGATTTGGCATTGCTGGAATAGTTGAAATTTTTGATCGTGGATAATAAGCAGGTTCTGGAATTTGTTTTAAATCAATTTCTCATGGATATTGTGCATTGTTGACTAAAAAGCCTGTTCTTTAATAATTTAAATCTCATACTCTTTATCTTGGACTTGTTAAACAAAGTCTTCCTCCACCTCATCTATTTGCACAATTAGAATATGTTCCTGTACATGTTTGATGTGGATTAGTTAAAAATAAATATCTTCCTGTATAAATTGTTGTAGTAAATTGATAATTTTATGAATTTGCTTGAGAATAAAAATGATCTAATCTTTAGCTTGTATCTAAAGTAAATTGAACTCTAGAAACAAAAAATGCAGAATCTTGTGGATCAATATATCTTGGTTAACTATTTGAAGGAATTATAGGATTTGCTTTTGCTGCTGTAGATGAAGCTAAATTAGCATAAGGAGAATAAGCATGCCTTACTTTTATTGAAGAAGATAAATCTGATCACCTTCTTCTTAATAAACCTGCAAATGGTTAATTTAAAAAGCCTTCCCACCAAAAACGATTTATTGAATTACAACAAGGATATCTCCAATTATTATATGGCCCGCCTAATGTTTGTGGTGGATCAAATTTTCCATAAGCATCATCAAAAGTACCTTGTGTTGGATTCCAAAACCTATAATGTGAACGATATTAAAGATACATTCAGTTTGTTCACCAACGAGACCAAGGATTGTTGAAAGCATCATCTCACCAATTATTTGAACAAGCACAATTATCTCAATCACCAACACAAGTTCCTCAAAATCAATTTCCCCAATTTCTCCATGTATTAATCCATCTATTATGTGCTTAAACAGTCATCTATACCCAATTCCATTAATAATAATTTATTGCGTTGCTTCTTGTACCATCGTATTATAAATCTATATCTTGAAAAATATGATATCTTTAAGGTACATATGCTAACGGAGGAGTAACTGGCTAATGTGGATTGTCTCAACCAAGAGTTCCATAATTGAATCCTTAATATAAGCTATAAGCAAAATCCCAAAAACTAATAGTTCCTGCATTTGATGTAACTGCAATTTGTCTTACTAAATGATTAGTATCTGTATTTTGTTGTTCATAAATATGATATTGTATTATTGGTATGAATTAATTATGATCTAAAGGGTTACTTTATCCAAAAGTATTAATTGAATTATATGTTTTGTAAAACCAAAATTTGACTGTAAATAGTCTCATTATTTAATTATTACCATCAACAACTACTTGATGCTAAAATAAATCTTATCTATAGACAAATCTTGCCATTCTTTCTTATTGGCTGACAATTAGTCTATGTGGTCCACTTTCAGCATTTTCAAATAAATATCCATAATCAACATTTGCGGCAGGATATTTATTATTATTAAATGGCCAATCATACTAATGGTCTCTATCAAAGTTATCATCTACAACAATTTAAGCAGGTTATCATATCTATGAATAAATTAGTTAATTATAAACATGAATTCCATGGCAAATAATCACAGGAGTATCAGGATACATATGAGCTACTCTTGAAGACTAATAATAATCTCTATTAGTTAAAAAATTTAATCCAAATGATATAGTATTATCAACATCATAATCATTTCCTACAATATCTGCAAAGAAAAAAGTACCATTTGTAGAATTTAATGGAAAATAAGCATAAAATAATCTTGCAGTTGCTTATTAAACATCATATTTATAATAATGATTTTTATGCATTTTAGAATAAGATTAATGAATATCTTTTTTATAATTAAATACTCTAGCTTATTTGTAAATTCCCATTGCTGGAAAAATTAAAAAAGTATCGGGAATATAATCAGTCCAAAATTAAATAAATTATAATCCACCTGTTATTTAACTAGCTCTTGTAAAATATGCAGGATTTCCAAAATAAAAATTTTATTTTAAATTCATTGAAATATATAGATTTTATTTTTTAAAAAATCTATTTCGGCTTGGACATCTTCGATATCATACATCCGCTCCATTAACAATCGAAGTAGGGCAAATTGTTGCCCATTAATCCATTTGAGGTCCATTATTCGAATTATCCATATAAGCAAATCCATTTGCATAAGATCATGTTGCAGTATATGGATCACCCGCATTTGGACAAGTATAATCTTCATTGAATGCTCATTATTGTCTTCCTTAAGAGAATGCAAAATGAATCCATTTTTTTGTTAATCTAGGAATTTAGGATCTTGTGTTACTCGAATATCTATCAATTCTTGTATCTGTATCATAAATTTGATATTCATTATGTCTACCTTATTCACCATTATATGGAATAATTGTAATTTAATGATTACACATATGGTAGGCAATTTTATCATATTAAAAAGCGGCAATAAAATATCCATTCCAAGGATCTCCTCAAGAATCCGTAAAACCTCGTATATTTGGAACATATTAAAAATAAAACCAAAATTAATAGGTATAACCATGAGAAGATTGTACTTAAGTATATTTATTTGGAGCTTTTTGTAAAAGATTAACATAAGTGTTTGCATTCTATGCCCAATATTTTTTACCATAAGTATGTCCAGGTTCCGGAATTTATACTCCTCTAATATCTTGCTTTCATTATAAACCGTCCCAATAATAATTACCTGCTCAAATTGGAGCTTATTAATATGGTACAACCCAATTCAAATAAGAAAATGTTGGTTCTAATCCAGATGGAACTTGCACTAATGCTTGAATTTCATCAAGATTCCTTGTATAAAGCTAATTATCAGAATTATCATAAATTATTCCACCCGTTCCTTAATCAAAATTTATTTTTACTTGCAATAAATGTCTTCCTTTCTAGGATTAAACATTTGAAAATATTTTTGTTACACAACTTGCTGCCTATCAAGGTCAATTAATTCAATTTTCAGAATTAAAATCTCTAGTGCTTAGATAGGTTCTTAAATCAATATCATTATATCTTTAAAAATGACTTTTATGATTTCTTTTAAAATGAAGTCTATATATAAATCCATCCCATATTCTGAATTATTGCATATAGCCATAAAATTTTCTTCTGAAAGTAAATTCGTTTCCAGGATTTGTTACAGGTATATCTCCAATATAAAATGAATCTGCAGGAATACTACAAGTTGAGCCATATGTTAAAGGAATTGTACCTAGTCAATAATGAGTAGCAATAGAAAAAGCATTTGTCCATTTTGGATAAATTGCATAAATATCTTAATTAGATGATTGATGATGTGGTCCTTCATTATTCCAAGCTCCACCCTACATTAATGAATTATAAATAAATTATCCATCTAATGCAATTAAATAATCTACATAGTCATTATTTGTAGAATTTGATGAAATTTGTCTAAATGAAAATGCAACATGTCTCCAAAAATAATTCTAATAAGAAGTGTATGTATAATATTTATAGGGTAATCGTTTATATCTATAATATGTTACAGGAGTATATATGTAATTTGTACTTCCTATTGAATTTGCAACATCCGCGTCATTATACCAAATTAAATAAACATCATATCTTCTATCATTAAAATCTCTAAACCCTCCTTAAATGTATCTACCATTTACGTGAAATGCAGCAATCATTGCAGAAAAAATATCTGATTGATAAATTTATACTTTAAACCAGGTTTACCATGTAAATCCTATTTAAACTGCTGGATTAAGATTATCTATTTAATAATTTCTTGCATGCAAAATTATATTTTTTCTAAGTCTTAATGGATTTAATAAATAATTAAAGTTCATTATTACATGTTATCCCCTCCAGCAATTTGAAGTTTAATAGTTCCAAACACTGTGATTTTTGCAAATTAAATTTCGATCAATTTAAATGTACGGTTTTTAAGTTCTATCTATATAAGGATAAGTCCAATTTATAAAAACATGAGCTGCCGCAACAGCAAAAGTATATGGATCAACCCTTCCTAATTCAGAAGTTTATGATTTTTAAAAATATGAATTATCATATAATTATACATCTGTGTTATCGTTGAGAGGGTAATAACCAACTAAATGCCCATATATAGAACCTAATAATTTATTATGTGCATTTTTTAGAATCTCCAATTTATTTCTAAAAGTACTCCAAATTCTTACTTCTCTCATACTTCCAATAAAATAATTTTGGGTTAATAATCTTCTTCCTAAGACTAAATATCTATTTTGAAAAGGAAAATTATTAATATATCAACATTACCTATATTTAACATCATAATCTAAATTATCATATCTGTAAGGGAAATAATAATCAGCATTAGGAACTGCTGCAACAGGAATGGTACTTATTTTAGGACTATATTAAGATAAATAATTATTTAATGTATATTTGGTATAGGGATTTTATTTATTTTTAAAGACTGTAATTTCTCCTAATCCTTTAAAATAATGTTAGCTAGGTCTGTTTGGGAATTATTTCCAAACTCCATCTCCTACTCCGCAGGAAATATGATACCAATCATAATCATGAACAGCAATAATTTAATTTTGAGTTGAAGAAGGCTTATATATTAATTCAGGTTATGAATCAGCTTAATCTGTAACCCCAATTCTTTGTCCAAGTACTCAATATACTTAAATTTTATTTGGTGTACCTGATAATTTATCTCCTCTTATATATTTATAATTAATAGAAGTAGTTTATCGAATTTACGACTCAAATGATCCAAATAATGGAAATTAACATTAAGAAGGTGAGACCTATGCACATCTAAGATTATCTGGTAATGTAGCCCAAAATTAAAATGTAAATTCTGCATTTCTCCAAAATCTTTATGGTTGAGGAATATGTGGACCTAATTTATTATGATCGTTTCCAAAATCAACTAAAAAGTCCATAGATTGGTATTAACCTTATATTCCAGCAAAAGTAAAATCCTGTAAAACTTGATTGTAAGGTTTTGCATTATCTGAAGCATATGTTTTGGCTGAATTTTAATATGTCAAATGATTTTAATATGTTGATGAATCATAATGTAAATCAGAATCTTAATCAAACTTATAAAATGCCATTAAATCATCTAATTAAATTCAGCTTTTTGTTGGCCATCCATTCATCAATTTTAACATTCTTGCTAATCTTTAAGGATAAGTCATAATCACAGTAGGATCTCTAAAGAATGGTCTTCTCCAAATTCTATAATTAGCTATAAATAATCCTTTTCTTTAAACTCTATTAATATAAGCAATATTATAATATTAATGTTTTTTTGCTAATGAATATCCTTTAATGCTTACAGGAATTAATTTTCCATTATAAAACGCATCTGTAATTGATTAATCTAGATTATTAGGGTCTTAATAATAAGTTACACTTACATGATTCCATCTATTCCCTAAACTTACAGAATATCTTCTCTAAAAATCATTTTGATTATTATTTCATCATGTCCCAGTACTCTAAAAATATCATTATCAGGCTACTTTTTTGATATCAGTTGAGGGTATATTATTTTGGCCTAAACTTCCAAAAATAATTTAGCTAGTTGTAGCAGGAGTGGTTGTATAGGTATAAGTTGAAGGATTGTCTCTTGTGTTACTTATTCTCTAAAAAGGGCTTGTAGGTATTTAAACAGAAAGTTAAAGATAATGCTAATACCATAATTATGGCTAAGTTTAATAGTCCCAACTTCTAATTTGAAAATAGCTTTTTGGATTAGGACCAAAAATATCAGTAAACATTTGAACAACTCTTAATTGCTCATATAAATTAAAAAAATCATCTGAATCCCATGATTTGATCCAACAATCTTATGTATAAGAAGGTCTATTTTAAGGATGATCTGAATCATTAAATTGAAGTAAAGGATTTCTAATTTGAAGTTAAATAGTATCTGGATTTTTATGATAAACAAGGGAATGTCTTATAATATTTTATGAGTAAGATAAATAAAAGAAAAATATTAATAAGAACAAAAATACTTGATTTTTATTTTGTCTTAGCATTAATAATAAAGAAAGATTTTTTTGTTTAAATATTAAATTTTTTTTTTTAAATGAATAATAGCCACAAGAACTTGAATGAATAATAGCCAGAGGAATGAAAATGAATTATAAAAATTATTAATTAATTAATTTAATTTAATTTAATTTAATTTTTATTTTTTAATTTTGGGGTTTTGGGGTTTTGGGGTTTTGGGG
>Ga0208968_1000982_pt1 | contig 16389 bp, 10 predicted proteins | sample RifOxyA3_FD_184031 | JGI IMG/M metagenome (GOLD analysis project Ga0208968, IMG submission 184031) | Groundwater microbial communities from Rifle, Colorado - Rifle Oxygen_injection A3 (SPAdes) | ecosystem: Environmental > Aquatic > Deep subsurface > Groundwater | place: Rifle, Colorado, United...
TTAAATATCTGAAAGGTTTTTCAAAATTAATCTGGATTACTTCAAGCAAATTTATACTCAGTTTTCAATGTTTTTTTAACGAAACATCGAAAAAATCAATAATTCCCTTCAAACTCATTATAAAACTGCTCGAGGTAAGTTTCCATAAATTCGTGTCGTTTAATGGCGAGTTCTTTCCCTTTTGCTGTGTTCATTCGGTCTTTTAACAATAGCAGTTTTTCGTAGAAGTGATTTATGGTCGGAGCTGTGCTTTTTTTGTATTCCTCCTTGCTCATGTTTAAGTTTGGTTTTATTTCGGGATTAAAAAGTTCTCGATTTTTAAAACCACCATAATTAAACGCCCTTGCAATTCCAATTGCCCCAATGGCATCAAGTCTGTCAGCATCTTGGACAAGCATAAGTTCGGGTGAAGTAAAGCTTAAATTGAAGTTTCCTCCTTTGAACGAAATATTTTCAATTATAGAAATTACTTGTGATATAATTTCATTTTCAACACCTTCCGAATTTAAAAAGTCTTTCGCTTTTTTTATTCCTATGGTTTCGTCTCCCATGTGAAATTTCGAATCAGCAATATCGTGGAGCAAGCTACTAAGTTCAACGACCAATAAATTAACTTTTTCGGTTTTTGCGATTTCCTTGCTTGTTTTCCAAACTCGATAAACATGCCACCAATCGTGTCCTCCCTCTGCATTTTTTAATTCAGATTTAACAAATGCAATTGTTTTTGCGATGATATTACTTTCCATTGTTTTTGAAAATATTTTTAAATGTATTACATTTATTCCTTAAACATACCTTAAAATAAGCATTTTATGAAAAATCTTTTTCTTTCAATTTGTTTTATCGCAATTAATTTTTCGGCATTTGCGATTGCTGAGCCTACAATTGCATCTCCAAGCAATGGAGCTATTGGCCAGTCTGTTTACTTAATGCTCGACTGGTCGGGCATAACTGGAGCAACATATTATGATGTTGAAATCGATATTATTAATGATTTTAGTTCGCCTAATTACGACCTATTTTCGGTTTCGTCATCAGCATCATATATTTACGTATCCGATTTGTTTTTCGAAACGGAATATTTTTGGCGAGTAAGAGCAAGAAGTGCAAGCGACACATCGGTTTGGACTTCGATATACTCTTTTACAACCCTAAATGACATAAGCTTGGTAGCACCAACAAATTTGGCAAGCAATCAAAGTGTTTATACTATGCTAGATTGGGGCGGGTTGTCGGGAGTTACGTATTACGACGTAGAACTTGATACCGATGCAGGATTTGGCTCGGTAGATTACCAGATATTTTCAGTTGCCTCATCAAGCAGTTCTATGTATGTTTCTGACTTGAAATTCGGAACAACTTATTTTTGGCGTACTCGAGCTCGACATTCCGTTGATACCACACAGTGGTCGGCAACTTGGAGTTTTTCGACCCTAGATGGAATTTCATTGGTTTCTCCAACAAATTTAGCAAGCAGTCAAAGTGTTTATACTATGCTAGATTGGAGTGGACTGTCGGGAGTTACGTATTACGACGTAGAACTTGATACCGATGCAGGATTTGGCTCGGTAGATTACCAGACATTTTCAGTTGCCTCATCAAGCAGTTCTATGTATGTTTCTGACTTGAAATTCGAAACAACTTATTTTTGGCGAACTCGAGCTCGACATTCCGTTGATACCACACAGTGGTCGGCAACTTGGAGTTTTTCTACCTTAGATGGAATTTCATTGGTTTCTCCAACAAATTTGGCAAACAATCAACCCTTATATTTGATGCTGGATTGGAGTGGGCTGTCAGGAGTTACGTATTACGATGTCGATATTGACACGGTGTCAACATTCAATTCGGCTGATTACGAAAGACTAGTTGTTTCTTCGTCAAGTAGCAGTTTATATATTTCGAAAGAAAAATTTAATCAAGAATACTTTTGGCGAGTCAGAGCTCGACATAGCAGCGATACTACTCAATGGTCGGCAACATGGAGCTATACAACAACCGGAACCATAACAAATGTTAGCCCCACAAATGGAGCAAGCTATCAGCCCATTTTTTTAAATCTTGATTGGTCGGCAATCACCGGAAACAATGGATATATTTGTGAAATAGATACAACACCAAGCTTTAATTCTAGCAAATATCAGCTTTTGAATTCGGGTGTTGATGCCTCGAATATTGATGTGGCAAATCTTTTGTTCGGGACAACCTATTATTGGCGTGCAGCAGCCAAGAGCAGTGGCGATACGACAGATTTTTCGACAATCTGGAACTTTACAACCGCAGGAGAAGTTTCAAATGTTTCGCCAACAAACGGAGCCGTCAACCAGCAAATAGAAGTAACCCTAGATTGGTCGGCAATTACCGGAAACGATGGTTATATTTATCAACTCGACACGACAGCCGATTTTTCATCGCCATTTTTCGTACAAGGGAGTTCAGCTATTAATACTTCTCAAATAACTGTTTACAATCTTTATTTCGGAACAACTTATTATTGGCGTGCAGCAGCGAAAAGTTCGAATGATACTACACTGTGGTCGACAACTTGGAATTTTACAACTACAGATTATGTTAGCAATGTTTCTCCATCGAACGAAGCTACTAATCAGCTACCGACAATAACTCTCGACTGGACTGCAATAACCGGAAACAACGGTTATATTTATCAACTTGACACGACAGCCGATTTTTCATCACCATTATTTTTACAAGGGAGTTCAGCGATTAGCACATCTCAAATAACGATTTACAATCTTTATTTCGGAAAAACCTATTATTGGCGAGCTGCAGCGAAAAGTGTAAACGACACATCGGGTTGGTCGCCTATTTGGCATTTTACTACCTTAAATTCAGTTTCAAATGTGTCGCCAGCAAATGGAGCTACTAATCAAAATATTTCGTTAACACTCGACTGGTCGGCTGTTGATGGCAATAATGGTTATTTATGCGAAGTGGATACAAGTCCGAATTTTAATTCAGGAAAATATCAATTGCTCACATCTACTGTAAATTCTTCACAAATAACCGCTTCTAGTTTATTATATGGAGCAACCTATTATTGGCATGCAGCAGTTAAGCACGATGTGGATACTTCTGCTTGGTCAACTTCTTGGAAATTTACAACTGCATTTGAATTGGTTGATTATCCTACTCTTGTTAGTCCGGCTGATAACAGCACTGATATTCCATACTCCTCTACATATATTGAATGGACACAAAGCACGGGAGCTACGACTTATCAGTACGAATATAGCACCGATATTAATTTTGAAAATAGTGTTTTCAGTGGAATTACATCTTTATCGTACAAGTTAATATCTAATTTAATTCCATATACAACTTATTATTGGAGAGTTCGGGGACAAAATGTTACCGGAAATTCGCCATGGTCAGAAGCTTGGATGTTTACAACCGAAAATGCGACGTTGGTTGCCCCAAGCTTGGCTTCTCCTGCAAATAATGCAATTGGAATTGATTTTAATTCGATAACTCTTGATTGGGAAAGTGTTTTTGGTGCTTCTGAATACACATATCAGATTAGTCCGGATAGTAATTTTGCTTTTGCTGTAACAAGCCAAACGCTCAGCGAAACAGAGGCTTCTTTACTCGGCTTTGAGTCAAATAGTTTCTACTATTGGAGAGTCAAATCGTCTGATGGATTAAACGAAAGCGATTGGTCAGAAACGTGGAATTTTAAAACCACCTTTGGTGTAAATGTTGAAAATATCGAGAAAAACGATGTGGTTGTTTATCCAAACCCATCAACTGGGATTATTTACGTTGAATGCGGAAATTACGAGCGAATAGAAATTGTGAATCTTTTTGGACAAATCATTTACAATCGAAACATTTCTACGAAAAAGGAAATGATTGATTTATGTAATTATTCAAAAGGCGTTTATTTTATGAATTTCGTTAGTAAAAATAAAACTGTAAGTAAAATGTTGATATTGCAATAAATAAACGATTAGTATTTAAAGCGGCTGTTTTGAAATTATTTCATACAGCCGTTTTTCGCTTATTATTTCTATATAATTCTTTTGTTTTTTAGCTGTTGTTGTCCTCTTAAAAAAACGACCTGAATTAAAACGCTAATAATACGTTCTTACTTTTTCGCATACTTTCCTTTAAACCAACGAGGAACCAAAATAGCTCCAATAAATAAATACGGGTAGTAACTCACCAATCGCCAAAGCAAAGCCATTGAAACAGCTAGTGTAATTGGGTTTACAAACTCGCCCAAATAATCTCTGAAAATAACCTCAGCAAAACCACTTCCTCCTGGTGTTGGCATAACCAGCATCATAATCCACATAACCAACTGCCGTGCAAATATCAAGAAGTGCTCATCGACTACAAAAAAAGCTAGTAATAATGCGTTTACAACCCAATAACGTGAGGTCCACGATAAGAGAGAAGCGAAAAAAGTTTTTATCCAAAATTTAAAGGGTTTATTTTTCAGCTCTATAGAAGCGAGGATTAAATCGTCTCCTGTTTTTTCTGCTCCTGCTTTCCACTTTTTTATAAATCGTAAACTGAATATAACAACTAATAATTTTTTAATTGCTTCAGGTTTAAAAAACAATCCATAAATCACAAAAGCCGTAAAAATAAACTTTATACTATAGCCTACGACTGCAAAATAGAAGTAGCGATTGGTAAACGAAACGGATTCTTCTCCGGCAATGGTGAATAAATCGTAGCTACTGACAAATAACAAAACTAATGGGAAAACAATTAAAAAATACATTTCGTCGAGAAACGATGTTGCTAAAACAATAGCCGTACTTTTTCCTAAACTTATGCCTTCTTTGTATATAAAATATGTTGCAACACTCGTGCCACCAACCGCAGATGGTGTAATTGCCGAAGTAAATTCCCAAAGCATGATGATGTTAAAAATTTTTTTCCAGCTAAGTTTTCCGTCCGATAAAATTCGCAATCGAATCATATAACCGATATCGCGAAGAACCATTAAAAGAAAAGCAATAAAAATCCAAAAAAGCGAATGCCATGTGAATTTAATTAAAGCGAAAGCTTTGGGATCAAATTCTTTGTATAAAAAATATACCACAACCACCAAACCGATGAGTATAGGAAGAATTATTTTACTCGGTTTTACATTCTTTAATATATTGGAGTTGTCATCCATAATTATTTGTTGGCTAACTGACCACATGCAGCATCAATATCTCCGCCTTTACTCTTACGTACATTAACAATTAAATTGCAATTTTTCATATAATCGATAAACGCTTTTGATTTAACAGGGTTTGATTTTTCAAAACCACTTCCCTGAACAGAATTGTACTCGATAATATTAATTTTACATGGACTTATTTTACAAAACGAAGCAAAGTCTTTAGCGTCTTGTAGTGAATCGTTAAAATCTTTGAACAAAATGTATTCATACGTTATTCGAGCACCTGTTTTGGCGTGAAAATATTTTATGGCTTCCGATATGTTTTTAAGCCCGTCGCTCAAACTGTATGGCATCAAACGATTTCTTTTTTCTTCGTTTGCTGTGTGCAACGAAATGGCTAAATTAAACCGAACGTTGTCATCGGCAAGTTTTTTAATAAACTTTGAAATTCCAATTGTAGATACGGTTATGCGCGATGCCGAAAAATTCATTCCGTCTTCTGACGAAATTCGGTTAATTGCCGTAACCACATTTTCGTAGTTGAGCAAAGGCTCGCCCATGCCCATAAAAACCAAGTTGGCAAGTTTTCTGCCATATTCTTGCTCCGACATTTTGTTGAGCATCGTAACTTGAGTAAAAATCTCACCAATAGTTAGGTTTCGTAAATCGGAAATTCTGCCAGTTGCACAAAATGTACACCCAAGTTTACATCCTGTTTGCGACGAAATGCAAGCCGTTACTCTATCCGTTGACGGAATTAAAACGCCTTCGACCAATCGTCCATCGCTCAATTGAAAAGCAACTTTTATCGAACCGTCTTTGCTTCGCTGTTTAGCTTTTACATCAAGTTTATCCATATAAAAAACCTCATCGAGCTTTTCTCTCAATGGTTTCGAAAGATTAGTCATTTCTTCGAACGACTCAACTCCTTTTTCCCACAACCAAGAGTATATCTGCTTTGCACGAAATGTTTTTTCTCCAATTTCATCAATTTTCATAAACAATTCGTCTTTTTCTAAAGCTCGAATATCAATTTTCTTATTTTCGTTTTCTTCAATCATATTTCATTACTTTCTTCTACAAAGCTAAAAACATTATCATTTACTTGCTTATACTTTTAAATAATATTTATTTTGTGAGGATTATAAGTAAAAATTTCTAACATGAAAAAGCCAATAAGTTTAATTCTGATTCTCTTTATTTTCAAAAGTTTCGTAGTTGCCGACGAAGGTATGTGGCTTCCGTTATTGATTAAACAACAAGCTCATGCAAAAATGACTGAGCTTGGACTTCAGCTGTCGGCCGAAGATATTTACGATATTAACAACAGTAGTTTAAAAGATGCGATAACTGGTTTTGGATCGTCGGATATGCCATTGGGATTTTTCTGTACAGGAGAAATTATTTCAGATCAAGGATTAATGTTAACCAATCATCATTGTGGATTTGGAGCAATTCAAGAACATAGTTCGCTTGAACACGACTACCTAAGCGATGGTTTTTGGGCAAAATCGAAAGCCAATGAGCTTCCAAACGAAGGAATGACGGTTTCTTTTTTGGTTCGTATGGAAGATGTAACTGACCGAATTCTGAAAGAACTTAGCGATACCATGTCGGAGAATGCACGAAACGAAAAGATTGACGAAATAGCGTCTATCATCGAGAAAGAAGCAAAAGCAAATACACATTACAACACAAGTGTTGAAAGTATGTTCGAGAACAATAAATTTTATTTACTCGTTTACGAAACCTTCGAAGACGTTCGTTTGGTTGGAGCTCCGCCATCATCAATTGGTAAATTTGGTGGCGATACCGATAATTGGATGTGGCCTCGACACACTGGTGATTTCTGCATGTTTAGAGTTTATTCGGCACCTGATGGTAAACCAGCAAAATATTCACCCAACAATATTCCCTTAAAACCAAAACATTTTTTACCAATTTCGCTTAAAGGAGTAAAAAAGAACGATTATGCAATGATAATGGGATTTCCAGGCTCAACCGACCGTTACTTAACTTCATACGGAGTTGAAGAAACCATCGAAACCTTAAATCCGGCAGCAATAAAAATAAGGACTCGAAAATTAGAAATTATTAACCAAGCAATGGCAGCAAGTGACAAGGTTAGAATACAATATGCTTCGAAAAAAGCAAGTTCAAGCAATTATTGGAAATATTTTATCGGACAAAATAAAGGATTAAAACGACTTGGGGTTTATAATCAGAAAAAAGGACTCGAAAATCAATTACAAAATTGGATAAATCAAGATGAAAGCCGAAAAACAAAATATGGAGAAGCTCTTAATTTAATTCATGATGCTTATGCCGCAAACCAAAATGTTTCGCTTGCTCAGCAATACATTTACGAGGCGGTGTTTGACGGTTCCGAGATAGCGTTTTTTCCGTACAAAACACTTTTGCTTTACGATGCCTTGTCGTCAAAAACAGCAAACGCCGACTCCGTTAATATGTTGATTGAAAGTTTGAAATCGGAATCGGTAAGCTATTTTAAAGATTATGATGTTCAAACCGATAAAAAGCTTTTTGCTGAACTTTTCAACATGTATTACAACGACGTTCCTAAAGAATATCATTTTGCGTTTTTCGACGAAATAAATTCGAAATACAAAGGCGATTTTAATAAATATGCCGATGTTCTTTTCTCAAAATCTATTTTTGCCGACGAAAATAAATTTAAAAACTTTCTCGAAAATCCAACTGCAAAAGTACTTGATAAAGACATGGCAATGACCATTACAAAACAAATTTTGCATGTTTATTTTGGCGTTTATATGCAAACCGAAGCATCAAACGAAAAACTTGCAAAAGGAAAACGGTTATTTGTTGCTGCACTTATGGAAATGGAAAAGGATAAAAACTTTTATCCCGATGCAAACTCAACTTTGCGAGTAACTTATGGAACGGTTGGCGACTATCATCCTGCCGATGGAGTTAAATACAACTATTACACAACCATAAAGGGAATTATGGAAAAAGAAGACCCTACTAACGAAGAATTTATTGTTCCCGAAAAACTTAAAAAATTGTATCGCGATAAAGATTACGGAATGTATGGCGAAGATGGAGACTTGAAAGTTTGCTTTACAACCAATAATGATATTACTGGCGGAAATTCAGGAAGTCCTGTAATTAATGCAAACGGCGAATTAATTGGTGCGGCTTTCGATGGAAATTGGGAAGCAATGAGTGGCGACATCGCATTCGAAAACGGATTGCAAAAAACCATTGTTTGCGATATCCGGTATGTGCTTTTTATTGTCGATAAATTTGCTGGAGCCTCCTATTTGGTCGAGGAAATGTCGCTAGTAAAATGATATTAAATCTACGAATAGTAATTTGTTTTTTTAATGTTAGGGTTTATACCGAATAATTTTTTAGAGAAAATTTCAAATAGTTCGACCACATAGTGGTCGTATGTTTATAGCTGTACAATTCTGCTATAAACATTTGACTCCTTTGGAGTCATACAAATCTCTAAATTTTAGCATATAATGTCTTATTCGGTATAATGTCTATTACGAATTGGTATAATTCTATTAAATTCCTATTTTTACAAATACATTAACTGGAGATTTTCTCTATAAACCATTTAAAATGAGTAAACGACTTTTCCTTATCGACGCTTATGCAATTATTTTTCGTGCCTATTACGCTTTTATCAAAAACCCTCGAATAAATTCAAAAGGAGAAAACACTTCGGCAACCTTTGGCTTTACAAATACATTAATTGACCTTTTAAAAAAAGAGAAACCGACTCATATTGCAGTTGTTTTCGATCCGCCAACTCCAACCTTTCGACACGAAATGTACAAAGAATACAAAGCAAATCGCGATGCAACCCCTGAGGATATTAAAAAAGCGGTTCCATACATAAAACAAATCATAAGTTCGTTTAACATTCCAATAATAGAACAAGCAGGATTCGAAGCCGACGATACAATTGGAACATTGGCAAAAAAAGCAGAAAAAGAAGGGTTTACGGTTTTTATGATGACTCCCGACAAGGATTTTGGACAATTAGTTTCCGAAAATATTTTTATGTATAAGCCCAAGCATTCGGGAAACGAAGCTGAAGTTTGGGGAGTTAGCGAAGTAATAGAAAATTTTAGAATCGTTCGCCCCGACCAAATAATCGACCTATTAGCATTAATGGGAGATGCTTCGGATAATATTCCCGGAGCAAAAGGAATCGGGATTAAAACCGCTCAAAAACTCTTAGCTCAGTTCAGCACGGTTGAACGATTAATTGAAAATACCAGCAAACTTACCGGAAGCGTTAAAGAAAAAATTGAATCGTCGATTGAAAATATATTATTATCGAAAAAACTTGCAATTATAGAGTTAAATGTACCTTGCAAAATCGATTTCGATAGCATGGTTCTCGAAAAACCCGATTTTGAAAAAATGCAGAAAATTTTTGAAGACTTGGAATTCAAAACCTTAATTTCTAGAATTTTGAACTTCGATTTCTCAAGTTTAACAAACGAATCAATCACTCCTAAAGTCATTATTTCGAGTCCAAAAAAATCGAACGATTCGCAAGGAAATCTATTCGCACAATTTGAACCCACCACAGAGGAAATAAAATTCAAATCGAGTTTAAACGATATAAATAATATTTCACACAATTATTATCTCGTAAACACTGATGAGGAGCGGAAACAACTTATTAAAAAGTTAAGCGAGCTTCCTGAATTTTGCTTCGACACCGAATCAACCGGATTAAACGCTAACTTAGTTGATATTGTTGGCATTTCGTTTTCGTACAAAAATCACGAAGCATATTATATTCCTTTGTCACAAAATCGCGAGGAAGCTACAAGGGTATTGGCAGAGTTTAAATCGATTTTTGAAAACGAAAAGATTAGAAAAATCGGACAAAACCTGAAATACGACATGCTTTTGTTAAAATGGTACGACATAAATGTAAAAGGCGAATTGTTCGACACCATGATTGCACATTACCTGATTCAACCAGAATCACGACACAATCTGAATTTTTTGGCCGAATTGTATTTGAATTATATCCCAATTCCAATAGAAGACTTAATCGGGGCAAAAGGAAAAACACAGAAAAATTTACGCTTAATCGATGTTGAAAAGGTAAAAGATTATGCTTGTGAAGATGCCGATATTACTTGGCAATTGAAAGAAATTTTAGAAAAGGAAATTGCAGGTACAGGCATCGGCGAACTTTCCGAAAAGATAGAAATGCCACTTGTTCATGTACTTACTTCTATGGAAAAAGAAGGCGTAAAAATAAATATTCAAGAACTCAACGAGTATTCAAAAATATTAACTAACGATTTAAATAAACTCGAACAAGTAATTTATAATGAGGCAAAAGAAACTTTTAATATTTTGTCGCCAAAACAACTTGGAATTATATTGTTTGAGAAATTAGGACTCGACGAAAATGTAAAAAAAACGAAAACGAAACAATACTCTACCAGCGAAGAAACATTAGAAAAACTCAAAGGAAAACATCCAGTTGTAAATTTGGTATTAGAATATCGCTCGTTAAATAAATTGATTTCAACTTACATCGATGCCTTGCCAGAGTTGATAAATCCAAAAACAAAAAAAATACACACTTCTTATAATCAGGCAATTGTGGCAACAGGACGCTTAAGTTCGAACAACCCAAATCTTCAAAATATTCCTATACGCGAGGAAAAAGGAAAAGAAATAAGAAAATCGTTTATTCCCTCAAGCAAAGAACATAGCTTTCTATCGGCCGACTATTCGCAAATCGAACTTCGTTTGATGGCACACCTTTGCGAAGATAAAAACATGATTGAGGCTTTTTGTCACGATGTTGATTTTCACACAGCAACTGCTGCAAAAATTCACAAAATCGGAATTGAGCAAGTTACCAAAGAAATGCGTTCGCAAGCCAAAACAGCAAATTTTGGAATCATTTATGGAATTTCGACCTTTGGCTTAGCCGAACGATTACGAATTCCGCGAAGCGAGGCAAAGGCTCTAATCGATGGCTATTTTAACTCATATCCAGAAGTTCAAACATATATTGATAAAAAAATTGCCGAAGCTCGCAGAGATGGGTTTGTAGAAACTATTTTTAAACGCCGCCGATATTTAAAAGATATAAATTCGAATAACGGGATTGTACGCGGATATGCTGAAAGAAACGCTATAAATGCCCCTATACAAGGTTCTGCTGCTGATATAATTAAACTTGCAATGATTAATATTTTTAATCGCTTCGAAAAAGAAAATATTAAATCAAAGCTAATCATGCAAGTTCACGATGAATTAAACTTCGATGTTGTAAATTCTGAAATTGAAATTGTTAAAAAAGTTGTGAAAGAGGAAATGCAAAATGTAATAAAACTAAAAGTTCCGCTAATTGCCGAAATGGGCGTTGGAAACAATTGGTTAGAAGCACATTAGAAACGTGAATTATTTCGTATTTTCGGAGTTTTAATAGCTTTGTTTAGTTTAAAAAAAAATCCAATTAAACACAAACCTTACATATTACTTCTTTTTATAATACTCTGCTCGCTGAGTATTTCTGTGGCTCAAGAAAATAAGCCAAGCAAGTATCAGCATGAATATAAAGAAAAGAAACAAGTAAAAGCTTTTGACCGTTTACAAAAAAAAATATCACGACGCCAATCAAAAAGTTCTATTCCCAAAAGCAACATGGCAAATGTTGAAAAAAATGGCAGAACCTTTTCGCTTTCAAAAAACAAATATCGATACGGAAATAAAGAACCAAAACAAACAACAAAAGATGTTCGCTACAAAAATGGCAAAGGAATATCGTATTCAAATTCTGACAAACGGTACAAAAATAAAGAGCAAAAACAGATTAGAGGAAAACGAGTTACACACGACGGCAAGCAATATTACAATTCAGGAACTAAAGGACGAGGCGTTCGAAATGCACGATCAAACGACAATGGAAGCTCTACAAAAATTCTCAAAAACGGAAAAACATATTCGAGTTCAAAATCTATAAAAAGAGGTGTTCGAACCGCTCGTTCTGGGGAAAATAATAGTTCGCAAAAATATCAAAAAGGAGATAAATCATATTCTGCTTCGAAATCAATAAACAGAGTTGGACGAGCCAATAAATCGAACGAAAGCAGTGCTTCGCGTAAATACAAAAAGGGTGATAAAAACTATTCGGCTTCGAAATCTATTAATCGAGGCGTGAGAACTGCTCGCTCAGGAAATAATTCTAGTTCTCGTCGATACCAAAAAGGAGACAAAACATACTCTGCTTCGAAGTCAATAACTAGAGTTGGGCGTGCCAATAAATCGAACGAAAGCGGGGCTTCGCGAAAATATAAAAAGGGTGATAAAAACTATTCGGCTTCAAAATCTATTAATCGAGGCGTGAGAACTGCTCGCTCAGGAAATAATTCTAGTTCTCGTCGATACCAAAAAGGAGACAAAACATACTCTGCTTCGAAGTCAATAACTAGAGTTGGGCGTGCTAATAAATCGAACGAAAGCAGTGCTTCGCGTAAATATAAAAAGGGAGATAAAAACTATTCGGCTTCGAAATCTATTAATCGAGGCGTGAGAACTGCTCGCTCAGGAAATAATTCCAGTTCGCGTCGATACCAAAAAGGAGACAAAACATACTCTGCTTCGAAGTCAATAACTAGAGTTGGACGTGCTAATAAATCGAACGAAAGCGGGGCTTCGCGTAAATACAAAAAGGGTGACAAAAACTATTCGGCTTCGAAATCCATCAATCGAAGCGTAAGAACTGCTCGTTCAGGCAGTAATCGGAGCTCAAGAAAATATCAAAAAGACGATAAAACATACTCTGCTTCAAAGTCGATTAACCGACAAGTTAGAACTCAATTATCGAATCGAAATCAAAGCACCAAAAGATATGTTGGGAAAAAAGGACGTGTTTACTCTTCCTCTTTTAGTCATGGAAGAGGCGTACAAACTCCTATTTCGAAAACAAACTTTAGTTCAAAAAAATACACCAACAGCAAAGGGAGAACATATTCAAAATCGAACCGGATGAATCGTTCGGTTCGGACTCCGGTTTCAAATTTTAATTACAGCACCCGACGAGTAACTCGCGGTGGCAAGACATATTCTGTTTCGAATAACAGGAATCCGTTTAGTTTCAAAAATATTTTTATCAAACGAACCGAATCCAGAGTGAGACACGAAGGTCCTCAAATGGGATTGTTCGGGCAAAAAATGTGGGGATTAAAGAAAAAAAATGACAAAAGGAATTAGTCCGATTTTATCAACATTTCAAATTTTGAATATCAGTTCTATTAAAATTTGTCGGTCATCCATTTTATAATCAAAAGGATAGGCAAAATTTTTGATTAAATAATTTTCTCCATTGCTGATGTTTTTTATCAAAATAGATGTTTCAATTTTAGGTGAAATATGGTAAGCAAATTTTAAATCGCCAGATAACCAAGCTTTAACACCGTTTTTATCGCGATAATTTTCCATTCCATCATAAATATCAGATGTTCTTCTTAATGCTTTTCCTTGATAATGGGCTACGATAAGCGTATAGAATTTTTTGTGATTATATACAATTCCAACATTTGCGGTTGAAGATGGCGCCCAAGTAATTTTATTATTTGAAACTTTAATTGTTGTATCTGAAATTTCCTCACTCAATCTTTTACAAAAAGTATAATTTGCAAAACCACTGAAATGGTTAAATGCATATTGTAATTCTAATTCAATTCCTGCTGTATTTAGTGTATAAATATTTGTACTTAAATTGGCATTTGCTACACTATACGCAATTTGATTCTCAAAATCTAATTTGAATACATTTGTTTTAAAATTTATTTTTTCATTAATTTTCCAATCAACGGCAATATCAATATTTGTAACAATTTCGGGTTTCAATTCTTGTAAATTTGATGCTAATGTATATGTATTAACTCCAAAAAGTTCAGTTGGAGATGGCGTTCTAAAGGCTTTGCTATAAATTCCTTTTAAAGTAATCTTTTTTGTGGCATTATAAACCAATGCAATTCGAGGAGTTAGCATACTGAAACTTTTCGATTTATCATTTGTTGAAACTAAATCATCATATTTGAAAGCTAAATTATCAAATCTACCACTCGCTGTAATTTGAAGTTTCTCAAAGAATTTTGGCGAAATATATTGAATAAAACCTGCCATATTATTTACAGGTTTATCTTTTATATATTCAAACCATGGATTAAGCTGGTAAAACCTAGTTACAGAATCTGGATCCGACCAAGTATTCATATCAATATTTGCATAATGTATTTCGTCTCCATTGTAAATAAATTTTGTTCCTTCTGCTCCAAAAAGCAATTGATGATTATTTTTCGATAATTTTCCTTGTGCACGAATAAAAACATCTTCGGTGTTTGTTTTTAAATATTCGGAAACTCCATAAGGATAATATCCACCGAAAGCTCCATCTGGATAAAAACGCATATTCCAATTAAATCCATGATTTTGGTATCTCGAAGTAAGTTCATAAGAAAATACTTTATCTTCTCTAATTGGAGCGTATTTTAAAACTATAATTCTTCTAAACTCATTCATGTTTTCGGGTTGATCTGGTGCGTTAAATAACCATCCATGACCTGTTCCATAATTCCAATCTTGATTATGGAATTGGAGCGATAATCCTTCATATTTGCCTTTTCCATAAACTTTTGTAAAAATATATGAATTGCTTCTGTTGTCGTTTGTTTTAAATTTAAGTAATTTACCATCTTCATCAGTTCTTCCTGAACCATCATAAGTTTCATATTCATTTCCTGCTGTTGAAAATTGAGAAAATGCCAATACCATACCGCAATTATCGTTTTCAACTCCTGTTAAAACATCAAACATTGAAGTTTTATTTGTTCCTCCCGTTATGCGAATTACTCCATTTCCCTCAATATCTGAATTATTGAAAGAGTTGAGAGAAATAACTCCATTCATTGCATTTGTACCATATAATGCTCCACCTGGTCCACGAATAATCTCAACCGATTTAGAAAAGAATAATGGAGATATTTCCCAAGTGTATGCGGTTCCATAACTATTATCATTAAATGGAACTCCGTCAACAAGCATTAATTGATGATTATTATTCCATCCTTCGAACATTCCTCTAAATCCCAAAGTTTTTCGTTCGTAATCTTGCGACGGTGAAAATCCGGGCATGGTATAAAGCAACTCATTTAGATTTGTGAAACTGTATTTCAAAAGATATTCACTATTATATGCCGATATAATATTTGGTGCATCTGATTGACTTTGATTTGATTTTGATGCTGAAACAACAGTTATATTCATTAATTCTTGAAGACTTAAATCATATAAATTTGTTGATGCTGTATCTGTTTGTGCAATTGCAAGTTTTGAAAACATTAAACTAACAATTACAAAAACTCTGATTTGAAATAATATTTTTTTCATCTGTTTATTTTTAATTTTCAGGTTATTTTATTTAAACTTTCAGTGAAAATGAATAACAAAAAATTGTTAGAACAAATTTAAAAAAAAAATATTAAATGAAAAAAATCAAGATTTTTGTGTTGAAATAATTGTTTTTTCATTCCAAAATTAGTCATTAGGAAAAACGTATACTTTTTTTTCTCCATTTAAAAATTTAACTTTATTTTCTCTTGCAAGCCAACCTAATGCTAAAAAGAAATCATAAGTTTTTAAATTACAATCATTTTTTATTTTTTCAAGGTGAGTGTTTGTTAATTCACCTTTTTCTAATCTATGCCATATTTTTCCAGCATTTGCTCCAATTCTTTCTTGTTTTAACATAATTTTAAGTTTAAAGTTTGTAATAAATTTAATTGTTTTGGTGAATTTCAAATAAATGAAATTGCTCCTTTTTTTTATTAAAATCTTTTGTGAATATTTCGACAATTATATCATTATATATATTGTCAAAATTCTGATTACACCATTGGTAAAGAATAGATTTTTGATTTTCATCATCTCCATACCAATTTACAATCTTTCGGAGTTCTTTATTAAATAAAGTTCTGTCAACACTTACAGCTTTTAAAACTGCTTTTGAAAATTCTAACATAATTTATTGGGTTATGATTTATATTTGTTAGTTAAAATTACTAACATAAATCATTAAATAAAATATGTAATTTACTTAATTTTTATCTACGTGTTTCTACTTATTGTTTTTATAGCGGAATTGTAAAATAAAATGTTGAACCTTTTCCTAATTCGCTTTCAACCCAAATTTCGCCTTC
>Ga0208968_1000985_pt1 | contig 16345 bp, 11 predicted proteins | sample RifOxyA3_FD_184031 | JGI IMG/M metagenome (GOLD analysis project Ga0208968, IMG submission 184031) | Groundwater microbial communities from Rifle, Colorado - Rifle Oxygen_injection A3 (SPAdes) | ecosystem: Environmental > Aquatic > Deep subsurface > Groundwater | place: Rifle, Colorado, United...
CGCTCCAGGGTCTGGCACGGGGTCTGACTTGGAGCGCCCGCGTCCTCGCGGGCTCCGGAAGCGTGGTGGCCAGTTTCACCTTGGTATGACCGGGCGGTCTGCCGCCCGGGGGGCGCTGACGCATTACCTACCGCTTTGCCAGCAACTCGAAGTTGCAGATGCGCACTTCCGGCTCGCCGTCCTCGCCGCACACGATGGTGTTGGACGGGTCGAGGGCCAGGAGCAAGTCGTTTCCTTGGAGCAGGGATCCGTCGTAGCCGATGCGCTCGAGGTTGCGGAGTACGCGCGCGACGAGCGAAGAGCACCCGGGTTGCGAGATCAGGCCCTTGCTGACTGCCTGCGGCAGATCGACGGGGCGGCACAACTGACCGTCCTGTTTCGCGACCCAGGCGTCGGGACCGTTGAAATAGCCGCGGATGGTGATGTAGTTGCGGTCATCGCACAGGATGGGGATGCCGTCCGGGCAGGTGAGGTGGCGGTGCGACGCGTAGCGGCGCGTGTCGGCAGACTCTTCGCTCTTCAGGCTTCCGACCATGTAAATAGCTCGTGCGTATACGGTTGGGATGCCATTTCTGCCCAGGGACTGGGCGATGGCGAACTCCTCGAACGGACTGTTGTAACCGCGCTCATGGGCCTTGCCGTCGGGTTCGGACGGCGGGCGCTCCCCCACCTTCGACACCTTCCAGACGACATGGACGTTGTCCTTGGTCAGCGTGTAGTAGACTTCGCTGTTTTCCGAGAGGCGCCAGTGGGGAGTCTTGCGCCAGCGCTCGGGCAGGAAGTAGTCGAACAATTCGGCGTTGCGACCGACGACCCAGAGGTGGCCGCCAGTGCTTTCGACCCGGCCGTGGATGTACGGCACGCCGAAGATCTCGACCTCGCGCAGGTGCGGCGGCAACTCGGTGGCAACGAAGCGGTCGCGCTGGTCGTCGAGGTAGTGGTGCCGGCGCGAGTGCTTGACCGCTTGCTCGTGGGGCGCGGTCCGGACCAGGAGTTCATAGTCGACGATGGAGTACTCGCCGCGTTCGACCAGGTCGTGAACCAGGCGTGTCGGTTCGGCCTTGTCGGCGTCCGTGGCGGCTCGCCCCATGGTCTCGATGCGGCGGGTGTGGGTTTCGCCGATGATGACGTGTGCCGGTTTCATGTCGGCCACCGCGTAGCCCTTGCTCTCCATGTCACGGATGGCCTGGCCCGTGACCGGCGCCAGATGCCGCTGCAGTTCGTCGCGTTCCAGGCCGATGTCCTCAAACGTCTCGATGACGTCCTTGCCCTGGATCCAGCCGTAGACCAGCTTGTACTGGCGCAGAATGTCCAAGTCGATCCCCGGGTGCATAGCGCGGATGCGGTTCATCTTTTCGCGCGACCGGCCGCTCTGCCACAGTTGCATGGTCTCGGGGGGCACGTAGATGGCGAGCGGTTCCTGGGTGTGCAGGCGCAAGTCCGGCGGGCCGTAGTGGCCGTCGCGCATCTCCATGACCAGCGAGAACTCCTCCCAGGGGCTGTTGAACTCCGCATTGATGAACTCCAGCAGCGTGCGGGTCTCGACCGGCACGTCCTCCCCGACGCGGCTGTTCTTCACGACCAGGTCCAGGCGCCGGCCCGCCACTTCGCGGGTCGGGACGCGGTAGACCGCACTGGTGCCCTGCAGCCGTTGTCGGTGCGTTTCGAACCACTCCTTTTCGTACCAGTTCTCGACCGCGAGCACGTCGGCGAAGGGCAGGCCGAAGCGGGTCAGGTACAGGTCGCCGCCGTCGCTCGTTCGGCTGTGGACGTAGACGACGCCCAGCACGTGGACCAGCGACTCCGGGGTGACCAGTACGCCGGGGTGTGGCTCGCTCGCCGTGGTCATTGTCGCACCTGCGCGGAGTTATGGCGGAGGACAGGGGCGTGATTCCCGGTGTGGTTGTGCATGCGCGGAAGCTCCCTGTTCTGCGGCTTTGCGTGCCGCGTTGCATCGGGTCAGGTGCGACTTTGCCGCGAATCCGATTCGACACTATAGCCGGCCCCGCGCCAAGGTCACGTTATCCGAAGCCGGTATGGGTGTGTGGATTATTGTCGGGCGACGGGTATGTTGGATATGGGGTTCAGTCTGGAGTGTTGATGGCGAGCCGGTCGCCTGTCGTGGGGCGGGTACGGTCCTTGAGGAGGTGTGTTCTGAGTGCTTCCGGTGCCAAGCCGGGCGAGTTGAAGTCGGGTGGCGATGGGCTCACGCCGCCGCCACCGGCCATAAGTGTGGTTCTTCCCGTCTTCAATGAGCGCGACAACCTCGCGCCGTTGCTGGCGGAGATTCAGGCGGCTCTGGTCGCCTGCGGACACACCTACGAGGTGGTGGCGATCGACGATGGGAGTACCGACGGCAGCACGGATCTGCTGCGCGAGCTGGCCCGTCAATATGATGTTCTGCGAGTCATCGTTTTCCGGAAGAACTGCGGCCAGACGGCGGCGTTCGATGCCGGGTTTCGCCACAGCCGCGGGCACATCGTCGTCACGTTGGACTCGGATCGGCAGAATGATCCGGCCGACATCCCCCGCATGGTCGCCAGGATCGAGGAAGGGTATGATTTTGTGGCCGGATGGCGGCGCCGGCGCAGGGACGCGTTTTTCCTGCGGCGCCTGCCCTCGGTGATGGCGAATGTCATTATCCGCTGGGTGACCGGGACCAAGATTCACGACCTCGGCTGTTCGCTCAAGGCGTATCGCCGCGAGATCACCAGCGAGCTTCGTCTCTACGGTGAGATGCATCGTTTCATCGGGCCTCTGGCTGAGGCTGTGGGGGCCCGAGTGGCGGAGATGGAGGTGAATCACCGCCCCCGGCCGGCCGGCGTGTCGAAATACGGGTTGGCCAGGACGTTCAAGGTCTTGCTGGACACGCTCACGGTCTGGTTTCTGACCTCGTACCAGACGAAGCCGATCTACGTGTTTGGGGGAACCGCCTTCGCGAGTTTCCTCGCTTCCGGCCTGTTTGCCGCCTGGGCTGCCTACGAGAAGCTGTTCATTGGCGTGTGGGTCCACAAGAACCCTCGCTTCCTGCTCGCGGTTATGTTTGTCCTCATGGGAGTACAGTTCCTCGGAATGGGGTTGTTGGCCGAGTTGATGGCCCGGACCTACTTCGAGACCAAGGGCAGCCTGCCCTACTCGGTGCGCGAATGGATCGGCTTCGCACCCGGCGGAACCGTGCCCGGCGTGGCCGTCCCGTCGTCCCGCCCGGAGGAACCGGATTTTCCCGTTGATCACTGACCGCGCGTCGGCCGATTTTGATCCGTGACGCTATGTGTGGTATAGCTGGCTACATAGACACTGCCGAGGACCGCTCGACGCTGGCGGAGATGCTGCGTGCCTTGGCGCACCGCGGGCCGGACGGGCAGGGGGTCTGGCACTCGCGCTTCGACTCGTGGCACGTGGCGTTTGGGCACCGGCGTCTGGCCATCATCGACCTGGACGGCGGGGTTCAGCCCATGGCCGGCGAGAATGGCCGCTGCACGATCACGTTCAACGGCGAGGTGTACAATTTCCGCGAACTGCGGCGCGAACTCGAGGCTCGAGGCCACGCGTTCACGACTCGGAGTGATACCGAATCGGTCATCCACCACTTCGAGGAACACGGTGTCTCGGGACTGCCGGACCTGAACGGCATGTTCGCCTTCGCGATCTGGGACCAGGCGAAGGGGGAACTGGTTCTGGCCAGGGACCGTGCGGGAGTGAAACCGCTGTACTACGCCGCCTTGCCGGGGGGGGGCATCGTTTTCGCCTCGGAACTGCGCGCCTTGCTTCAGCATCCGCGAGTCTCCAGGCGGGTGTCTCCGGAAGGTCTGCAGGCGTACTTTTTCTCGGACTATGCCTTGCCTCCCCTAAGCTTGGTCGAGGGCGTCTCCAAGCTCCCGCCCGCCCACTACGTCCGCTGGCGGGTCGGTGGTCCGCCAGAGGAGCCCCGTCCGTACTGGTCGCTGCGGGACATTCCGGCGTTGGAGAAACCGGGAAACGACCGCGCTTTGGCGAGTTCCCTGTGGCAGCGACTGGGCGACGCGGTCAAGGCGCAGATGGTCTCCGACGTACCCTTGGGTGTATTCCTCAGCGGCGGGATCGATTCGTCCACCGTTGCGTGTCTGGCGCAGGCGGCCACATCGGAGCGGTTGCGGACCTTCTCGATCGGGTTCGACGTCAAGGGCTTCGACGAGAGCCCCTATGCGCGGCTGGTGGCGCGGCAGATCGGGTCGGAGCACATCGAAGAACGGCTCAGCGAAGCGAACTTGTTGGACGTCCTCGACGATGCGCTCGACTGCCTTGACGAGCCCATTGCGGACCCGTCCATTGTCCCGACATTCCTGCTGTCGCGTCTGGCCGCGCGGCACGTGAAGGTCGTCCTGGGCGGCGACGGCGGCGACGAGGTCTGGGGCGGGTACCCCACCTACAAGGCGCACCGATACGCGGCCGTGTACCGGCGAGTCCCCGAAGTGCTTCGCCGTTGGCTTGTCGAGCCCCTGATTCGGTCTCTGCCGGTCATGGGTGGATACATGCCTTTGGACCTGAAGGCGAAGCGGTTCGCCTTACGATGGGACGACGACCCACAGCGCCGGCACCTGCGCTGGCTGGCGAACACGGATCTGGCCGACCTTCGCCTGGCGCTGCCGAGGATGGCGGCGCTTCAGCCCGCGATCCTGGACTTGCCGCCGGCGTTGGTGCAGAGCGACGCCGTCAACCGAGTCCTGGCCCTCGATTTCACGACGTACATGCACGCCTCGGTACTCACCAAGGTGGACCGCGCCTCCATGGCCCACGGGCTTGAGGTGCGACCTCCCCTTCTCGACAACGGTCTTGTCGAGTGGGCCTTTTCCCTGCCGGGTCACACGAAGGTCCGCGGACTCCGCACCAAGCACCTGTTGAAACTGGCGGTACGGGGACACCTGCCACGCGCGATTGTCGAGCGTCCCAAGCAGGGCTTTGGCATTCCGCTCGCGGCGTGGCTGCGCGGACCGCTGCGCGCGCGCCTCCAGGAAGTGCTCGACAATTCGCCCGTCTGGGACAACGGCTGGCTGGCCCGGGACGTGTTCGCCGCCTGGTTCGACCAGCACCTTGTCCGGAAGGCTGACCGCTCGAAGTCTCTGTGGGCTCTGCTGGTTCTTGACCGGTGGGCGCGTCGAGACGGGATTCAGCCCTTTTCGGTCTGACGTCCGCGGCGCTGGGGTGCGGGGGTGGGCAGTGTTCTGCGAACCAGCGAGAAGACGCCTGCCCCTCGGGGGCGTCGGTTTCGCCAACCGGTGCAGAACGGCACGACCCCATATGGCCGGCTTCGGCCCAGCGCCGAGTCGGCAGTGGCCGGGCGCGGGACGTGAAGCGGACAAGATTCTGCGCCGAACGGCGATCCGGGGTCGGCGGCAATCCGGGATCAGGGGTGTATCTTACCGAGGAGCTTGTTCCGCAACCGCACCGCGATGGTGGGTTCTGGGGAAGGGCTCTCAGCGTACGGCCCATGGACACGAGTGACGTCATGCCCAGCCATCCCGCAGCTCGGAAAGCGATACGTTTCATTCTGCTTACGACGGCTGGGCTCGGGCTTATCGTTTACGTGCTCTCGCGTGCGGCGTTGGGCGAGGTCGCGGAGTTGCTGCGGAACCCAAATGGTGGATGGATTGTGGTCGGTGTCCTGGCGGGGTTAAGCGCATTGTGCGCTAACGGGTTGCGTTTGCGTTCGGTCCTCAAGTCAGAGGTGTCGGCGCGGCGTGCCGTGGCGGCGGCAGCCCTGACGCAGTTGTTCGTCAACCTGCTGCCGTTCCGGGCGGGAGAGGCGGGTTTTCCCCTGATCACGAAGCGGTATCTGGCCACCGAATGGGAGACCTCGGTTGGCGGGTGGGTGCTTCTGCGCTGGTGGGACCTTGTGGCCGTGACGTCGCTGCTGCTGGCAAGCGTGGTGGTGTGCGCCTGGCGGGCGCCGACGTTACTGCCTGTGTTGCTTCTCTCCTTGGTGGCTCTGGGCGGCGTACTGACCATCTCCGCTGGCTTCATCGTGTGGGTTGTACCCGGCGGCAAGGGCTGGGGAGGTTCCCGCCTCACCTGGCTGCCGCGCGTTGTCACGTCTCGCCTGCAGCCCTTGCTGGAGCAAGTATCTCAGCGCCGCTCGGACTTGGTTTCGTGGCGATTGGGCGTATTGGCGGGGTGCTACTGGTGCGGGACGGTACTCCAAGCCTACTGCTTTCTGCTGGCCTTCTATCCCCTTGACCCCGTTCGGTACCTGGTTCTTTTTACGGTCATGATTGTCGTGTCGATGGTTCCCGTACATGGGTTCGCGGGACTGGGCACGGTGGAGTTCATCCACATGCAGACCCTGCAGGCACTCGGCATCCCCGGCCTTGTGGCGGTGAGCACGGCTGTCGGCTGCCACGCACTGGCCTTGCTGACGACGGTCCTGTTTGGCCTGGCGGGCTGGCTGGCGTTGCACGCGTTCGCGGGCGCCGCGGCAGGCAGCCCCCCGACAACCCCAGGAGTCCTGGGGCATGAGCGCGGAAGGTTGGACCACCGAGAGGGTGGCTGATGCGATTCCTCGTTCTCAACTATGAGTATCCGCCGCTGGGCGGTGGGGCCGGCAATGCCACCTACTTCCTCTGTCGCGAGTGGGCCAGGATGGGGATTGTCACGGACATCGTGACCACTTGGTTTCCGGGGCTTGACCAAGAGACATGTGAGTCCGCGCTTGTGACCGTTCATCGCGTGCGATCCCGCCGGAAAAAAGCCGCGCAGTCCAACGCCGTCGAGATGCTCAGCTACGTGGCGCAGGGCTATCTCAAGGCGCGAGTCCTGTGTGAGCGGCATGCTTACGACCGGGTCGTCTCGTTCTTCGCCATTCCCTGCGGCATGATTGCCCTCAGGCTCAATCAAAAGCTGGCCATTCCCTACGCTGTGTTGCTGAGAGGCGGCGATGTGCCCGGGTTCCTGCCGCGGGAACTGGCGTTCTACCACCGGCTCACCATGCCGCTCACCCGACGCATCTGGCGTAACGCCGACCGCGTCGTTGCCAACAGCAGGGGCCTGCAGGAACTGGCCTCGGTTACGGGGCGCAGGATCGGCGTGACCGTTGACATGGTCCCCAACGGGGTGGATACAGGCTTCTTCAGTCCGTCCCCGGTCGAGAAGCCGGCCGTGTTCACCTTTCTCTTTGTGGGTCGGTTTGCGAGCCAGAAGAATCTGCTGCATCTGATGGACCAGTTCGAGCGACTGCTGTCCCGCCATCCTGCCCGTCTGGTGCTGGTGGGCGACGGTCCGGATGGGGCGCGCCTTCAGGAACGGGTACGGTCCTCACCGCGTCTGTTCTCGAGTGTCACCCTGTTTCCCTGGACCACGCGAGATGAAGTCCGACAGCACTACCGCAACGCGCATTGCCTTGTCAACCCGTCCCTCTGCGAAGGGCTGCCGAACACGGTACTTGAGGCCATGGCGTGTGGGCTGCCGGTAGTCGCCACCAACGTCGGTGGCAACAACGAACTGGTTCAACACGGTGCGAACGGGTTTCTCTTCGAGGTCGGTGACGACAACGGGCTCGAGTGCCAGATGTGTGCGGTGATGAGTCAACCTGCCTCCGTCGAGATGGGACTGCGTTCGCGGGCGATCGCGGCAGAGCGTTTCTCGTGGGAGTCAGCCGCGCGGCAACTCCTGCCGGTGGACGCCTGGCCGTGACCGTGTGACACCCCACGGGGTCTTGCCGCTGCGGGCGTGGTTGCCAAATCATGCCGCGCGGCGGCCATGTGCCGCGAAGGCGTTCAGGTCATGGCGGCACAGGTTCGTGGGAGTCGGGTGCCGGTTGCGTCGTGCACCGCCGCCGATCATCGCGATCGCTTGCGCAGCACCAGGACAAAAGGCGTTTCCCAATGGAGCCGTCTGCCGACCCAGATGATCGGTTCGGTTAGCCGAAGGGCCGCCACCACCCGCAGGAGCTTCTTGAGCGTACCGAGGGCAGCCCACTCCGAAAACGCCAGCGTGCGCATTCGATCCTCCCATATGTCCTGACCAACGGTCATCAGTTCGCATTGGCTCTCAAGAAGCCGGACCCATGTCCGGACGTCCCTGTACATGATGAAATTGAGGGTGTCGACGAATGCGGGGTCCCGCCCCAGGAGTTTCACAAAGACCTTGAACAGGGCCTTTGGGCAGCACGGGACCATCGGCAGTCCGTAATGCCCTTCCCACCACGAGCCGTAGTTGGGGATGACGAAGACCAGGTGGCCCGATGGACGCAAGACCCTCACGCTTTCCGAAAGGACCCGGAATGGATCGCGGACGTGCTCCAGCACATTCACCGAGTACACAACGTCGAAACTCCCCTCGGCAAAGGGAACGTCTTCGCCCCATCCCTGGACCACGCAGTGATCTGGGACCCCGTACGCCTGCATGATCCGCCGGCTGACGGCCACAGTGCCTTGAAACTGCCCTCCGGGTTCGAGGCCGAAGGCGTGGATTCCATGGCGCCTGCGGGCCACGGCAACCAACAGCCCGTAGCCGGAGCCGACCTCCAGGAGAGACTGCCCTTTCAGGTCGCACCGAACCAGGTCCTTAAGCAGGGCAATCTGCTCTTCGATCCGGCGTTCTTCGACGAACTCCATCGCCATTCTCCGGGGGGCAAAGGACTTGCCCAAGATTCCGGAGAAAGAGGTCCGGCAGTGGCGCTCGATGTCGTCGATGATATCCGAAGGTATCACCGCTTCTCTCCCCGCGAACGGATGAACCGTGCCGGTACGCCAGCGACCACAGCGTAGGCGGGCACGTCCCGGCTCACGAGCGCTTGAGCCCCCACTACCGCGCCCTTGCCGATGGTCACCCCCCCCAGCACAACGGCCCGGGCTCCGATGTAGACGTCATCCTGAATCTCCACTGGCTTCTTGGTAATGACCTGGAAGAGGGGAGCGACGGCCTGGTCCTCGAAGCCGTGCTCAAACGTAAACACGGCGACACCTGTGCCAATGGCAACGTGGTCGCCGATGGTTACCCCTCCATAGCCGTTGATAAACACGTGTTCGTTGAGGGATGTGCCTTTGCCCACCGAGACCCTCCCCGGCCAGTGAATCGTCACACCTTCGTTGATCCAGATCGTCGAGAGGCGGCGCATCGCGGGCTTCAACACACAATAGCGCAGGAGGTTGCCCAAAGGTGTGGGCACATACTTGACGATACCATAGATCGTCAGGAAGACATATCGGCAGAAGTATTCCATGAGGGCATCCTTCGGTTCCGATCTGCGGGGAGAGAAGATCTGCCATTCTCCCGGGGTGACCATCCTTGTCCGTGCGACACGGCGTCACGACGGGCTCAGGTCTTTCGGTCTCGGGCCGCAGGCAAAGCACCGGCGCCCGGAACCGGACCGCAACGCCTCGCTGCTCAAGGGACAGCCGGTCTGCCGCCGTTTGGAGCACAAGCACGCGCTGGACGTCGGGCTCATCGCTGTTGCTGCACGGTGGCATCCCTCATACGCCCCGACCGCCGTCACCGCCGATTACCGTACCGTAGGCGACAGCCAAGTCAATCGTGGTTGGGTTCGAAACGGTGGGGTCATCTATCCCGGTCGTCGAAGGACGGCGATGGTATTGCAGGCGTAGATTCGGCGTCGGTCTCCGGTGTCCAATGCGCGAGCCACCCACTCCAAGAACCGTGTGCTGGCGGAGATCAGCCGTGTGAGCCGCAGAGTGTACAGGACACAGGAGATCGGCACCGATACTGCGTTCAGCAGGAGATGGAACAAACCGCCTTCCGGCACCATCTCGACCACCTCCAGCCCGGCGTCGTCTGCCAGCCGGGCAATAGCGTAAGGGCTGAACCGGTAGTAATCGTTCGGTTCGCCATGCAGGTAGAACAGGAACGGGGTGGAGAGGAGCACGACGCCTCCGGGCGCCAATACTCGGGCGGCCTCCCTGAGGCAGGCCCACGGCTCGGGGACGTGTTCCAGAACCGAACAGAGGAAGAGGGTATTCAGCGCTCCGTCGCGAAGCGGCCAACCCCGAGTCGCGTCAAAGCGCAGGTTCAGGTCGGCGTGTTCTGGCGCCAGGTCGGAGCACAGGTACTGCGAACAGTGGGGCAGCAACGCGTTTCGCCACGCCAGGCGGCCGGCCCCCACATCAAGGAGCCGGCCACTGGCGTAGCGTGCCAGGACCGGTTGCATGGCGTGGAAATGGCTGGCGTTCTGGACGGCCAGCGACCAGTACCGGTCTGTCCCGATGGTCTCGGTGTTCAGTCGCGTCCACTGGTTTCTCAGCCAATTTTGCATACGCATCCACGCTCCTGCCCGCTCCCCTCAGAACCGCGCGTAGGACGGCAGGAATATTTCCCTGTAGCTGATGGGGACACATTGCCGGCAGACGGGGTGCGGCCGCTGGCCCTGGCGCAACTGCTCGCGGAAGGCCACGGCGGGCGGTTGCCGCAGGATTTCGGCGAGCGGTGCGGTGAAGAGGTTCCCCCAAGCGTAGTCGCTGGGTGCAAAGGCGCAGCACGGCCGGACGTCGCCGCCGGCGGTGACATAAACGGAGAACCAGACTACCTTGCACGGGCGTGCGTTGAGGCCGCGCGCATACTTCGTGGCCCACGTCTCGGGCAGATCGCGCAGGAGGGCCGCTAGATTGGCACGCACGTGCATCTGCCGAGCCAGTTGCGCCGCTTCGGTCAGCTTGGCGCGCAGGGCGTCGGGGCCGGGCATCACGGCCCCCGCCGAGTCCGAATCGGCGGGGGGCTCATAGGGCTGAAACAGGACGCTGTCAACGCCCAGTTCATGCACTAGTTGCAGGAACGCGGGCAGGTCGTCCAGCAGCGTCGGATGCAGGACCTTGCTGACCCGAAGGTGACAGCGGTGCCGTGCGTCATCCCGGAGTTGGCGGCACCTGCGGATCCCGTCGAGTACGGCCGCGTGGACCTCACTCCCACGCACGGCGCGATGGACGCTCGGGTCGGCGGCGTCCAGAGACACGTTGATCAGGCTGATTCCTGCCGTCAGCAGCGCCGACGCCTGTTCGCTCAGGAGTACGCCGTTGGTTGTGGTGTTCAGCACGGTCCCGCGGCGGCGCGCTTCGCGAATCATGTCCGCCAGTTCCGGATTCAGCAGTGGTTCGCCGTAGCCGCTGAAGGTGATGTATTGCGGGCGGCAGGCGTCGAGGATTATCATAAACTCGTCCATGCGGAGGCATCGTCGCTCAGCGTCCGCACGGTACCACGAGCAGAAGGTGCATCTAAGGTTACAGAAGTTGCACGGTTCCAATTGGATGTGAATCGGAGATCCCCACGGGATGCGAGGCTTGAACACGAGATTGGCGAGTGCACAGATTCGTCTGACCATAATGCTACCAGCCTGGGCTTCGTCACTTCACGAGCGCCGCGCCGCACGTCAGTGCGGACGAGGAAACATACCGCCAGGGAAAAGGGACGCAACAGGTGACGGCCCCGGCGTCCCCCGCTGCACTGCCCCGTGACATGGGCCGGCCCTTGACTTTCGGCCGGCACATGGTTAGTTTCACGGGCCAAACGCCGCGGTTCGGTCTCAGTTGCCAGGACGGTTCACACGTTTGTGCTCTCTCAGTGTCAACAGTCACCGGTCCGATCGCTTCGGACTTGCGCGTCTGCGTCGGGCCTCAAGCCCGAGGGCGAAGCTTCGCTCTTGAGCGTCCCGTCCAAGGGGTTGGGTTCGTCCCATGGGTTCGGCGTTCCCGGCATGCCGCAGGTCCCGTCCTCCCCGTCAGGCACCGGCAGGACTCGGGCGCCCATGGAGTACGTTTCCATGGGGCTGGCCTGCGTCGCCGTCGGGATCCTGATCGGGTTGACCGTCTTCACGCTGCATCTCGGCACGGCCTCCTACGACAGCTTCGTCTACAAGGGAATGGCCAAAGCCAACGCCGGCATCGAGGTGTGTCTTCCGCCCGAAGAGACCCAGCGCCCGCCGCTGCTGCCCTTGCTTCTGACGCCCATGGCTTCACTCCGGCATCTGGGGGTGTCCAACGAACGTATTTCCACACTGATGCACCTTTTCTCCCTGGGGTTGGCGTCGTGTCTTGTCATGGTCACGTACCGCCTGCTGCGGCAGTTCGTGTCGTCCGAGGTCTCGGCGCTCGGTGCGTTGCTTCTCCTCATCCACCCCGGCATGTTGGTCTACAGCTTCGAGACGATGACCGACGTCCCGGTCGCCCTGTTCGCGGCCGCGGCCGTCTTGTGCCAGCTGCGCAGCAGGGGACGTGATCGTTGGCGGGACGTGATCGGCATCTGCGCGCTCTTGGGATCGGGAATTGCCATGAAATACTCGATGGTCATCATGCCCGCCCTTATGTCCCTGGCCGAACTCGTCGCGTGGCGGACCGCGCCCGGCCATACCTGGCGGCGGGCCGTCCGGTGGAAACTGGTGTGGACGCTGGTGCCCGGCTCGTTGGCCTGCTACCTGCTGGTCGGGTTCATCAGCTTCGCACCAATCTATGGATTCTCTTTGGAGAGCCTGCGTCGGAGCGTGTCGCCTTTCGCCTGTCGGGTGGCGGACTTCGCGGTACGCGGCCGGGATGGGGCAACCCAAGCTCCGCCGTCGCCAGTCGCGCCACATGCGAACCCTGCGGCGAACCTCTCGTTCCTGGCCTATCACATGACCCCCGTGGGCTTTGCGCTGATGCTGGCAGGCATCTTCCTGGCCACGGGTTCGATTCGGACAGACCCTAGGCTTATCCTTCTTGTCGCCTGGTGGGCGGGATTCCTCGCCGCAATGACATTCCTGAACCGGCATTGGGAGTACAGGTATCTGCTTCCCTTGGTTCCCGCGTCCTACGCATTGGCGATGATCGCCGTTCAGAGGGGACTCGACGCGGTCTCGCATCGGTGTCCGGCCAACTCCGCATGCTTCCCTCTGCAGATGGCGATTCTTGCCGGTGTGGCTTCTTGGCCCACGGCGGCGATGGTGCGGGAAGTCGCGTTCCTGAACGAGTCGCGGTTCTCGGCGCCTTTTTCCCGCGAGGTCGTGGCGGAAGTACGCTCACGGTTGCGCGAAGACCGGCGCATCTTCTGGTTTGGGTTCCTGTACGCGGTCTACTCTGACACGCGTGACTTTCCTGCGGGCGATCCGTTCTATAAGATGTACCATGTGGGGCCCGACTCGATCGGTTTCTTCGTGGACCGCGCGATCCCTGCCGTGCCCGCTCGCTCGCGAATGGATATGGACTCCGCGTTCCGTGACGGCGATCTGTTCGTGGTCAGCACGCTGCCGTTTCCGGTCTCCAACGATCTCTGCCCCCCTGCCGCCGATCTGCCGCCACTGGTGGTCGGAAGCGCCGAGTGTCACTCCTTTGTGTCTGTCTCCGCCCAGCGGCAACGCCGGACGTTGTGCTCCGCCGATGGGCGGACCCAGTGCATCCTCGGCCAGGCCGGGCCTGTCGCCTCCGTCTCGTTCCAAGGGGGGGATGTCCTGACGCCGTGGTTCCTGGTGTGTTTCCGTCTTGACCCGGCAGGGGGCGACACCGCGGGTTCGCCTGAGACCGTGGTTTCCGTGTTCCAGAAGGGTGTCACTGTTGGGATGCGGAATCAGGACCCGGGCTTCGTGGATCGCGTGCGTGCGGTGACGATCGTCGCTCTGCATGGCCGCGAACTCTGGAACCTGGGGCAGCGGGGCCGTGACGCTGTGATGCAAGCGTCCCGCGGTTGCGTCAACTCGGTTGACACCGACGGTTTGTGACGTCCCCGGCGACCGTGACCTTGCCCAGTTTCCGGACGGCCCGGCTCCGATCCTGGGTGATGAAGGGAGTGTTGTCCCGCCGTGGGACGTTGGGCTGGTGCCGGCTCAGTTCCCGGCGAACGTCGGGATCAGCCCGAAGTCGTCACCGTAGGCGGCTCCCCTCACGTCGGGTTTCCGCAGGCAGATGACGGCGGACGTGCTGCCAGGGCCGGTTTTGAACTGAATCTCGACTCGTTCCCAGGCGGTGCTGCGCACGGACTTGACGATGGGTTCGCCGCCGTAGTCCCTGACGGTGACGGCTACTTCCGGCGCCTCGGCCAGTCTGGCCCAGGCCGAGGCGGTGTAGGCCGTGTCGGGTGCGAGCCCCTCGATCTTCTGCTCCACTCCATCCTCGCCGTCGGTGCCCAGCACGACGCTGTAGCGGCCGAGCCGCGCGGTGCGGTCGTCCGGGTCGGAGACCAGGCTGCTCTTGGACAGCGCGAGTTTGGCTGTCCCTTTGCCGATCTTGGTCCAGCGCGGGATGTCCTGTCCGCCGCCCGCCATTCCCCGGCGGGCTCCGTCCTCGAACGAGGCGTTGGCGACGCGATTGCGCCAGGCGGTGGACGCCCGGGAAAAGACCGGATCCGGCGAGGCACTGAAATCGTGTCCGCACACCCAAGGCTCCACGCCGGTCTCGTAGGCGCCGCAGTCCGGGGCTTTGCCTGCAAAGCCATCGGTGATGCCGGGAATGGGAATGCCGGCGTCGATGGCCGGGCTGTTCTCCTTGAGTCGGAAGTCGCGTGCGGCGACATCCTGCACCTCGATGTTCATCAGGTTGCTCGCCAGGCGGATGTCCGGTTGACTGGCCACGGGAGCGGTAAACAGGTTGTTGCAGACGCGGACGCCGTACATGTCGTCGGAGTGAGGTCGGCCCCACTCGGCCAGGCCGCCGAAGACGGTGTTGTTGGCGACGAGCGTGAAGTTCTGGATCTTGTTCAGGCGCAGCCCCTCCTGCAGTGTGCCCCAGATCACGTTGTGGTGGACGATGTAGTTGGCGCAGTACCGATCCAGGAACACGCCCACACCGAGGCCGGGCGAGAGGTTGTCGTGGAGCCAGTTGTGATGGATTTCGGTGCTTTCGCCGTCTTTGTTGACGGCATAGAGGATGCCGCTGTCGTGGCAGATGCGGCCGGTGTTGTAGATGTGGTTGTACTGGATCTGGTGCCCGGTGCCGCTGACCAGGATCCCGTCCCGTCCGGCGTCGTGAATGGTGTTGTGGCTGATCAGGTTTTCGCGGCCGGCCATGCGGATCGGTGCGTCGAACGAGCCGAGCGAATTGGTGTGGTGAATCCAGCAGTTGACCACTTGGTTGCGGGCCCCGCTGAGGTGGATGCCGTTGCCGGAACTGTAGCCGATCTCGCAGTCGCGAATCACGTTGTAGTTTCCCTGGACCACGATGCCGGACTCCTCCTCCGGGGAGTAGTCGGTATTGCCGCCGCGCGTTTGGGAGACGTAGGTGACGCGGATGTTTTCGAGCCGGCTGTGGCTCGATTCGGTCAACCGGATTGAAGCACACTGGACCTCGATGCCCTGGATGTGAATGTAGGACCGCTTGTAGAGGTCAAAGGCGAGGTGCCGCGTCTTGGCGTAGGCCAGGCAGTTGTCGGGTTCGACGCCCAGCGGCGGAAACAGCAGCAGGCCGTTGCCGCCGTCAAAAATCCATTCCCAGGGGTGGTCGAGGAGGTTCTTGACCCCTGAGAGGAAGCACTCGCCCGGGCCGGTGTGAAACGTGGCAGCCTGGTCGCTGATGGGGTCGATGATGAGCTTCTTCTCCGCCGCAACGTAGCCCCTGACCCTGGATGTCCACGAGGTCCACTTGCGCCCGGCCAGGACCCAGATGGTGGCGCCGGTAAAGAAATCGTCGGGAAACTTGTCCGGGATGGTTTTGCAGATGACCCAGTCCTTGCCGCAGTCGTCGACCCGGGCTGTCTGCGGTTTGAGCGGGTCGATTTGGTTGGCGTCGGGCCAACGCGCTTCCGGGATCTGGCGGCCGGCGAGGAACACCTGGTTGTTCTGCCCCATGTCGCCCATGCCGCCGACTTTCCACAGGGCCCCGTCCGCCGGTTGCCACTTGGTCAGGTCGGTAGCGCCTGCCATGATGACGCGTTCGCCGCTGTAGGCGCGGAACACGATGGGCTTCCCCTCCGTGCCGCTGTTGAGCGGGCGCACCGTCTCCTGGTACATGCCGCCATGGATGATGCAGGTGTCGCCCGGTTCCATGATCAGGGCCGCCCGCTGGATGGTGGCGAACGGACGGGTCTGGGCGCCGTCGAGCTTGTCTTTGCCTGTGGGTGAGACGTAGTAGGTGGCGCCCCATCCGGACAGGTTCACGCCGAGCGCCATGCCGGCGGCGATCAGCAACACCCTTCTCATGGACACATCCTTTCCCTGCCTTGCGAGGTTGGCTAGCCGGCCTGCAAGACGATGTCAAACCCAGAGTGCAGGACTTATAACGTGGCAGACGTGAAAAGTCAAGGCGCTGGGAAGCGGGAGGGTAATGCGTCAGCATCCCCCCGGGCGGGGACCGCCCGATCATACCCTGCGGGTTACTGACCGGTTCGCGCCGCCACGGGCCTTGTGCCCGTGGGGCGTCGATTGGGAAAAAGGGGGGGCGGTTGGCGCCCCCCCTTTTTCCCAATC
>Ga0208968_1000987_pt1 | contig 16330 bp, 11 predicted proteins | sample RifOxyA3_FD_184031 | JGI IMG/M metagenome (GOLD analysis project Ga0208968, IMG submission 184031) | Groundwater microbial communities from Rifle, Colorado - Rifle Oxygen_injection A3 (SPAdes) | ecosystem: Environmental > Aquatic > Deep subsurface > Groundwater | place: Rifle, Colorado, United...
AGTTGCGACGGATATGCTTCTTCAGGCAAAGTTTTATTCGATTTCAGTGTTTCTTTTCCACCGATGCTGGTTCCCCAGAGTCCTTTGTTGATGGAGTAATCCATCTTTTTCCAGTCGGCTTGCACACCGTGTGCTTTCAGGTAATCAATTTCTTCCTGACGGCTCAATTCGAGGTCGCGGGTCGGAGTGAGGATCAGTATTTCAGGAGCAAGAATCTGAAAAGTAAGGTCGAAACGAACCTGATCGTTTCCGGCACCTGTGCTTCCGTGGGCCACATATTTTGCGCCGATTTGTTTCGCGTACTCGATAATGGCAATGGCCTGAAAAACACGCTCCGAACTTACCGAAATCGGGTAAGTATTGTTGCGGAGAATGTTTCCGAAAACCATGTATTTGATACTTTTTTCGTAATAGGTATCGGTTACATCAAGCGTGACGTGCTTAATAGCGCCAAGGTTGTATGCTTTTTTCTCCACTGCATCCAACTCTGCCTGGTTAAATCCGCCGGTATTGGCGATTGCTGTGTAAACATCCAGATTTTTTTCTACCGAAAGGTATTTTGCGCAATACGAAGTATCCAAACCTCCGCTAAATGCTAAAACTACTTTATCCTTCATATTTTCTGTATTTTCTTTTTAAATAAAAATGTCAAAATTGTGGATTCGTTGGGCAATGTTTCGTCTCTGTTCCGCTTCAGTTTTTTGATGATGTCGAGCAAAGTACCTTTAATTGCCCAGCCATTTTTCTTTTTCGCTTCTTTTTTGTCCTTTTCCCAGACCGGATCAAACACCATGGCGGTGCAAAGGCATTTGCTTTTATTTGTACGTTGCAAAATGTCGTAATTCACACAACTTTGACATCCTTTCCAGAAGTCTTCATCGGTAGTCAATTCCGAAAAAGTAACCGGACGATAGCCCAGTTCATGGTTGATTTTCATGACAGCCAGTCCGGTGGTCAGACCAAATATTTTGGCATCCGGATATTTGGTTCTGGAAAGCATAAATGCTTTTCGTTTAATTGCGGTGGCCAGGCCAATTCCGCGGAAATCTTTGGCAACGATCAACCCTGAATTGGCAACAAAGCTTTTTTCTCCCCAGGTTTCAACGTAGCAAAAACCGGCAAAAGTTTTCCCGTTTTCGAGGGCAATAATGGCTTTGCCTTCTTTCATTTTGGTGGCAATATATTCGTAAGTACGACGTGCAATACCAGTTCCGCGCTCTTTTGAAGCGCTTTCGATGGCATCGTTCACCTGATCAACGTATGATAAATGCTCGTCTGTTGCAACCAATACCTGAATATTTTTTAATTCTTTCATTTTCGTTTTTAATAAATTTTTGTTTTCAGGAATTTCAAAATCCTCACAAATCGTTCTTTTCCTGCATCTCTTTTTAGATGTTTAATTCTGTTCCGTCCGAAATTACCGTCCCTCACTGACTGAGATTTTACCGCGGACGGGTTGGTGTTTCATATCTTTTGGACCGTTGCCTAAAGGCAAACGGCAAAGGATATTTTGACAACTGACAACAAATTTTGACAACACGACAACTATTGATTCACTGCCAACTGCGACTGAACACTACCCTAATTTATCCTCCAGCTTGGGCATAATCAGTATCAGACTGTTGATCAGGTCGCTGTGCGTAACGCCTTCGCGCATGATTATTAAAATGGTGTCGTCACCGGCAATGGTTCCAATGATTTCATACGGTTCTGAATTATCGATTACTGCGGCCAGACTACTTGCATAACCGGGCATTGTTCGCATTACAGCAAGATTTCCGGAGAACTGTAAATCACGAAACCCATCGGCCAAAAAATTAATCCGTGAATTTTCGCGTTGGTTTTCGGTATTCAGGCCTTCAGGAATAACATATACATATCCCAGCGCCTGATCGGAAACTTTTGCAACTTTCAAAATTTTTAAATCGCGCGACAAAGTAGCCTGCGTCAACTCGAAGCCCTGATCTTTCATGATGTGCAAAAGCTCATCCTGACTGCTGATCCGTCCACTGAGAATTGCCTGTTTAATTGCAAGCTGCCTTTTGGTGCGATTCTTCATTTTGTATATTTATACATTTTCGATGCAAAAATATGCAATAAATAAATAAAACAAGCTTTTTTTTCAGAAATAATTTATATTTTTGTGCCCGTAATGAAAAACACAAACGAATTGAAACTTGAAAAATACCAGGTTAAAATTACGAAGTTACATAGGAAAGAGAGTTTGTTTAAAAATAACAACAATGCGTTTGCCCTACAGCCGTAGTCAAACGCATTTTTTTTAATATTTAGCATTGCAACGATGACACAACTAAGAAAAGTCAGGTTGATTCTGGAAGACGGAACAACATTTGAAGGAAAATCGTTCGGATATGAAAAATCGGTAGCCGGAGAAGTAGTTTTTTATACTGCCATGACCGGGTATCCTGAAAGCTTAACAGATCCTTCATATACGGGCCAGATTCTCGTATCAACCTTCCCGTTGATTGGAAATTACGGTGTGCCAAGTGACTCGAAAGAGCATGGTTTATACAAATTTTATGAATCGGATAAAATTCATATCAAGGGTTTAATTGTTTCTGATTATTCGTTCGAATACAGCCACTGGAACGCCATCAAAAGTTTGGGCGACTGGCTGAAAGAAAACAAAGTGCCGGGATTGTTCGGTATCGACACCCGTGCTTTAACCAAAATTATCCGTGTAAAAGGTTCGTTGCTGGGCAAAATTGAGTTTGAAGATGAGGCGATCGACTTTTACGATCCTAATCAGGAAAACCTGGTTGCAATTGCAAGTACTGATAAAGTGGAAGTTTATGGCACTGGAGAACACCGCGTGGTTTTAGTTGATTGCGGTGTGAAATACAATATCATTCGCTGCTTGCTCGAACGAAATGCAACAGTGATCGTGGTGCCCTGGGATTACGATTTCAGCGGTGAAGATTTTGACGGCATATTCCTGTCGAATGGCCCGGGCGACCCTGCCTTGTGCGATGCTACAGTCGAAAACATCCGCAAAACGATGGATGCAGAAAAACCAATCATGGGCATTTGTCTCGGCAACCAATTGCTGGCTCGTGCGGCCGGAGCTGAAACTTACAAGCTGAAATTCGGTCACCGCAGCCACAACCAACCGGTATTGCTGCAGGGAACCGATCGTTGTTTCATCACTTCACAGAACCACGGTTTTGCTGTGGATACCAAAACTTTACCCGAAGACTGGGAACCGATGTTTACCAATGTGAACGACCAAACCAACGAAGGAATCCGTCACAAGACAAAACCATTTTTCTCCACACAGTTTCACCCTGAAGCCGCCAGTGGACCTGTCGATACAGAGTTTTTGTTCGACGATTTCATGAACAATGTGATCGAATATAAAAGTAGAAAGTCATGATAAATAAAGACATTAAAAAAGTAATTGTACTGGGTTCGGGAGCGCTGAAAATCGGTGAAGCGGGAGAGTTTGACTATTCCGGTTCACAGGCGTTGAAAGCGCTGAAAGAAGAGAATATTGAAACCATCCTTATCAACCCGAATATTGCAACCATCCAGACTTCGACAGACATTGCCGACCGGATTTATTTTCTTCCGGTGACTCCATTCTTTGTTGAACAGGTCATTATCAAAGAAAAACCGGATGGTATTTTGCTGGCTTTCGGCGGACAAACTGCACTAAACTGTGGTGTTGCACTTTTCCGGCAGGGAATTCTGGAAAAATACAATGTGAAAGTATTGGGTACTCCGGTTCAGTCGATTATTGATACCGAAGACCGCGAGATATTTTCAGGAAAACTGGCAGAGATCGACGTTTTGACTCCACGAAGCATTGCCTGTTTAAATATGGAAGAAGCTTTTGCTGCGGTTAAAATAGTTGGTTATCCAATCATTATCCGTGCTGCTTACACATTGGGAGGACTGGGTAGCGGTTTTTGTGCAAACGACGAAGAGCTGGAATCACTGGCATCGAAAGCCTTTACTTACTCGCCACAAATATTGGTTGAAGAATCGATCAAAGGCTGGAAAGAGGTTGAATACGAAGTGGTTCGCGACCGATTCAACAACTGCATCACAGTTTGTAACATGGAAAACTTCGATCCGCTTGGAATTCATACCGGCGAAAGTATCGTGGTTGCCCCTTCTCAAACCCTTTCAAATTCAGAATACCACAAACTGCGCGCACTGGCCATTAAGATTATCCGTCACATCGGAATCGTTGGCGAATGCAACGTTCAATATGCCCTTGATCCGCATTCGGAAGATTACCGCGTGATTGAGGTAAACGCCCGCCTGTCGCGCTCTTCGGCACTGGCATCAAAAGCAACCGGCTATCCGCTGGCTTTTGTGGCTGCCAAATTAGGATTGGGTTACGGACTGCACCAATTAAATAATCAGGTTACCAAGGTGACCACAGCCGCTTTTGAACCTGCTCTCGATTACATCGTTTGTAAAATTCCACGCTGGGATTTGAATAAATTTTCAGGAGTATCGAAAAACCTTGGAAGTTCGATGAAATCGGTAGGCGAAATCATGTCGATTGGCCGGTCGTTCGAGGAAGCCATTCAGAAAGGTATCCGCATGGTTGGTATCGGAATGCACGGTTTCGTGGCCAACAAGGAAGAAATTACCATTGAGCAGATTGACGAGGAATTGAGCAACCCGACCGACCGCCGTATTTTTGCCATTGCTGAAGCTTTCAACAAAGGTTATTCGGTGGATGAAATCTACGAAAAGACCAAAATTGACCGATGGTTCCTACAAAAATTACAGAACATACATGTAACCAAAAATAAGCTTGAAGAAGTCGATTCGCTTCAATCGCTGGACGATTCGCTGTTGCTTCAGGCAAAAAAAGAAGGTTATTCCGATTTTCAGGTTGCCCGTTTGGTCCTAAAATCTTCAAACAAAGAAATTAACGGCGATTTGATGAAGGTGCGCGAATGGCGTAAAAGCAAAAATATTCTGCCTTCAGTAAAGCAAATTGATACGCTGGCGGGCGAATATCCGGCGCAAACGAATTACCTGTACCTGACCTACAACGGCAACGAACACGACATTGAATTCCCGAGGGACAACAAATCGGTGATCGTTTTGGGTTCGGGAGCATACCGCATCGGAAGTTCGGTGGAATTTGACTGGTGCAGCGTGAATGCCATCACCACCATCCACAAGGAGAATTACCGCTCGATCATGATCAATTACAATCCGGAAACGGTGAGTACCGATTACGATACCTGCGACCGCCTGTATTTTGACGAACTCACTTTCGAACGGGTGATGGACATTGTTGACCTGGAAGTTCCGAAAGGCGTGGTTCTCTCGATGGGAGGACAAATTCCGAACAACCTTGCCATGAAACTGCACCGCCAGAATGTGCCGATTCTGGGTACTTCGCCGCTGAACATCGACCGTGCCGAAGACCGCAAAAAGTTCAGTTCTCTTTGCGATACGCTTGGAATTGATCAGCCACGCTGGTCGGAACTGACAACCATTGAAGACATTTATACTTTTGTTAATGAAGTTGGATTCCCGGTTTTGATCAGGCCGTCATACGTACTTTCGGGCGCTGCCATGAATGTGGTTTCGAATCGGGATCAGCTGCAACATTTCCTGACACTGGCCGCCAACGTTTCGAAAGAACATCCGGTGGTTGTTTCAGAATTTATTGAGCAGGCCAAAGAAATTGAGATTGACGCGGTAGCCAAAAACGGTGAAGTGGTGGCTTATGCGATTTCGGAACACGTCGAGTTTGCCGGAGTTCACTCGGGCGATGCAACCATCGTTTTTCCACCCCAAAAACTGTATGTCGAAACCATTCGCCGGATCAAGAAAATTGCCAAACAGATTGCCAAAGAACTCAATATTACAGGGCCTTTCAATATGCAGTTGCTTGCCAAAGACAACGACATCAAGGTAATTGAATGTAATCTACGTGCATCGCGCAGTTTCCCGTTTGTATCGAAAGTGATGAAATACAACCTGATCGAAATTGCAACACAGGTCATGTTGGATGCTCCTTTCCAGAAGCCGGACAAATCGCTGTTTGAACTTGATTACGTGGGAGTAAAAGCGCCGCAATTCTCGTTTGCACGTTTGCTGAATGCAGATCCGGTTTTGGGTGTCGATATGTCGTCAACCGGCGAAGTGGGTTGCATTGGCGAAAACTTTTACGAAGCGATCCTGAAATCAATGCTTTCTGTAGGCTACACTATTCCGAAGAAAAACATCCTGATTTCTTCAGGTCCCGCACGATCGAAAGTGGAGTTAATTCAAAGTGCAAAATTACTTTCTGAGCGGGGATTCAATTTGTTTGCAACAGGCGGAACTCAAACATTCTTAAGTGATAATGGAATAGAATCGACCCGTGTTTACTGGCCTGATGAAACAGACAAACATCCGAATACGCTTGAATTAATCAAGGAAAAGAAAATCGATCTGGTAATCAACATTCCGAAAGACCATACCAGCCGCGAAATCAGTAATGGTTATACCATCCGCCGCAGCGCCATTGATTACAGCATTCCGCTCATCACCAATGCACGTGTGGCCAGCGCATTTATTTATGCTTTCTGCAAATACGAAATTGAGGATTTGTCGATTAAAAGCTGGGACGAATACAAAGATTAATCCACGTAGAGACGTGCTATAGCGCGTCTCTACCCAATAAAATACAAAGGTCATCCTGAAAATCGGGATGGCCTTTTTTGTTTTACATCAAGCAAACATTTATTGCTTCAACTTATTTTTTTTAGTATCAAAATAAATAAAATACCTTTTTATCTTTTTCTTTAAACAAACTTAACCGTCGTGTGTTTCCAATTTTGATAACGTGTTCATCATTAATTTATTAAAACTAAAAGCTATGGAAACAAATTTTACTTGTTCTTCTCTCAGAATGCTTTTCGCAACGTTCATTATCGCATTATTCAGTTTAAGTCTGACAGCTCAGACTACTCACCAGGTGGCAGTAACCGACTTTGCATTTACTCCATCACAATTAACCATCACGGCTGGTGATAAGGTAGTCTGGACGAACACCGGAGCTATGGGTCATAATGTTAACGGCACTACTGCAACTTTTCCTTCTAATCCTGAATCATTCGGGAACAGTGTAGGTCTAAACTGGACTTATGAGTTTGTTTTTAATACCGCCGGAACCTATGATTACCATTGCAATCCGCATTCAACCGGAATGAAAGGCAAAGTGATTGTCAATCCAAAGTCTTCGGAACCGCTAAAACTGACAGTGAGTTTTACATCAATGACGCCACATGTGGGGCAAACCTTATGGTTGGCTTTAATTGACAAAGCCACCTTGATGGAAATTGGAAGAGTAAAGACGACAGCAGCGCAAACTTTCTTGATTGAAATTCCGGGAATTGAAGTGGGAAAATCATATTGGGTGAACTTCTTTGCCGACCATAATAAAAACAACGTTTACAATGCGCCTCCTGCTGATCATGCATGGCAGCGGTCGCTCGATAACGTGACCGGAAATTCGGTAATTGATTTTGTGCACAATACCACTTTTACCGACATTGCATGGAAAACAAAACTAACACTTCGCTTTACTGCAATGACTCCGCATGTTGGTCAGAAACTCACCCTGTTTGTAAGGGATAACATGGGAATGGATATGGATAATGTAGTTGTTCCGTCTGTTCAAGGTCCAAATTTTGATGTTTTATCCTGGGCGATCAAACCCGGTGCGTCGTATAATCTTGATTTTTACGCCGACCACAATAAAAACGGCGTTTACAATGCACCTCCTGCAGATCATGCATGGCGTATTTCCTTGACGAATGTGAAAAGCGATACAATTGTCAGTTTTGTTCACAACACCTTATTTACCGACATTTTCCTTCCCACTAAAGCACAAAACCTAACAGGAAATTTGGATAACATCCGTCTGTATCCCAATCCTGCCAGCAATTACATTGAGCTTAAGCTGCCAGTCAATTATGAAAAAGTAAGTTCACTAAAAATTTACTCCATCGCCGGAACATTGATTGACCAAAGAATTATGTCGGAAAGTACAGAATCTTATAGGTACAATCTCAGCAAGTTTAAAAGCGGAATCTATTTTATGGAAATTAATGCCGGTTCTAAAAGAGACATTTTGAAGTTCATGAAACAATAGAATACTATTCTTCCGGTGATTATTCTTAATGAAAATATTCCATCCTCTTTTAGGGTGGAATATTTTTTTTATGGTTAGGCAGATTCTATTGATCGTCTAATTATTGGCTATATTTGAACTGGAATTAGTTGCCCTTATACCCGACAATATTTTCAGCCATACCATCAAACACAAAAAAATGAAATGGCAAAACTGAATACCAATACAAGCGACCCGCCACGCCTTTTGGCCTGAAGGTGGCTGTTTGCTGCAAATAATACTTTCCCTCCTTTTCAATGATCCTGAACTCCAGCCAGGCTTCTCCGGGCAGTTTCATTTCTGCATAAAGCAGCAGTCGTTTGTTGGGTTTATCCGCAGCAAGTACACGCCAGAAATCAAGTGCATCGCCGGTATTGATCGTGTGCACGTTTGTTCTGCCGCGCCTCAGGCCAACTCCGCCCTGCAGCTTGCTAATGAATCCGCGCAATTTCCAGAGCCAGTCACCGTAATACCACCCGCGCTCACCTCCAATTGACCAAATGTTATCAATAACCTGATCAATATTGGTAGTAATTTGTTTTTCACGTTTGTCAAAAAAACAACCAAAAGTCGGAACGTTTATATGTTCAAGCAAGTGATTTTCCACATAACTTGAAACCTGTGAATCTTTCCAACTCGACAATACATTGTTTTGTATTATTTTTTGAAATGCAAGTTTTACCGCTTTTTTATATGTGATTGGTTGAATGTCAAGCATTTTTTCAAGCTGATTGTCTTGGGCCACAACTTCCACTTTCATGCTGTCAACCAGGTTCACCGCAAGATTGTACGATGTGGATGTGACAAAATAAAGCCAGTAGGATGAAAATCTCGGAGTCATGATCGGAACTGTGAATATGTATCTTTTCAACCCACGCACCCTGGCAAATTGAAGCAGCATTTCTTTGTAGGTCAACACAACCGGTCCGCCAATATCAAACGATTGATTGTAAGTTTCAGGTTTCAGTAAAACTCCTGATAAATATTCCAATACATTCCGTATTGCGACTGGCTGGCACTTTGTGCTCAGCCATTTGGGGGCGATCATAATTGGGAATTTTTCAACCAAGTCGCGAATAATCTCAAAGGAGGCGCTGCCCGATCCCACTATAATTCCAGCCTTGATAGCTGTAAGCGGAATTCCGCCCTCACGAAGGATTCCTTCAACATTTTTTCTGGAAGCCAGGTGCCTGGAAAGTTTTTCTTCGTTGGTAATTCCACCCAGGTATATGATTTGCTTTACCGATGTTTGCTGAACAAGCCGGATGAAATTGTTCGCCGAAACCGATTCCAATTTTGAAAAGTCACTGCTGTTTGTGCTCATTGAGTGGATCAGATAGTAGGCCACGTCAATGTCTTTGATCACATCTGACACCGAAACTTCTTTCAGAAAATCAACCTCAAATATCGATATTTTTGGATGTTGGTAAATTCCCTCAGAAGGAAACCGCTTTTGATCCCTTATACAGCAGACCACCTCGTGTCCTTTTTCCAGTAAAACCGGAAGAAGTCTTTTTCCTATGTATCCGGTTGCACCCGTTAAAAGTATCTTCATAAATCAGGCCTTTCAATGTCAAATGGGATGTTTTTCATGTTCGTTTCACTTGTTTTTATAACCGGCAATATTCTCTGCCATGCCATCAAATATAAAGAAATGAAACGGCAACAATGAATACCAATAAAACCTGCCTGGTAATCCCTTTGAACGAAAGGTCGCTGTTTGCTGCAAATAATACTTTCCCTCCTTTTCGATAATCCTGAACTCCAGCCAGGCTTCTCCCGGAAGTTTCATTTCAGCATAAAGAAGCAATCGTTTGTTCGGTTTATCGGCAGCAAGTACGCGCCAGAAATCGAGCGTGTCACCAGTGTTGATGGTGTTTAAATTCGTGCGACCGCGTCGCAAACCAACTCCCCCGAGTACTTTATCCATAAAACCACGTATATTCCAGAGCCAATCGCCGTAATACCATCCGCGTTCTCCGCCAATGGACCAAACATTTTCAAGAACCTGGTCAACACTGCCTGTAATTGGCTTTAGTTTTTTGTCAGTAAAGCATCCGAATGAAGGAACATTGACATGTTCGAGCAACGAATTATCGACATAACTTGATACCAATGAGTCTTTCCAGCTTGAAACCACATTGTTTTGATCAATCTTTTGAAATGCCAGCCTTACAGCGTCAGAGTATGTGATAGGTTGAATTTCAAGCATTTTTTCAAGCCGGTTCTCTTTTACAACCACTTCTACTTTCATGCTGTTAACCAGATTAACGGCAAGTTTGTATGATGTTGAGGTTACAAAATAAAGCCAGTAGGAGGAAATCTTCGGGGTCATAATCGGAATTGTGTAAATATACCTTTTCAGACCACGCACCGCAGCAAATTGCAGCAGCATTTCCTTGTAAGTCAGCACATCCGGTCCGCCAATGTCATAAGACTGATTGAAACATTCAGGCTTCAGCAAAACTCCGGATAAAAATTCGAGCACATTCCGGATTGCAATGGGCTGGCATTTGGTATTCAGCCATTTTGGGGTGATCATCAATGGAAGTTTCTCCACCAAATCGCGAATAATTTCGAAGGAAGCGCTGCCCGATCCAACAATAATTCCGGCTTTGATCGTTGTCAATGGAATTTCAGTACTGCCCAATATCACCTCAACATTTTTTCTTGAAGCCAGATGTTGTGAAAGTATTTCTTCGTTGGTAATTCCTCCCAGATAAATAATTTGTTTTGCTGCCGTTTGTTTAATCAGAGAAATGAAATTATTGGCTGAAATTTCTTCCAACTTTATAAAGTCACCAATATTTGCACTCATAGAATGGATCAGATAATATGCAGCATCAATATCGTTAATTTCCTCCGGTGAGGGAATGTCTCTCAGGAAATTAGCTTCAAACAAAGAAATGTTTGGATGCTGATAGATTCCTTCAGCAGGGAACCGCTTTTTATCCCGCACACAACAAACCACTTCATGTCCCTGTTCCAATAAAACCGGAAGAAGCCTTTTGCCGATATATCCTGTTGCACCCGTTAAAAGTATTTTCATTCGATTATTCTTCGTTTTCGTCTTCTATATCCAATTCCTTTTTCAAATCGTCCCAGGATTTTAGTTTTGTTTTCTTTTCTTCTTCCGAAATGTTCTTTATTTCGTCAACTGATCTTTCAATCTCGTCCATTTCTTTCTGAATTGTTTCCTGATCAAATCCAAAAAAAGTCATCTCGTACAGGCAATGAGAAATGATTTCCAGTTCAGTGAATTCTGATAATGATTTTTCGTCCAGATCCATTCCAAGCCATTCGTCCCAACTGGTAAATTCAAGTGCAAACGAATTGGGCGACTCATCCTCGTTATCATCCGGATGGTTGATGTAACCAGAAACATGTACATATTCTTCGTTGTCAAAATCATCCTTTTCATTGCTGACAACGATCGAAAAATCAGTCTCCGTTGGGCCTAATGTTTTCAGAATGTTAAAGACCGTCTCATAGCCCGAAATATTCTTCATTTCTTTCGGATAGAGTTGCAAAAACACCAGCTCAACACTGAGCCAAGAATTTCGTTTTAGGATGTCGGAAAATTTCATTTTTTCTGTCTTTAAATTAGGTTTAACTCAGTTTCTAATAATCCCAGACAGGATTCTCTTTGTTGTTGAACAAACATACTAAACTCAAAAGATATTCGGCGTTACTTTCTTTCGCACATAATGACGATAGTGAAGATTTACACCAAGAGCGAACAGCAACATTTTCGGGTTTCTCCAAAGGTATTTGTTTAGCAATACGCGGTGAAAAATACTTTTTACTGAAAAGGTTTTATTATTGAGCCACCAGTACATTCGAGTCAGATTTTCAGGGCTGATTTTATCTGGAATATGAACGCATTGCGCCCCGTTAAATTCTTTCAAATCTTCTGTCAGCAAGCGGCCCTGTTCTTTGAACTGCTTAAACAGAGCAGTTCCGGGAACTGGAGTCAGGATGTAAAAACGTGGAATGGGAACTTTATTCCGGTGTATAAAATCAAAAGTAGCACGTATGGATTCCTCTGTGTCAAAGTCAGTTCCGACAATCATTTCGGTGCTTACGGTAATTCCGGCCTTGCTCAGTATTCTGAAATTCTCTTCATGGTCGCTTACCTTTACCCAGGGTTTGTCCAAACTATTCAGCGATTCCTGATCAATGCTTTCAACGCCAAAACTCATTAAGTCACAACCAGATTTCACCACCAGTTTGAGTAAATCAGGCTTTTTTGCAAGGTGCAGCGCACATTGACTGGCCCAGTGCATCTTCAACGGAGCGATTTTCTCGCAGAGTTCTTTCAGGTACAACGGGTTGGAAACGATGTTGTCGTCGATTAAATAAAACCGGTTGAATCCCAAATCCTTCACCGCTTTAATGTCCCTTATAACTTCATCAACCGGACGAAACAGGTATTTGCCTTCGTACAAACAGGCGATGGAACAAAAAGAACAGGTAAAAGTGCATCCTCTTCCGGCCTGAACCGGCAACATGCCGCCAATCGGTTTGTTCATCAGCAGGTCGTACCTCGGAACGGGCAAGTTCTCTAATTTCGAAATCGGATAATCGTAAAATGGTTCGACTTTTCCATGCTTTTCGAAATCTTCCAGCATTTTCAGGTATGAAATTTCCGCATCGCCCACCACAACCGAATCAACATATTTGATGGCTTCGTCTTTGGCAATCGAAGCCATGTAGCCGCCCATCACCACTGTTTTGTTTCGCTTTTTAAACTCTTTGGCAATCTCGATTCCCCGAAAAGTGGCATGTCCCATGGTACCAATTCCAATGATATCGGCATCAGAATCAAAATCGACCACATCAATTACTTCGATACACAATTCCACTTCCCAATTTTTTGGCGTGTAAGCCGCCAAAAGAGGAAATGCCAGGCCAGGCAGGTGAATTTTCGTCTGCTTGCACAATTTGCCATTTTCGGCATATTGAGTGGGTTGGATAAATAAAATCTTAGGCATATTTGGCGGCTTCCTTTATTTTTCGTTTGTACTGATTTCCCACCCTGATGCTACCCATCAACATTCGGTACAGCATTTTGGGCGAGTTGTTTACAAGGTATTTCAGCAAAATTTCGGGCTGAAAAAGTATTGAATTGTACGCTTTCAGAATCTCTTTGTAATACTCGGCCACGCTCATTTTCGTTGGTTGAATGCTGACATGTGCCAAATCCCATTTGTCGTATTCGGTTCTTTTAATGAGCAAAGATTCCACCGGCGATTCAAAATTCGTTTTTGGCAATGGTGTCAACGGTTGAAGATTGACGTAGTGAATGCCAAGCTCTTTCACTGACTGAACCATTTTTTTAAAGTCGGATTTGTCCCAGTCGGGCGAAACAATCATCGTTGCGAAACAATCTATCTTATTGGCTTTTAGCACCTGCATGGTTTGTATGTACAACCCGGCGTTTGTGTTTTTATTGTACTTTTCAAGGTCCTTTTCAAAAAAGCTTTCGAATCCAACGATCACGGTTTTCAGACCGATTCCGGCGAGTTGCTTCATTAAATCAGCATTGTTGGCAATAAAATCAGCTCTTCCGTAAACTAAATAGTTTTTTGCAATTTTTCGTTTTTTTACTTCCTGAATAAATTGCTCAAGCCGTGTTTTGTCGGCCAGAAAATCATCGTCCACAATGTAAATCTCCTTTTCCTCCAGCTGTTCCAATTCCTGCATTACTTCCTGCATGTCGCGCTGGAAATACTTGCCCTGCGTTATCACCGTGCAAAAACAAAAGGAACAATTGAACGGACAGCCAAACGAAGTTTTTATCAGTGCTACCCGATCGCTGAAAATATAAAAGTAACTGCCGCGGTACTTTTTTACAGATTGGCGGTTGGCGATGGGTATTTTAAAATTGTACGGCGGAAGATTTGCCGGAGTAGCATTTTCGCCCTTTTTTATTATTCCTGAAGGAAGTTCCTGCTGATATTCAATGTGATTCAGAAAGCCGGTAAAAGTAACGGCTGCATTCCGCACTACCCTGAAATCAATGTGTTCACTTTCAAAATCTTCGGGACAAACTTCGCAATGCACACCTCCAACGATGGTTGTAATTTCCGGATCAATTGACTTTGCAATCTGGCAGTATTCAATCATTTTTGAAACATTGGTGATGTAGCCGGTCACGCAAAACACCTCAGGACGATACTTCCTGATAAAATAATCGATGCTCCGTTTTTCGAGCAGCATGTCGATAATTTCCGCCGTATCGTGTTCGCGAATAAGTGTGTACAGAATTTCCAGTTCCAAAGGCTCAACCACCATCAGATGCTGCAAGCCAATGGTTTCGGGCGAGTTGTCAGGACGAACAAACAATATTCTCATAAATTTATCTCCTTCATTACATGATGATTGGAAATCTGTTTTTTGTATTCCAGCGATTCTTCACTGAATTTTAGCAGGCGATGAAAAAGGAAATTGCTGTGCCGGGCTTCCATGTATTTTGTTTGCGGATGCCCGCCCAAACGCATCTTCGGAATTTCAGCAGTTTGCCCAAGGTCAATGGATTCGACGCCTTGCGCAATTCCTTCAGCAACAATATTGGTCAGTAGGTTCAGGTAGGTTTGATTTTCAGTGTTCTGCTGATAGTCGATGCCGCCTAAAAAGAAAAACAGGGAACGGTCACTCTGTAAAAGGATGTTCCAGCCGATTGGTCGCCCGTTTTTGCGACAAGTGACAAGCTGAAATTCAGGAGGTAAATTCCTGAAAAAGTCAAGGTTCAATTTTTCAAGTTTTGCGGTACTTTTCGAATAAACCTGCAAATACTGCCGGTACATTTCTTCGTCGAAAACAGAACAATCGGTTTTAATCAATTCGGTACCGGAGCCGGTCTTGGTTATTTTCTGCAACCTCCGGCGGTAATCCGACCTCAAATGAACTAGGTATTCGTCCCACGATTTGAAGGTATTTTTCAGGAGAATGGTGGGCAAAGTTTTGCCGGTTGCGTTCGTTTCCTGAAGGGGTTTTTCATCCAGATTCAGAAACAGTACAAAGCCTTTTTCATTGATGAAAATGAAATCTTTGAGCTGTTCTTTGTATTCCTTACTACCAAATATTCCTGAAGAAGAAACAGAACAGGGAATTCCGGCAATGTTCATTTTTAGCGGACTTTTAATCCGCAGGTAGGTAAATAAATCGAGGCGCAAAGAATACATGATGGCCGCCGCAAGGAGTTTATCGTGCTCAAAAAGACAATAATATCGTTGCACGCAAGGGTTGTACTTTTCAGCATAGATTAAAAATTCCCGTTTCTGAAAATAGTTTTCCGCCAGCAGATTCCACTCATCCGGCAAATCTTTGGCCTCACTTATTTTCTGAATTTGATTCTTCATAGCTGGGTTTCATAAACGGCAAATTGCCGGTATGGCTGTGGCTTTTCGCCATAACAGCGCTCGAGAATCCGGCTTACAAAAGCAATCGACGCTTTGTTTTCCTCGAAAATAAATCCGCCTTCGCAATATTTATAGTCTTTTTCAATCAGTTTTGGAAGCGATTTACTGATCAACGCCAACGCCACCGGGCTTCTTTGATATTTGGGGATGATACCGATTTCAGTAAAACGGAACGTGTCAATTTCTTTGTTCAGAATTCGGTAATTGATTAAGTCCCAAAGATTAAAATCACGTTTCGAGTTTACCAACTGATTAAAATCCGGGTACCAAAGGTAAAAACCGATGGGCTCCCCATTCATTTCGGCAATGATCAGATTTTCATTGTCGAGCAAAAATCGAAACGGTTTGAAGAGCTCCAAATCCTCCGCGTCATCGCGATCAGCCCAATATGGATGCGATACGAATGCTTCATTGTTAAGTTTGGTGTAAATAGCACTTTCGGATCGTATGTTTTTTTTATTCATGTACCGAACGGTCAGCCCGTCCAGTTGCCGGGTAGCCGCGTATGAATTGACCCATTGGTGATAGACTTCCATCGAAAACCGATAGGTGAACATCTTTTTCTGCGTCAATCCTTTAAAATAGTCAGGATAATACTGCGGGGTATAAGGCAAACCAAAAAGCGGCACTTCATCGAACCGGTTCAGCAAAAATCCCGCACCGTAATTCAGATGACCGTTGAGCCCGGCAACCACTTTTTTGCAGGTCGGAAAATACTTTTGAATTTCCCGCTTGATGATGGGAAAAATAT
>Ga0208968_1000988_pt1 | contig 16325 bp, 16 predicted proteins | sample RifOxyA3_FD_184031 | JGI IMG/M metagenome (GOLD analysis project Ga0208968, IMG submission 184031) | Groundwater microbial communities from Rifle, Colorado - Rifle Oxygen_injection A3 (SPAdes) | ecosystem: Environmental > Aquatic > Deep subsurface > Groundwater | place: Rifle, Colorado, United...
GATGGCTGACTTTTGTTCTAAATTTAGAAATCAAATTTAAAGGAAAGGAAGGGTAATATTCTACCCTTGTGTCTTTATATTATAATTACTTATCAACAGCAATGAAACTCAGGAAAAATTATCTGTTGTTTTTTTGCGATTGTTCAAAAATGAATTGTATAACTTTATGCACTCTGCTAAATTTATCTACTATGAAAAATTATCTGTTGGTTTTATCACTGCTGATCGTCCTTCAACCATTATCGGCGCAGGATCGTGTTACAGGCCTGCCTTTTGCAACCCGTTCAGAAGTTATTGCACAACATGGCATGGCTTGCACCAGTCAGCCACTTGCCACACAGGTTGCCCTCGACATTCTAAAAGCCGGCGGAAATGCGGTTGACGCGGCGATTGCAGCAAACGCGGTGCTCGGGCTGGTAGAACCTACCGGAAACGGAATCGGCGGCGATTTATTTGCCATCGTTTGGGATGCCAAAACACAAAAATCATATGGCCTAAATGCCAGCGGAAGATCGCCTTACGATCTGAGTTTTGACTATTTCAGGAAAAATGGAATCACAAGAATTCCAGCTTTGGGACCATTGCCGGTTTCTGTTCCCGGATGCGTCGACGGTTGGTTCGAATTACACAAAAAATTTGGGAAACTACCCGTTTCCGATATCCTGAAACCGGCAATTACTTATGCCCGCGAAGGATTTCCGGTTTCTGAAGTAATTGCCTATTACTGGAATTCGAACGCTATAAAATTGCAAAAGTATCCGGGATTCAAAGAAATTTTCATGCCCGATGGAAAAGCTCCTGCCAAAGGCGAAATCTTCCGGAATCCTTATTTGGCAGAAACACTCGAAAAGATTGCAATTGGAGGCCGCGATGCATTCTATAAAGGCGAGATTGCGCAGAAAATTGCGGATTACATGAAAGAACAGGGTGGCTTTTTAAGTATGCGCGACCTTGCCGACCATCATTCTGATTGGGTGGAACCAATTTCGACCAATTATCGCGGATACGATGTTTGGGAATTACCGCCAAACGGACAGGGAACTGCGGTTCTTCAGCAACTGAATATGCTTGAAAAATTCGATGTCGCCTCCATGGGATACGGCAGTCCTGAATACATTCACGCTTTTATTGAAACAAAGAAACTGGCTTTTGAAGACCGTGCAAAATACTATTCAGATCCGGATTTTAATCAGATTCCAATTCGCAAACTGATCTCAAAAGAATATGCGAAAGAACGTTTAAAACTTTATGATTATGAAAAAGCGGCAAAAAGTGTTCAGGCAGGCAACCTTGAAACGGGAAATACCATTTACCTGACAACAGCAGATAAAGATGGCAACATGGTTTCGCTGATTCAAAGCAACTACCGGGGAATGGGTTCTGGAATGACACCCGGAAAACTTGGATTTGTTTTGCAGGACCGGGGCGAAATGTTTATCATCGACCAAAATCACATGAACAAATATGAACCACACAAACGACCATTCCACACCATCATTCCAGCTTTCATTACCAAAGATGGGAAGCCTTTTATCAGCTTCGGTTTGATGGGCGGTTCGATGCAACCGCAGGGACATGTGCAAATGGTGGTCAACCTGATTGATTTCGGGATGAACCTTCAGGAAGCTGGTGATGCGCCTAGAATTTGTCATGAAGGGTCGAGCGAACCCACCGGTGAGACAATGACAGACGGTGGAATCGTTTATCTGGAAAGCGGATTACCTTATGAAACGGTACGAAGCCTGCTTGGAAAGGGTCACCAGATTCAGTACATCAACGGAATTTACGGTGGTTATCAGGCAATCAAATGGGACGATAAAAACAAAGTCTATTACGGTGCATCCGAATCGAGAAAAGACGGACAGGCAGCGGGGTATTAGTTTACTTCCCGCTCCGGACCTTTTTTACCAACGCTGCATCAACCGGATCAAAACTATTTCCGAAACTTATACGGATATAGGTTAGCACATTGGCAATTTCCTCATCGGTCAATTGGGCATGCGAGGGCATAAAACCCTTGTAAACCTCTCCGTTTACTTCAATTTTACCACTGAGCCCTTTCATCATAATGGCTACCAACTCTTTGGAATCTTTACCGGTCCAACTTCCAGGCCCCAATGGCGGATGCATTCCCGGTACGCCCGATCCGTCAGCCTGATGACAGGTGAGGCAATATTTTGTATATACAGCTTTACCCGGATGTTCTATTTCGGCTGTTTGGGCTGGCATATTTTCAGTAATTTCTTTTGCCAACTGCTCAGCGCTCACAGGCTCCACTTTCTTTTTTTCGGTATTATTCTGGCATGAAATCATCAATCCGCCAAATAAGACACTGAAAATTAAAGAATTAAGTATTCGTCTCATTAAATTACATTTAGGTTTGAAAGGCAAGATACCATTATTTTGCATACAAATTATTTCGGCTGATATAAAATACGGTAAATCCGGCCATTTACATCGTCGGTAACAAACAGCGAACCATCGGGTGCCTGAGCCAAACCACATGGACGATGCTGTGCGTCTCTTGGACTTTTCACCACCTCAACACCCGCAAAACCACTGGCAAAAACCTCCCATTCTCCGGAAGGAATTGAACCTTTAAAAGGAACAAATACCACGTAATATCCTTCCTGTGGCTGTGGTGCGCGGTTCCAGGAACCATGAAAGGCAACAAAAGCGCCATTTTTATATTTCTCCGGAAACATACTGCCGGTGTAAAAAAGCACATCATTTGGGGCTGTATGGGCAGGGAAAGCCATGATCGGATCATCGGCTGCCGAACATCTTTCAGTTTTAAATCCATCGCCACCATATTCAGGACCAAGCACCTTTTTATTCTGTGCCAGATCGAAATAGCAATATGGCCAGCCAAAATCCGATCCGTCTTCCACCAGCAAAAACTCTTCAGCAGGAGTTTGCGAATTTTGTTCCTCGCTGTACAATTCAGGAAAGAATTGTGAAAGCTGGTCTCTGCCGTGCTGAATTGCATACAATTTATTTTCAGCATTGTTCCAGGTAATTGCAACTGCATTCCTAATTCCTGTTGCATAACGGTAGCCATCTTTGGCCTGATCCTGATTCAAAACATCTGCTTTAAACCGCCAGATTCCACCATGAAGTTCGAGAATCGGACAAGGATCCATCCCCGGCGAACCCTTTGTGCGATCTTGTTCCTGACAGGCATTTGAAGGTGCGCCCACAGTTACATACATATTGCCTTCCTGATCGAAAGTAATTGGTTTTGTGGCATGTTGATTTTGAACGGTAAAACCACCTGCAATAATCTCCGGATTCTCAGTCGGAACCAATTCTCCTTCATTCAAATGATAACGAACAACCAGTGTATCGACGCCAAAATAAACATAGCCATTGTGAATCTTTATTCCTGTTCCGTCATAAATACCATGATATTTAATTACATCAGCTTTGCCATCATTATTTTCATCGCGCAGACAAACCAATCCACCTCCATTTTTAACACGGCTGAGTGAAACATATACATCACCGTTCGAATTAATGTCAATGTGCCGGGCATGGCCAATATCATCAGCATAAATAAGTGCCGAAAAACCTTCAGGTAGTTTCAATCCGGCGTTGTCTTTATCCGAAATTAATTTTGGTTGGCAAGCTCCAAAAAAAGCCAATGCAATAATCCAAAAGGATATTTTTCTCATGATTAGTTGGTTTTTGATTATTTTAAAACAAAGAAAAGCAGAATTGCTTATTTTCGCTGCCTGTTTTTTAGATCAGGAGAAAATGAACTTAAAAGGAATTACAACAATTATTTTACTGATACTGTCGAACTCGTTTATGACATTGGCCTGGTACGGACACCTGAAATTTGGTGAATTAAAATGGTTCAACAAACTTGGCATTATCTCAATTGTATTGGTTAGCTGGGGAATAGCCCTGTTTGAATATGCGTTTCAGGTACCGGCCAACAGAATTGGTTACAAAGAAAATGGCGGTCCATTCTCACTCATTGAATTAAAAGTGATTCAGGAAGTTACAACATTGCTGATTTTCACCGTTTTTTCGCTTCTGTTTTTCAAAAACGAAAACTTCCGGCTCAATCATCTTATCGGATTTGTATTTCTGATCCTTGCGGTTTATTTTATTTTCAAGAAATAAAGCAGCTAGTTTCATGACTATCAATGACGCGAAGCAAATGACAATAAATGACCTTTTTACTTTGATATCAGTCTATCAATACCCCGCTGCTCCTTCCCGCTTCTCCCTGTTTGAATAGAATTGCTGCAAAATTGAGCCATCATTAGATTCTTTGGACAATGATTCAATGGTGTTCTGCGGAATATCGCACAAATCGAGCGCCATCAACCCATCCAGACAGTTGTTGAATTTTGGATCAACATTAAAACCGATGATCTTCGCGTTCAGTTTGATGTACTTTTTCAGGAGCACAGGCAATCCTGAATTCATCTCATCCACATCGCCAATAAATTTATCAAGTGAATTGATGTCGGCATCCATTGTTTCCATTAAAACATTCAGGTTCTGATCAAAAGTTTTGAACTTGTAAGCGTTGCGCGGGGTAATGCTTCTGGCAAGTTTCCAATCGAAATGATGCATCATGATAAACTTAATAATCATCGCTTTTGAAGTTGTTGAGTAATCGTCGCTGATGCTCACCGGCCCCATCAAATAGCGGTATTCAGGATTTTTCAGGATAAAATAAAGGATGCCTTTCCACAACAGAAAAAGTGGCATTGGTTTTTTCTGATATTCCATTACGATAAACGACCGCCCCAACTCCATGGTCTGCTTTAACATATCCTGAAGCTCGTCTTTCAACTTAAACAAACTTTGCACATAAAAACCGCGGATGCCATATTTGTGAATTATTTCGGCACCCTTTCCAATGCGGTAGGCGCCCACTATCATTTCGGTTTCGGTATCCCAGATAAACATCTGATGGTAATACAAATCGAATTCGTCCAAATCGATGCTACGGTTCGTTCCCTCTCCCACCTGCCGGAAAGTAATTTCACGAAGCCGCCCGATTTCAAGCAAAACATTGGGAATTTGCTTTGATGGCGCACAATAAATGGTGTAATTTTTCAGCTTGAAAAGTAATGATTCCGAAGTCAGGCCGTTCAGCTCTTTCCTGATTATTTCAATTGGCAAAGGTTCTGCAACCGGTTCAACTTTCTGCTGACGTTTGAGGGTATAATTAAAGAATTTTTTTACTTCAATTTTCGAATACAGACAATAAGTTCGGGCACGTAAAAACCTGCCATACTGGTAAATATCTGCAAATCTATCCTGTTCCGAAACCGAAATACTATGTCCGACCCTTATTTTGACCGCTTTTTTTCGCTGATGCAATATTTCGGTCGGAAGTTTCATTTGGCTTAGCGACGAATTGATGCTTCCCAATAAGTAGAACAACTTGCTGTTGTTGCCTTGAAAATGAACCGGAATAACCGGAACTTTCTGTTGCTTGATGAATTTCAGGGCAGAGTATTGCCATTGTTTGTCCGATAAAACCATGTAATCATCAAACTGCGAAACATCGCCTGCCGGAAATACACACAGAATTCCCCCACTTCCGAGGTGTTCCGAAGCTTGTTCCTGACCAACTGCAATTACCCGTTTATCCGCCGTTTTCTGAAAAGGATCTTCCTCAAGAAAAAAATCGCTGATCGGATCTATCTTTTGCAACAATTGAGTGGAAACAATTTTAATATCGGTGCGAAGCGGGCTCAGAATTTTTATCAGTAAAATCGACTCCAACCCACCAAACGGATGATTTGAGACAAGGATACACGGCCCTGATTTCGGAAGTCGTTTCAATAAAACCTCGCTGTCAAAAGCATAATTAATCGACAAAATTGCAAGCAGTTCTTCAACAAATTCAAGCCCTTTTTTATCTCCGATCTTGTTGTAAACCCTGTTTAGCTTATCGAAACGCAACATCAACATCAGAAAACGGGCGAAATGTTCTCCACCAAGGAAACTAAGTTTGGGGTTGGCTTTCAGGAAATCCTTCGGTTTGAAAAGTTCCATGATTTGGATTTAAAAATGTTTCATAAAGTTAGCGAAAGCAACATTCAGTTAAACGCTGCGAGTATTTTTTGGCTGAAATTTAATCGAATGCAAAAAAGAAATCTGAAATAATGAACATTTCTTTTGGTCAGTTGTCAAAAGGTTTAGCTTATTTCGCATCTAAAATTATAAAATTGAATATTCTATATCAAAAATACGATATCAACAAATGGTTGCCAACAACAAAAAAAGAGATTGAATCGCGGGGTTGGGACAGTGTCGATGTTATTTTCTTCACCGGCGACGCTTATGTCGATCATCCCTCGTTTGGAGCCGCTGTAATTGGAAGAATTCTCGAAGCCGAAGGTTTAAAAGTGGCCATTGTGCCTCAGCCTAACTGGCAGGACGATTTGCGCGATTTCAAAAAACTTGGAAAGCCCAACCTTTATTTTGCAGTTACCGCCGGAAATATGGATTCGATGGTGAACCATTACACTGCCAACAAGCGGAAACGCTCGAACGATGCCTACACACCCGGCGGAAAGGCTGGCCAGCGCCCTGATTATGCCGCCACTGTTTACTGCAATATCCTGAAAGATTTGTATCCCGATGTTCCGCTGGTGGTTGGAGGAATTGAAGCTTCGCTGCGCCGCGTCACCCATTACGACTACTGGAGCGACAAGCTGAAACCTTCGATTTTGGTCGATTCGCGTGCCGACATGCTTTTCTACGGAATGGGCGAAAAATCGATTCTGGAATATACCGAACTGATCCGCAAAGGTGTTGATTACAAGAAAATTACCAACATTCCGCAAACTGCTTTTCTGGTATCGAAGGAAGAGCAATATGCCACCAATAAAAAGTGGAACAGCATGAAGCTGTATTCCTACGAAGAATGTTTGGAAGACAAAAAGAAATATGCCCAAAACTTCATGCACATCGAGGAAGAGTCGAACAAAGTGGAGGCAAATGTTCTTACTCAGGAAGTTGGCAACCAACAGGTAATTATCAATCCGCCCTGGCCACCTTTGGAAGAAAAGGAAATCGACCGTTTTTACGATTTGCCGTTTACCCGTCTTCCCCACCCGCGCTATAAAAACAAGGAGGAAATTCCCGCCTACAATATGATCCGGCATTCAGTGAACATTCATCGCGGTTGTTTTGGAGGATGTACTTTTTGCACCATTTCGGCCCATCAGGGAAAATTCATTGCCAGCCGCTCCGAAGAATCCATCATGAAAGAGGTTGACAAACTGGTGCTGATGCCCGATTTTAAAGGATACATCTCCGACTTGGGCGGGCCGTCGGCCAACATGTACAAAATGAAAGGCATTCACGAAGAAATTTGCCGCAAATGCAAACGTCCGTCGTGTGTTTATCCTGATGTTTGTAAAAACCTGAATGTCGATCACAAGCCAATGCTGGATTTGTACAAAAAAGTCCGTCAGCATCCGGATGTAAAAAAGGCATTTATCGGAAGTGGCATCCGTTACGACATGATTCTGAAGGAAACCAGCGATCCGCAGGTGAATAAAAACAACATGGAGTATTTGCGCGAGGTCATCAAACACCATGTCTCCGGAAGGTTAAAAGTGGCTCCTGAACACACATCCGATCAGGTACTTGACCTGATGCGAAAACCATCGTTCAAATTGTTTCACAAACTGAAAAGGGTATTTGATGAGATCAACAAAGAGGAAGGTCTCAACCAGCAGTTGATACCCTATTTTATTTCGAGTCATCCCGGCTGTGAAAATGTGGATATGGCCAATCTCGCTGTCGAAACCAAAAGTCTCGATTTCAAATTGGAACAGATTCAGGATTTTACGCCCACTCCGATGACATTGGCCACAGTAATTTATTACACTGGTTATCATCCATATACCATGCAAAAGGTATTCACTCCTAAAAGTCAGAAAGAAAAGCTGGCTCAACGCAAATATTTTTTCTGGTATCAACGCGAAAATCAACAGGAAATAAAAAGTGAGTTGCTCCGTTTGAACCGGAAAGACCTGATTGACGGATTGTTTGGGGGGAAGGCCTCCCCTAACCTCTCTACTTCGACAGGCTCAGTAACCGTCAAGGGAGGGGAACTGAGCCGCAAACCAAGGCAAAAGTGAAACTATTTACGATTTGGTTATTTACGATTTACTATTTAAATGGTTAAATAGCAAATCGTTAAATGGTAAATAGTAAATGGTTAAATAGTAAATAATTCAATCTTTTCAATCATGCAAAAAATAAAAATCATTGCCCTGATCTTCACCCTGTTCACACTTAATTCATGTGCAGAACTGAGCCAAATCGCACAATCGGTCAACCAGAATTTACCCTTGTCGAATACAGAAATTATTGCCGGATTAAAGGAGGCACTTTTGGTGGGTGCCGACAGTTCGGTGAAACGTTTATCAGCTGTGGATGGATATTTGAAAGATCAGGCAGTAAAAATTTTGCTTCCACCTGAAGCAAAAACGATTATCGACAACATTTCCAAGGTTCCGGGTGGAGCAAGACTGGTTGAAGATGTAATTGTACGGATCAACCGGGCAGCGGAAGATGCTGCAAAAGGGGCAAAACCCATTTTTGTGAACAGCGTTCGTGAAATGACTTTTGCTGATGGACTTCAAATTTTACGTGGCCCCGACAATGCCGCAACCAGCTATTTCAGGCAAAAAACATCGCAGCAACTCGCTGAACTTTACCGCCCCAAAGTACGCGAATCGTTGAATAAAAACCTTGTTGCCGGTATTTCAACACAACAGTCCTGGAACGAACTGACCACCAACTGGAACAAATTGGCTGGTTCAACAGTCGGAAAAATTGCAGGTTTTAAAACGGTTGATGTAAAACTTGAAGATTACCTGCTGCAACAGGCTTTAAACGGTTTGTTCCTGAAAATTGAAGAACGCGAAAAAGACATCCGCACCAACGCCAATGCACGGGTAACCAATATTCTGAAAAGGGTATTTGGAAGCTAAAACAACCTTCCCTGCCATGTATTTCTTTCTTGCAGAAGCTTTTCCAGTCTGGCAGTAAATTCAAAGTTTTTCAGTCCCCAGCGCGGAGCAACCAACAGTTCGTCGGGAGCTTCACTTACAAACCGTTCAACTACGATGTCAGGATTCAGCAATTCAAGATATTTAACAACCAATTCCAAATAGCCTACAACAGTAAACATCGGGAACTGCTCCGGATCTTGAAGGTATTCTCGGTACATCTGGGTTCCGTTATGAATCTGCAACTGATGCAATTTCAGGTTTTCGACAGGCAAACTGGAAATCACTCTTGCCTGATCCAACCAATCTGCTTCCGTTTCTCCGGGCAAACCCAGAATCAGGTGCGCGCAATTGTGGATTTTTCTCCGGGCGGTTTCTTCCAGTGCCCAAACCGACTCCTCAAACGAATGTCCCCGGTTCATCTTGTCAAGACTTGAATTCAGATGCGATTCAATCCCGAATTCAACCATGATGTAATGTTCTTCAGCCAACAACTGAAGGTAATCAAGAATTTCGGAAGTAAGGCAATCTGGACGGGTAGCAATTACCAAACCTATAACTCCCGGATGACCCAATGCTTCCTCGTAAAGAAGTTTCAGGTTTTCAAGCGGTGCATAGGTATTGCTGTATGACTGGAAATAAGCCAGGTATTTCATCGAATTGTATTTCCGGGAGAAGAATTGAATCCCTTCTTCCAATTGACTGGCAACACTTTTTTCGAGATTGCAATAAGCCGGACTAAAGGTTTGGTTGTTGCAATACGAACAGCCACCAGTTCCCCGCAATCCATCGCGGTTAGGACAGGTAAATCCGGCGTCGATCGAAATCTTTTGCACCCGGCCATCAAATTTTCTCCTGAAATAGCCCGAAAAATCATTGTACCGTTTATCACTTCCCCACAAAAACCGGTTCATCCTGTTGCAATTAAATTCAGTGGCAAAAGTAGTCCATTTTGGCTGGCATGGAAATACAACTTTCAGCATTCGAAAATTGATTTTGCAGCTCTATAAATCGGTAAAAATTCAGGAATGATTTTTATGAAATTTACACCCGTTGCATCAAAGCACACAATCTGACAACCAAAACAGGAATATAAAATTAATAATCAATTACTTAGACAGTAGATTCAATATTTAAAATTGTTAAAAAATAGTTTAAAACTTTCTGTGTGCTACACGCTTGATTGGTCATTTGTAAAAATTGATTTCTTAAATTTAAACATCTCTAAAAACTTAGCTATGTTTAAACCAGAAGATATCAGACAGATTGTTGCAAGGGGAAGTCAAATTGAAATAGTTGAGCAACAAATTTTAAATTTCAAACACGGTTTTCCTTTCCTGAGAATAACTGAAGCAGCCAGTGATCACCACGGACTTATTAAATTATCGGACGATGAAATTGAAAAATACATTTCAATTTTTGACAGAAAAGTTCAGATTGGAATTGAGTTGTTGAAATTTGTCCCTGCTTCCGGAGCCGCCAGCCGAATGTTCAAATCACTTTTCTCTGCCCTTGAAGATTTTCAAAAAGGGAAAGAACATTCAGAAGTTATTAAAGACAAAGAAGTTGCATTGTTTCTGGATCAACTTCGCAAATTCGCTTTTTTTGACGACCTGAAGCAACTTGCAGCAAAAGAAAATATTGATATTGAAGAAGTTCCGGCAAAAAAACTATTGGAATGGGTTCTTCTTGAACAAGGTTTAAACTACGGAAACCTGCCAAAAGGATTATTGAAATTTCATACCTATCCTGATGGAAGCCGCACCCCGCTTGAAGAACATTTTGTTGAAGGCGCATCTTATTCAAAAAACAGTTCGTCGGTGGTTCATCTGCATTTTACCGTTTCACCCGAGCATCAGCTTATCTTCGAAAATCATGTTGCCGAAATTCTGCCCAAATACGAACAATTCTTCGGGGTAAAATATCAGGTCGGATTTTCACAACAAAAACCCTCTACCGATACCATTGCTGTTGCTCCTGACAACGAACCATTCAGGAACAACGATGGCAGTTTGCTTTTCAGACCGGCCGGTCATGGCGCTTTACTCGAAAACCTGAACGATCTCAATGCCGACATCATTTTCATCAAAAATATTGACAATGTAGTTCCCGATCAGCTAAAAAAACCAACCATCGATTATAAAAAGGCGCTTGCCGGAGTGCTGCTGAACCTTCAAGAGCAAATTTTTCAATACCAGAAAACATTGAAAGAACATCATTACAGTGCGCTGGAAAGTGGTTTTTATGCAGAAGCCGCCAATTTTCTGGAAAACGTTTTGAATATTGCTCCGCCTCAAAACCAGTATTACAGCGAAAAGGAAGAGTTGTACCACTATTTCAAAAGTAAATTCAACCGGCCAATCAGGGTTTGCGGAATGGTAAAAAATCTGGGAGAACCCGGTGGCGGTCCATTCTTTGCGCAAAACAGCGACGGATCTGTTTCCCTCCAGATTGTTGAAAGTTCGCAAATAGATTTCAAAAATCCGGATCAGGCAAAAATCGCCCACAATGCAAGCCATTTCAATCCGGTTGACCTTGTATGCGCAACAAAAAATTATCAGGGGGAAAAATTTAACCTTGATGATTTCAGCGATCCCGAAACCGGATTTATTTCCATCAAATCGAAAGACGGAAAAGAATTGAAAGCTCAGGAGCTGCCCGGATTGTGGAACGGAGCCATGTCGGACTGGAACACGCTTTTTGTTGAAGTTCAGGTCGAAACATTTAATCCGGTAAAAACGGTTACCGACCTGTTGCGAAAAGAGCACCAGTCAAATTGACTCAAATCGAAAAGTATTCTTAAATTTGCAACCTTTTAATTACAGATTATGAACGAGGACGCCAGAGATAGAGACATAGACGAAGATGACTTCCGGGAGGCGATAAAACGTTTCAATATAATGGTGGAAAATGAGACCTCCGACTACTTCGATGTATTTGAAGTTGAAGGAATTATTGATCATTTTCTGGAAGAAGGAGAAATTTTACTTGCCCATCAGGCAGTAGAAACCGGCATGAAAATCCATCCGGGAGCTATTTCCATTCAGATTCGCAAAGCTCAGGTGCTCATGCACGAAGGAAATCTGGAAGAATGTCTTGATTTACTGACTGTCGCCGAAAAAATTGAAACTACCAATCCCGATCTTTATCTGACAAAAGGAGCTGCCCTGAACTTGCTGGGCGATGTAAACGAAGCAATTATCGCCTACGAACACGCACTGCTTATGCCGCTCGACGAAATTGACGAAACCCTATACAACATTGGAATCTCGTTCGGTCAGGCTGGTGAAACCCATCTTGCCATCAAATACCTCGAAAAAGCATACCAAAGTAATCCCGACAACGAAATAGTACTATATGAACTTGGTTATTATTATGACCGCGATTCACAATTCGAAAACAGTATAGAACTTTACAACAAATACCTCGATATCGATCCTTTCAACCACTCGGTTTGGTACAATATCGGAATCACTTACAACAGGCTGGGCAAGTTCGACAAAGCCATTGAAGCCTACGATTTTGCACTTGCCTTGAACGATGAATTTTTACATGCCCATTTCAACAAAGCGAATGCGCTGGCGAACAACAATCAATTCGAAGAAGCGATTATTTGCTACAATGAATACATGCTGCTCGACAAAGACAATGACGATGCGTTTTGTTATCTGGCCGAATGTTACCTGAACAACGACAATTACAGCGAAGCCCTCGTCAATTATCAGAAAGCAATCCGCCTGAACGATAAAAATTCGAGTGCATGGTATGGTTCCGGATTAATAATGTGGTCGGAAGGACAATTGGTCGAAGCCAAGACTTTCTTTAAAAATGCGATCAGGTTGGAAGAAGACAATGCTGATTTTTGGTCGATGATTGCCAGGGTGCACGCCGAATTAAATGAAGTAAAAGAGGCAGTTGCCTCCTTTGAAATGGCATCTTCGCTCGAACCTGAAAATATTGAAAACTGGCTATCGTATTCGGAAATGTATTACGACATGGACGATACCGACAAAGCCATAAAAATACTGCGAACAGCCAACAAAACAAACAAGTCGAACGCTTACCTCGACTACCGGCTTACAGCCTATTTGCTTGATAAAAATGAAGAACTGGAAGCTGCCTGCCATTTTGAAAGGGCCTTGAAAATTGATTTCAGCAAAAGCAGCGAACTTTTTGAATTTTATCCTGAAGCGTTGAAAATCGAATCAATAAAAAAACTTATTTCACAATATCAATCAACGAAACTTTAAAACAATGAATTTTCGATTGCCACACATGCCTGAGCGTCCGGCACAACCCCGTGAAAACGGGTTAACGATGGTCATGGACAAAGGGTTGAGTTTGCGCGAAGCAGAAGATTTGTGCGATATTTCGGCACCTTACTGCGATCTGATGAAACTTGGTTTTGGAACCTCCATCATTACCAACCGCTTACTTGAAAAAATCAGACTTTACAAATCAGCCGGAATGAAACCCTATTTCGGAGGAACTCTTTTCGAAGCTTTTGCTGTCCGCAACATGATGGACGATTACCGCCGTTATCTGGATAAGTATGAGATGGAAATGGTCGAAGTATCTGACGGAGTGATGGAACTGGACCATGATTTGAAATGCAGATACATTTCGGAACTGAGCAAAAACTACACGGTTTTATCTGAAGTAGGATCTAAACTGAAAGGGAAAGAAATCTCGAACGAAAAATGGATTGAGTACATGCAAACCGAACTTCAGGCCGGAGCATGGAAAGTGATTGCCGAAGCCCGCGAAAGTGGCAACATGGGCATTTACAACGACGATGGATCGGCCAATTTCAAGCTGATTCTGGACATCAAAAAAGCACTTGACCCAGACACAATTCTTTGGGAAGCGCCGCTTAAAAACCAGCAGGTTTGGTTCATCAAGTTACTTGGCCCGAATGTAAACCTTGGAAACATAGCAACCAACGAGGTCATTTCGCTCGAAACATTGCGGCTCGGGTTGCGCGGCGACACACTGCTTACTTTTTTGCCCTGCATTCACAATTGGGACATATAATCAAAAACAGAAAAGGTGGTCGGAAATGGCCACCTTTTCTGTTTTAAAGGCAATAAAAAACCCGCCGGGTAGTAACCACAAAGTAACACTAAGGCCGCCGGATTTAATTTTATAATTTGCAATTTTTGTAGCTCATATTCAATAATTTACATTTTATACGACTTAAAGTTAATACACTCGAATAATCGCTGATACATCGGGATGGAGCAACTTTCTAGTTGATCAACAACGCGAATATACTTTCTCTCATACCTTCCCTATCACCTTCAGCGCTTCTTTTACGTGTTTTTCAGGAGACAACTGCGATTTAAATTCCTTGATTAACCTGCCATTCGGATCGAAAATGTAGGTTACACGTCCCGGTAACAAGCCGAACAAATCGTAAGGAACACCCAATAATTTGCGCAACTCGCCGGCTGTATCCGACAGCAATGAAAATGGCAAATGGTATTTTGCCTTGAACTGGGCATGAATGTCAGGTTTATCACTGCTTACACCGTAAACCACAGCACCGGCATCCACCAGATCCTGAAACGAATCGCGGAAACTACAGGCTTCCTTTACACAACCAGGCGTATCATCTTTGGGGTAAAAATATAAAACAAGGTATTTTCCTTTTATCGAAGAAATATTTACCGGTTGGTGGTTCTCGTCATTCAGTATAAAATGAGGAAGTTTATCTCCCGTCTGAAGTTTATGTTCTGCCATTTGCTGGTAGTTCAATTAGATAAATGTTTACAAAATCTCCTTCAAGGCAATGGAAATATCGTTCACATGCTGCACGCCAATTCCACTCCATTGTATTTTACCATCCTGAAACAACACTATGGCCGGAATGTTCTGAACCCTGCAACTCGAAGCGATATCGGGATAATGATCAACATTCACCTTTAAAATGCGCACATGCTCTTTAAACTGACCTTTAACTTCCTTAAGAACCGGAGGCATCAAGCGGCATGGAATGCACCAGTCGGCGTAAAAATCGACCAATACTGGTTTTGCAGATTTAACGATATGATAGAATCTCCTATTCATTATTGACTGCATTTTTCCAAATTAAACCTCCAAGCAAATCACCTATTAAATAACCCATTGCCAAACCCCACAAGGTTGAAAAATACCAAACAGATTGAATAGGACAAGTTCCGGAAGTACAACCTATCAGCTTCCAATACAGGAAACCACCCACCGCTCCAACTATGGTGAAAACAATTTTCAGACTTAAAATTTTATTTTTTACCATTTTTAGTAATTTGGAGTTAGAACAACAGGTTGGTTGATAAGTTTTGGATTAACAGATAGAAAATAAAATTTCGCCATAGATAATTTTTATATCCATGGTAAACAAACAATTCACTGCTTCGCAAAGCATCAGGAATATTAAATGAAAAAAGAATCGTTTTTACTTGATGAATTCCTGCCTGATTGGGTTAAAACTATCGATCAATCTGGCTTTTGGGGTGAGCAAACGAATGGTGTGTTTCTGGTTTGATGCCGCTGAAAACATATCACCGGCCTGAAGATACTGTTCCTGTTCACCTTCGCAGTAAAACATAATTTCTCCGGAAGCCACATAACTGGTCTGCTCGTGTGGATGCGAATGAAAAGGTTCGGCTTCAGCCCACGGACCATCTGAAAAATCTACGATGACAGTCATTAAATCCGGAGTATAAATAATTCGCCGTTCCAAACCGTCACGGACGATTTCAGGCATGCTTTCGTTAAACTTTAAAACTGACATATTTTTTGATTTTTGATTGGTGAATCGTTTTACTGCAAAACAATTCCAATGACAACCGACAATCTGAAAACTGTTATCCGCTTTGCCAAAAGCGAATCTTTCAACTGCGACTGAACATTGAACACTGAACATTATTTCACCGCTTTTTTAATCTGCTTTTCGCTCATTTCTCCCTGGAATACGAACAAGGAATATTTCAGCACCAAGGGTTGATCAACCGGAATAGCGACTGGCTTTCGACCCGGATAAGCAGCATTTTGCATACTAGCTTTCTTACGGATGATCCAACTTCCGGATGGTTCCGGGTTTTGTGGATTACTAAGAATAACTACCCCACCCTTTTTCCCCTCTTTCAGGAACGAACCATCGATTTTCATTGAATTACCGGCAGCAACAGCGATATTGGTGGGTTCAACCAGTCCATTTTCTCCTGTAAAACCAACATCAGCAGGTAATTTCAACCGGATTGAAAAGCCACTGTAGCCTTTTTCATCGTCCGAACCGCCAATACTTAAGCGATCTGTCAGTGCTTTTAGTTTGATCTCAAA
>Ga0208968_1000997_pt1 | contig 16200 bp, 15 predicted proteins | sample RifOxyA3_FD_184031 | JGI IMG/M metagenome (GOLD analysis project Ga0208968, IMG submission 184031) | Groundwater microbial communities from Rifle, Colorado - Rifle Oxygen_injection A3 (SPAdes) | ecosystem: Environmental > Aquatic > Deep subsurface > Groundwater | place: Rifle, Colorado, United...
ATTCCACACACCGCTCCAGCTCATAGATCTTGTCTGCCACATCCGGGTCCATGCGTTCCTCCAGTTTGTTATAATCCACCTTGTCTGCGTGGGTATCATGGATCCAGGATTCCACCCGTTCGGACATGGCCCGCATGAATTTTCCCGTATTGACGGACAGATCGCCGATAAGCTCAAATCCGGGTAAGGGCAAGAGTTTAATCTCGCCGCTTTCGTATTTTGAGGTCAGGGTCCGGCAGGCCAGAGTCGGCTGACCGTTGATGACCATGGCGCAGGACCCGCAGATGCCGGCCCTGCAGACAAAATCAAATTGCAGGGATGGGTCCTGCTGCTCCCGGATCTCGTTCAATGCAATAAAAACCGTCATCCCGGGGGCCTCTGTGATCTCATAGGTGACCATGCGGGGCTTATCACCCTTTTTCTGCGGATTATATCTGAATATCTGGAATTTTAAGACTCTTTCATTATCGCTCATTATTTAAACCCCCTGCCGATACGCTCGTTTTTACCTTTGAATTTTTCAGGAATGGTGATGGGATTCAAGAGTTCCTGAATCTCAAACCGGTCTGCGCCGGGGTTGGCTTCCCGTACGGTTTCTATCTGGCTGATTCTTTTTTTCGTGTCCGGATGATGGACAATATTGTCCACCCCATATCCCCTTGATCCCGGAGGCATTTCCATCTTCATGATATCCAGTTCTTCATAGGCGACCTCGGGCAAATCGGCATTTTCATCCGTCCAGGTGGTCAGGGTTCTTTTCAGCCAATCCCTGTCATTTCTTTCAGGATAATCTTCCCTGGCATGGGCGCCGCGGCTTTCCTTCCGCAGGAGGGCTCCATAGGCCACACACTGGGCCAGCTTGATCATTTTCGGCACCCGAATAGCCTCCACCAGCTCAGGGTTGGAAGAAGAAATCCGGTTTCGCAAGGCAATGTTTTTAGCCCTCTGGTTCAAGGACTTCAATTCTTCAACAGCCTGCTCCAGATCCGGGCCGTTTCTGAAGATACCGACCTTGTCCATCATGATTTTCTGCATTTCAGCCTTCAATTGGAAGGGATTTTCACCATGATCTCTGAACAGAAGGTCTGTAATTTTCTTTTCTTCCTGTTTCATGAAATGTTCAATGGTGGTGGTGCTGATGTTTAATGGATTTGCTGCACAATAATCCGCCACATACTCACCCACGATCATGCCGGCCACAACGGTTTCCGCCACGGAATTGCCGCCCAGGCGGTTGAACCCGTGCATATCCCAGCAGGCGGCTTCGCCGGCGGAGAAAAGACCCTTGAGGGCCGGGCTTTCTCCCGTGGCTCTGGTCCTGACCCCGCCCATGGAATAATGATGGGTGGGCCTCACCGGAATGAGTTCCTCCACCGGGTCGATCCCGAGAAAATACTCACAGATTTCTTTGACTTCCCTTAAATTCTTTTCAATGTGTTTACGGCCCAGAAGCCGGATGTCCAGCCAGAGATGATCCCCATACCGGGAAGGCACCCCTTTGCCTTTTCTCATGTGCTCGGTCATCCTCCGGGACACCACGTCCCTGGAGGCCAGTTCTTTTTTATCCGGTTCATAATCCGGCATGAACCGGTAGCCGTCCCTGTCCAGGAGAAGCCCGCCGTCACCCCGGCATCCTTCCGTCATAAGAATGGCCACGGGTACGATTCCCGTCGGATGAAACTGGACCGCTTCCATATTTCCCAGGGGGGCGATGCCGGTTTCAAGGGCAATGGCATTGCCGATGCCTTCGGAAATGACGGCATTGGTGGTCACGGAATAAAGTCTTCCATACCCGCCCGTGGCAATGGTGGTGGCCTTGGCCACATAGGCCGTGAGTTCTCCTGTGATCAGGTCCCTGACAATGGCTCCGTAACAGACCCCGTCTTCATGGATCAGGGCCAGGGCCTCTTTGCGTTCATGAACCGGAATCCCCATCTGGATGGCTTTGTTGTCCATGGCATAGAGCATGGTATGGCCGGCCCCGTCGGAAGTAAAGCAGGTCCGCCATTTCTTGGTGCCGCCGAAATCCCTGGCTGAAATAAGCCCGTGGGCCTCGGCCTTTTCCGTAATGGTCACTTTTTCATTGTTAATCACCACCTCGTGGTCTCCCCCCCTGACCCTGGACCAGGGCACGCCCCATGCCGCCAGTTGGCGGATGGCCTTGGGAGAAGTGTTGACAAACATCCGGGCCACATCCTGGTCGCAGCCCCAGTCGCTTCCCTTGACCGTGTCTGCAAAATGGATGTCTTCATCATCCCCATCGCCCTTGATACAGGCCCCGAGACTGGCCTGCATGCCGCCCTGGGCCGCCGCAGAATGGGACCGTTTGGCGGGAATCAGGGAAAGGACGATGGTATCATACCCCCTCTGCATGGATGCGATGGCTACTCTCAGCCCTGCCAGGCCCCCGCCGATTACAAGTGAATCCGTATATATGACTTTCATTTAGCTGTCCCCTTATTCATTTGAATCTTCAATATATTGGGTCTGTACCAACTGCGGCATTACCGATGATGTCACCTGCCCGAGATATCTTTCTCCCACCTTATCCCGGTGGCCGAGGCCGACGATGGTAAACGCCAGGATGCCCAGAACGCCGATGACCAGATAAAAAACGATGATCCGGTTTCTCAGCATTTGCAGTTTCAGTCTTGATTGTTTGGCATCTTTGCCGCTGAACCACCCCCATTTCATGCAGAGCCGGTAAAGGCCGATATTGGCGTGGAGCACGACGCAGACCAGGAGAACCAGGTACAAAAACCACATATTGCCGGAGACCACCCGGTCTGCCGACAGATAGGGATCAACGCTGCCCGGATTGGCAAACATGGTATACAGATGGACCGACCCTGCAAAAAACATGATAAAACCGGTAATAGCCTGGACATACCAGAGCCTGGTTTCCATATGGTCCATCATGATCACCTGGTCCGCCATGATCCTGTGCTGCTTGTAAGAATTGGGAAATTTTCTCATTCCCAGCAGGGCGTGGGTGATGAACAGGATGGAGATCACCGTCACGGCAAAAAAGACGATAATGGGATATCCATGGCCCGTATCTGAAAGAAAGGACAGCTCCAGCATCCCCGTAACAAAGGAAAAGGCTTTTTTCCCGAAAATGATGCTGCCGTCAAACAGCAGGTGCATCCAGATGAAGAGCCCCAGGATCAGTCCTGTGGCGCTCTGGGCAAAATCCAACCGCGCCGGGAGCCTGCTCTTTTTCTTGTTTGATTCAATTGTATAACTCTCCAAATCAACCTCCTTTTTGGTTATCCTGAAAATACGTCCTTGCAGATCCGGCCGATGCGGCCCAGATTCTCGCAGACATGAATCCCGTTTTCCCTGAATGCCTCAATCTTTGCCGAGGCTGTCCCGCCGGACCCGGAAATGATGGCCCCGGCATGGCCCATGCGCCTGCCCGGAGGAGCCGTCAACCCGGCAATAAATCCCACCACGGGCTTGGTCAAGTGTTTCTTGATATAGGCGGCCGCATCTTCTTCCGCACTGCCGCCGATCTCCCCGACCATGACAATTCCCTGGGTTTCATCGTCGTCCTGAAAAGCCTTGAGCACGTCAATAAAATGGGTCCCGTTCACGGGGTCCCCGCCGATACCGATGCAGGTGGACTGGCCCATGCCGTTCTTTGTGAGCTGGTCCACGACTTCATAGGTCAACGTGCCGGACCGGGATACCACCCCGATACGGCCTTTTTTATGAATTTTTCCCGGCATGATACCGATTTTGCATTCATCCGGCGCGATGATGCCCGGACAGTTGGGCCCGATGAGGCGGCAGGATCTTGCAGCCAGAAATTTTTTCACCCGGACCATATCCAGGATGGGAATACCTTCGGTTATGGCAACAACAAGGGTTACCCCTGCATCGGCGGCTTCCATGACGGCATCGGCCCCAAAGGCTGGGGGAACGAAAATCAGGGAGGCAGTTGCCCCGGTGGCTTTCACGGCTTCTTGAACCGTGTTGAAAACCGGGACCTCATCCATTTTCTGCCCGCCCTTACCCGGTGTTACCCCGGCTACGACCCGGGTCCCGTAGGCAAGGCATTGTCTGGCATGGAAGCTGCCTTCATTGCCGGTAATTCCCTGGACCAGAACTCGAGTGTCTTTGTTGACAAATATGCTCACGTGATGTTTCTCCTTTATCGGACCGCCGCCGCAATTTTCTCTGCGGCATCGGCAATATCAAGGGCGCTGATCAAATTCAGACCGGCATCGTTTAAAATTTTCTTCCCTTCATCCACATTGGTGCCTTCCATGCGAACCACCACCGGAATATTCACCCCGGTTTTCCGGGCCGCATCCACAACCCCCCTGGCAAAGACATCACATCTTAAAATGCCGCCGAAGATATTGATGAGGATAGCCTTGACCTTGTCATCGGCCAGGATAATCCTGAAGGCGTTCTCCACCTGTTCCGAGCTGGCGCCGCCGCCCACATCCATGAAATTGGCGGGTGAGGCCCCGGCATTCTTGATGATGTCCATGGTGGCCATGGCAAGACCGGCGCCGTTAACGATATTACCCACATTGCCGTCCAGATTGATATAGTTGAGACTGTATTTGGAGGCCTCTATTTCCTGGGGATCTTCTTCATCCAGATCCCTTAAGGCCAAAAGATCCTTATGGCGGTAGAGGGCGTTGGAATCAAAATCCACCTTGGCATCCAGGGCCAGAACCCGGTCATCTTCGGTCAGGATCAGGGGATTGATCTCCACCAGGGAGCAGTCATGGGCCATGAAAAATGCATACAAATTGGCCAAAAGTCCTGAAAATTCCTTCATGGCAGCGGAAGGAAGAGCAAGACCAAACCCTACCTGACGGAGCTGATATCCCTGAATCCCCATGAGGGGATCCACATGAACCTTGATAATCCGCTCCGGGGTCTTGGCGGCCACCTCTTCAATGTTCATGCCCCCGTCCCGGCTGGCCATAACCACCACTGAAGCCGTCGTCCGGTCCACCAGAAGGCTTAAATACAGTTCTTTTTTAATTTTTTGACCTGCTTCAATGAGAAGCTTTTTCACAAGCCTGCCCTGGGGCCCGGTCTGGTGGGTCACCAAGGTCATACCCAGGATGTTTTTGCTGAGTGCTTCCACCTCATCCATGGAAAAGGCAAGTTTTACCCCCCCGCCCTTTCCCCTGCCGCCGGCGTGGATCTGGGCCTTGACCACCACTGGAAACCCTCCGAGACCTGATGCAATCTCCTTTGCTTCTTCAGCGGAAAAGGCCGCCTTCCCCTCGGGAACAGGGATATGATATGTTCTGAACAATTCCTTGGCCTGGTATTCATGTATCTTCATCTTATTTCCTTATCTTCTTTGAAGGCCTGCCGGGTTTGATAGACTCGCCCTCATTTTGTAATTTTTGACTATATTATTTTTCTTTTTGTTTTTCAACAGCCATAAAAGTTTATCTTGTTTGATGCCTAACCGCCAGGAACAAAAACCGATTGTTTACACCTTGTAAAAAAACTTGACGCCCTTATCCGGTTGTAAATTTTTTTTGTACTTTTACGGCCTCCCCATACAAAAAATTTTCACTGTTCAGCCTTGACTTGTATGATCTTTTCACCCGGACTTTTTCGAAAACACGATTTATCTGCTGCATTGGTATATTAATTGCCTTATATTAAAATCGGGTTGGATCAAAAAAGACAGCAGATAAACAATAAGAATTAAACAAGGAGACACTTTAAAATGGCTCGCGGAACGGTAAAATGGTTTAGTGACGGTAAAGGGTTTGGTTTTATTACACAGGAAGACGGCGGTCCGGATGTTTTTGTCCATCACTCGGCCATCAACGCCACCGGCTTTAAGACCCTTAAAGAAGGTCAAAAGGTGACCTTTGATATCGAACAGGGACAAAAAGGGCCTGCTGCGGTAAATGTGACTGTCATTTAGTTCAGAACCGATGGATTTTTCAAAGCCATGGAGGTGCGCCAAGTCAGGGAGAAAGGCGATATGTCGGAAATAAAAAATTATATCAAACGATCCGTCATCGATCGAAGATCCTCTTTGGATCGGCGGGTATTCAATTTCGGGCCCGGTCCTTCCGGAAAAGAGCGAAGGAAGAAAATCAACCGGCGGCAAGGCTGGGAAGACAGATGGGGATGGAATCCGGTAAACCAGTGGGATCCTATTTCCATGTCCTGCGGCACTGGTCGGCCCACGCAAAGAGTTCAGGAGTACCGCCGGTATGCCAGAACAGAATGGTCTGATGTTTTGTAAAATAGCCTTTTCGGATCAAATCCATCATCCCCCCCATGGCCCTTGCCGTGTACACCGGTCCCAACAGGATACCCTCATTCAGCGCAAGATTTCTTATGGCATCAAATTCCAGATCTCCAGGCATGGCATACCCGGCCCCCAGATAATCACAATTGAGTGAAAAATCGCTTTCATTCATTTGAATCCCCGCTTCTGTCCGAAGGGAGGTATCATTGGCAATCCTTGTAAGAATGGGGAGGAAGGGGTCATTCCCTGTTTTGGTTTGATCAATGCTCATGCCGAGAATTTGTCCCTTGAACCCGATGATTTTAGCCCCCAGCGCCAGCCCGGCCTGGGTGCCTCCTGAACTTGTCGCAAAAACAACGGCATCCGGTGTGATCTTCATCTGATTCATCTGGGTTTCAAGTTCCAGCATGGCATTGACATACCCCACGGCGCCAATGCTGTTGGAACCGCCCACGGGGATCACATAGGGCCGCCGGCCTTTTTCGGACAATTCTTCGGCCACTCGGTAAAGGGTTTCATCCCGGTTCTGTCGCAGGCAAAAATGAATTTTTGCCCCGAAAATCCGATCCAGCAAAAGATTCCCATTGGGGTTTTCAGGCGGTGTGCCATTGAGAACCAAATGACATGCAAGACCTGCTTTTCTTGCGGCGGCGGCTGTCAGCCGGCAATGATTGGATTGAACGCCTCCGGCCGTCACAAGAGTGTCACAGCCCTGATTCAAGGCTTCACCAAGGAGAAACTCCAGTTTACGGGTTTTATTCCCACCCATACCCAGAGAGGTCAGGTCATCCCTTTTCATCAATACTGCAGGTCCGTTGCCGTCTGCTAAAAATGATGTTAGAGCGTGGATCGGGGTCGGGAATTCAGCCAAAGGAAATCGAGGCAGATGTTCTATATTCATGGGAGTCCTTTGATTAATGGGTCAATATCATACTGATAAAACTGGCGGCCCGGTCTGTTTTGGGATGGTCAAAAAAATCCGACGGCGTGCCGGTTTCTATGATCTTTCCTTCATCCATGAACAGTACGCGGTGGGCCACTTTTTTGGCAAACCCCATTTCATGGGTGACCACACACATGGTCATCCCTTCGGATACCAGGTTGACCATGACGTCGAGGACTTCCCCGATCATTTCAGGGTCCAAAGCCGACGTGGGTTCGTCAAAAAGCATAATTTCCGGGGACATGGCAAGACCCCTGGCAATGGCAACCCGCTGCTGCTGGCCGCCTGACAGTTGAGCCGGATAGGCGCCCGACTTTTCAGCCAGACCCACCCGGTCCAGTTTTTCCATGGCGATTTTTTCCGCCTTGGCCTTGTCCATTTTTTTAACCTGCACGGGGGCCAGCATGATATTTTGCAGGACCGTCATATGGGGGTAGAGATGAAACTGCTGGAAGACAAATCCGATTTCTGCCCTCAGCCGGGTCAGGCTTGCGGATTTATCGTGCACAGGAATGTTGTTGACTATGATTTCACCTTTCTGGATATCTTCAAGCCGGTTGATGCATCTGATCAATGTTGATTTGCCTGAGCCGCTGGGTCCGCAGATGACCAGGATTTCTCCCTTGGGAATCTCAAGGTTGATCTCATTCAACACATGGAGTTTGCCAAACCATTTGTTCACATTTTTAAATTCTATTATATTTTCCATGGGGAATTTCCTTTCATTAAACCGCCATCTTTTGTTCAAGATAGTTGGACAGCAGGATCAGGGGATATGAAATGACAAAATAAAGCGCACCGACCAATGAAAAGACCATGAGTCCCTCGGGTATCCTGACGACGGTCACCCACCCGACCCGGGTCAGTTCCATAACCCCGATAACGGATACCACCGAGGTATCTTTGATCAAAAGGACGAACTGACCCACCAGCGGCGGCAGAATAACCTTCATGGCCTGGGGGAGGATGACCCACCTCAATTGCTGCACCAGGTTCAGGCCTGAAGAGGCGGCTGCTTCCCATTGCCCCTTGGGTATGGAGGAAATCCCACCGGCCACGATTTCACAGATAAAGGCCGAGCCCATGATGGCCATGGCCAGAAGCGCCGCCGGAAACGCTTTCAACTGTAACCCCCATTCAGGTAAAATAAAAAAAATGATAAACACCTGAACCACAAAGGGTGTCCCCCGGACAAAGGCAACATAGACACCGATGATCCGTTTCAGCATCATATTTTTGCCCGACCTGAAAATCCCCAGAACGAACCCCAATAGGGTACAGGTAACAAGACTGATAAAGGCGATTTTGCTGGTCATCCACAACCCCTTTAAGAAAAAAGGAAAGATCTCCACAAGCCGCTCAAAATAAAATGCCGTCATCAGTAAGCCTCCCTGAAAATCAGTTTCCGCTGAGACCAGTCGGCCAGGGCCTTGAGGCAGAAATAAATGCACATATAAAAGAAAGCCACGGTAAAAAAGGCTTCCGACGGCATGAACCGTTCAGAGGTGAGGGTCTGTCCGGCCCGTGTCAATTCCGCAACGGAAATCAGGGAAAGCAGGGCTGAATCTTTAACCAGAACAATGGCCTGCCCTAGAAGCGGCGGCACGGTAACTCCCAGGGCCTGGGGTAGAATAATGAACCGCATTCTCTGGATATAATTCAGGCCCGATGACACTCCGGCTTCAATCTGTCCCGGCTCCACGGAATTGATCCCGGCCCGGATAATCTCTGCAATATAGGCGCCGGAATTGAGCATCAGGGCCAGGATGCCGGTCTGTATCTCAGGAACTTTGATCCCAAGGGTGGGCAGCCCGAAATACAAAAAATAGATCTGAACCAGCAGCGGTGTGGACCGGATAATCTCTATATAGGCAATGGCGGGATATTTTATCAGCCGGATACCGGAAATCCGGCAGGCGCAGGCAAGGATTCCGGTTGTGACGGCAAGGCTGATGGAAACAATAGAAATAAAAAAAGTGGATCTCAACCCGGCTAAAAACAGGGGCAGATATTCCAGGATAATTCTCAGATTAAAATCAGCCAGCATAAAACCGTCCGTTGTGTTGAGAGGTTGTGCATTTCATGGGAAAGCACAACCTCTTTTGGTTGATTTAATTCATCGCTTGACAGGTATCCATCAATGATCTTTTTTCCAGTCGGCCCCTTTCAGCCAGTAATTGATATTTTTATCATAGGCGCCGTTTTCCCGGATGGTTTCAAAATAAAGATTAATCCACTGCCATAGGTTTATGGATTCATGACGGACGGCAAAGGCAAGGGAATCTTTGCCATTGCCCAGGCGTTTGTCCAGAAGACGGATGGAATTGGGCGGGAAATCGGGAAGCACGGTGAGAACCGCCAGATCATCATTGAGCCCGGCATCCACATGACCTGCAATCAAAGCCTGGACGATCATTCTACCACTGCCCTTATAAGATTTGATAGTCGCCTTGGGCAGGTATTGTTTGGCAATGGTTTCTCCGGTGGACCCCAGAAGAACTCCCACGGTGACTTCGGGTTTGTTCACATCTTCAAGGGTTTGGAAACTCGCACCGGTTTTGGTAAAAATACAGGGCTGGACATAGATCCAGGGGTCGGTAAAAGAAATTTTCAGGGCCCGTTTCAATGTGGGCGTCATATCGGCCGCCAGGATATCTGCTTTACCGGACAAAAGGGCCGGGATAAGACCATCCCAGTCAAAATCAAGGATGACCAGCTTTACACCCATTTCATCGGCCATGCCTTTTGCAAAGTCAATCATGGAGCCTGCCTGTACCCCGTTTTTGTCAACAAAGGCATAGGGGGCCTGTCCGGATTGAACAGCCACTCTCAATTCACCCCGGCTCACGATATCGGTGAGTGTCCCGGCAAAGCCGATCCCTGTAAAAAACATCACCAGTGACAGGGCAAAAATAATTGATACGCATTTCTTCAGTTGCATTTTTTCTCCTTTTTATAAAATTATTGACAATCAACCAACTCCTTTGTTTATTCCTCCAGAACGGTAAGTTCTTCCTTTATTTGAATGCCTCTCTTTTTAAGGCTGTTCATAAATTTTTGAACCGGTATGTGTTTTATGGGTGAAAGGACCCCTTTTTCTTTGATATCCCCACGGGCGATCATTCGGGCCACGATGGCGGCTGTATATCCCACGCCTTTGCTCATGGCAAGGATCCCTGTGTCAAGATCTTTCTCGATCAGCATGGTGCTGGTGAATCTCATTTTTTTCCGGTCTTTGACGCCTTCAAAAACATTGATCATAACGGTCAAATCTTTTTCATCCTTTTCATATTCCAGTTGCGGCCCCAGAAGCTTGTCCAGGAATTCCACGGGGGTGACCGGACAGGCAAGGCCTTTGACAGGGGCCTCGCCCAGAAACCCCAATTGTTTCAAAGGCCGCCAGAAGGCGCTCCAACCCGGCCACCGCAATGAGTAGCGGCCCGTCTCCCTGATGGTGCCGGTCAACCCCATCAGGTCCGTAAAATAAACGGCATCTCCGTTGGGAATGGCTTCAAGTTTACCCAGGCCCGGAAAATCAACCGCATGAATATTGGCTTCATCATGCTGGTTCATGGCCGGAATTTCAATGATTTTTTTATCCTTGATGATTCTGGCATCCCTCATGGTTGAGCTTAAAACCCCTTTCCATATCCATGACACCTTATAATTCAAAGGGTTTGTACAGGCCTTTTTTTCCGGGAATCCGCCACAATAAGAATTAATGACATGGATTTCATCAAACCTGTTTTTGGCGTCCCCATAGATCACCAGGTCGATCCCCGGATCAAGGCCGCATTCGGGCATGATGGCAATCCCGGCCTTTTTTGCCTTTGCGTCAAGGTCTCCGGGATTATGGGCATAATTGGTATTTACCACACTGACTCCGGTCTCCAGGGCCGCCAGGTTGACAAACGGCTCGAAATCCTTGGGAAGAAGATCAATAACCACATCCACCTTCCGGTAAAGGTCCACAAGGGCTTCCTTATTTCGGGCATCCACCGTGACGGTGTCGACTTTGCTCATATCCGTAAAGGGTCTTATTTTCTCCAAAGCATCAAAGCAGATATCCGCACAGATGATCCGGCTGATGTTTTGATCCCCGGCCAGGTCATAGATGGCTGTTCTTCCCTGTGTCCCAGATCCGCCCAGAACAAGAATTTTCATTTTTTCTCCTCTTTTTTTAATTCACCCATGGCCGATAAAAGGGCTTCCCCTCCACCATGGGATAGTGACTATAGTTTCACAAACAACTGTTCAAAGGTCGTTCGAATATGTTGTTTCATAAAGTCCTTTGCCTTTTCTTCATCCCGGTCTTCAATTGCCTTTGCAATCTCAATATGCTGTCTGGGACTTGTTTTCTGCCCACTTGAATCCACTCCCGAGTAATACCGGTCAAAAAAGAAAATATAGGTGTGCGACCGCCAGAAACTGTGACGGCAATACTGCTCCAGGTATTTATTCAGACAAATCCTGGCGATGCCGAGATGGAAATTTTCATTAATCGTCAGATACTCTATTTTAGCTTCCTGGGTTCCCGGGTTTTCCACATTTTTTTCTTTTTCAATCAGGCCGTACAGGTATTCAATGTCCGCGGCTGTGGCATGCCGTGCAGCAGATGCAGCAGTGAGTCCCTCTATGTGCTCCCTGGCATAAAAAACATGTCTGGCATCCTGGGGGCTCGGGGAAGGGATAAAACAGCCTTTTTTTTTCTTTTTGTCTAAAAATCCTTCGGCCACCAGTTGCCCCAGGGCGGACCGGACCGGTGTTCTGCTCAGTTTAAGCGAATCCGACAGTTCAGTTTCCAGAAGGAAATCACCGGGTTTGAAATGGTTTTCAAGGATCAATTTAACGATTGATTTATATGCAAACTCTTCCAGATTTTTCTTTGCCATTTCAATCTCCCGATAAAAACCCCGATAAAAACATTGATGTATACATAAATCCATACATTTATTCTTGTCAATCATTTTTCCGTTGAATTCTTTGAAAAACAATTTTACCCTTGCGCCTGGTTTTTTAATTGTATCGATAAAAGGAAAATGCAGTGAAATCTCATAAAGAAGTCATTATCATTGGTGGGGGGGTCATTGGTCTTGCCTGTGCACATTATCTGCTTGAGAGCGGAGCCGGCGTCAGGATTATTGACAAGGGTCTCATCGGGAGCGGGGCCTCCTATGGAAACTGCGGTCTGCTATGCTTCAGCGATATTATCCCTCTGTGTTCACCCGGTACGGTGGGCCATGAGATCGCAAGAACCCTGAAGCGGACCTCTCCTCTTTATATTAAGCCCTCCCTGGATATCAACCAACTGGTATGGTTGCTGAAATTTGCCCTGAAATGCACTGAATCCCATAAGCTAAAAACCGCACGGGAAAAATATGAAATCCTGAATTATTCCATGGGCCTGTTTGATTCATTGCTCTCTCTGGACGGAATGAAATGTGATTTTGAAAAAAAAGGCATGCTGACCGTATTTAAAAACAAAAAAAATTTTGATGCTTACCAGACTACCAGTGCTTTCCTGGATGCCTATCACATGGGCGCCGAACGGATAGAGAAAAAAGAGCTTTTGGAACTGGAACCTGCTCTTTGCGATGATATAGCAGGGGGCTGGCTTAATCAGACAGACTGGCATCTCAGGCCGGATATGCTCATGGATTCCTGGCGAAAACAGTTGGCCCGGAAAGGGTTGATCATTGAAGAATACTGTAATTTAATAGACTTCGACATCCAGGACAATTCCCTGGCCGGTGTGAATACCGTCAAAGGCCGTTTCAAGGCGGATTATATTGTCATGGCCACCGGCGCCTGGACCCCTCTTGCCTTACGGCAATTAAAACTGAACCTGCCGGTTCTGCCGGGAAAGGGCTACAGCATCACCATGGAGAGACCCGGGGCCTGCCCTTCTCATCCCCTGGCCCTATATGAAAAAAACATGGTGGTCACACCGTGGAAAAGCGGTTACCGGCTGGGAGGGACCATGGAATTTTCAGGATACAATGATGTTTTAGCTCCCAAGCGGCTTTCAAATCTTGTTTCCGGTGCAACCGCCTTTTTAAAGGAACCCCTGGGTAACCCGGTCATTGAACAATGGAGCGGCCTGAGGCCCATGGCCTATGATGACCTGCCCGTCATCGACAGGGCGCCATCCCATGAAAATCTCATGATTGCCACCGGTCATGGGATGCTGGGGCTGACGCTGGCAACGGGAACGGGGAAAATCGTGTGTGATATGATTTATGACAAGACACCGGAGATCAATATCAAGCCCTTTGGGATAAACCGGTTCAGGTAAAAGGATACCGGCTCCAACTTATGGATAAAAAATGAAAGGACCATACAACCGAAAACGGATGTAATGGATACGGAAAAAAAGATGAAATTTGAAAAAGATTGGGATTTTAATGAGATCATTGACCGGAAGAATACCGGGTCAATGAAATGGGAACCCAAGGTGTTGTGCACAAAATTCGGGAAAGGACGAGAAGACCTTTTACCCTTGTGGGTGGCGGACATGGATTTCAAATGCCCGGCCCCGGTCCGGCATGCCATGGAAAAGCGCCTGGCCCACCAGGTATACGGGTATACCGTCCCTGATCCGGCCTATGATGAGGCCCTGATATCCTGGTTCCGGCGGCGGCACCAATGGGATATAAAAAAAGATTGGATCCTGACAAGCCCGGGCATTGTCCCTGCAACCAACTATTTGATCCAACGGTTTTCAAAACCCGGAGACAAGATCCTCATCCAGACCCCGGTCTATTATCCCTTTGCCCAGTCCATCATTGGAAACGGCCGGACAATTCTGGAAAATCCCTTGAAAATCATGAACGGCCGCTATGAGATGAATTTCGACGATCTTGAAAAGAAAACCAGGGATCCCAGGGCCAAGATCGCCATCCTCTGCAGCCCCCATAACCCGGTGGGACGGGTCTGGACAAAGGAGGAACTGGAACGGTTCGGGGAAATCTGTATCAAAAACCATGTACTGGTCTTTGCCGATGAAATCCACTGCGACCTGATCATGCCGGGATACAAGCATGTCTGCTTTCAGAGCATCTCCCAAACATTTGCAGACCATTCCATTTCAGCCAATGCGGCCAGCAAGACCTTTAACCTGGCGGGTCTTCAACAGTCCGGCCTCATCATTCCCAATGATGTCCTTCGAAACGAATTTTCAATCTATTTTGAAACCCTGGGGGTGGGCCCCCGGGGCAGCGGCACCCTTTTCGGCGCCATTGCGGCCCAGGCCGCTTACAATGAGGCGGAAGCCTGGCTGGACGATCTTCTCTTGTATTTACAGGATAATTTCATCTATCTGAAAACCACGCTGGAAAAGGAATTGCCGGGCCTTACCGTTTTTAACCTGGAAGGAACCTATCTGGCCTGGGCGGATTTTAATCCCCTGAGACTATCATCCGAAAAAATCGTTCAGATCATCGAGAATGGCGCCAAGGTGGCCCTGGACCATGGGGACTGGTTCGGGAAAAACGGCTCAGGCTTTGAACGGTTTAACATCGCCTGCCCCCGGCCGATTTTGGAAAAAGCGGTCAAGGCTGTGGTGACTGCCTTTCAAAAGGCCCTCCGGCAGTAAAACCCGGCCGTTTACAAATAGGATAAAAGCAGGTCCGCAGCGGCCGAAGGGGAAATTTTCTCATTTTCCACCTGGTGGGAAATAGCCGGGATTTGTTCATGGATGGTTTTGTTATCGTGGAACCGCTTTCTTAAGCCGGCCTCCACCAGGGTCCACATCCAATCCAGGGACTGGTGCTTGCGGCGCTGCATGAACTCTCCCGTGGCCCTGAACTTCTGATGGTGGTCCAGGACCATATCCCAAACCTTTTTTGTGCCGCCTTCATTCACGGACGAACAGGTCAGTACCGGGGGAGACCAGGTGGGGGTTTCCGGCCGGATGAAATGGAGGGCCGTTTCAAGATCGGTTTTTGCCTTTTCCACGGCAGGCAGATTCTCCCCGTCGGCCTTGTTGATGGCAATGCCGTCGGCCATTTCCAGGACCCCTTTTTTGATGCCCTGGAGTTCGTCACCGGCCCCGGCAATCATGAGGACCAGGAAAAAATCCACCATGGAGGCCACGCTGGTTTCAGACTGGCCCACCCCTACGGTCTCCACCAGGATGACATCAAACCCGGCCGCTTCGCAGACCAGCATGATTTCACGGGTTTTGGCAGCCACGCCCCCCAAGGTGTCACCGGCCGGAGAAGGCCGGATAAAGGCATTTTCATGGGCGGCCAGCTTTTCCATCCGGGTCTTGTCCCCCAGGATGGAACCACCGGAGCGGCGGCTGGAGGGGTCCACGGCCAGGACCGCCACCTTAAGGCCCTGGTCGGCCAGATAGACGCCCAGGTTTTCGATAAAGGTGCTTTTGCCCACACCGGGAACCCCGGTGACACCGAGCCGGATACTTTTTCCGGTATGGGGCAGAATTTTTTCCATGACCTTGAAGGCCGCCTGCTGATGATCTTTGAGGCTGCTTTCAATCAAGGTCATGGTCTTGGCGATCATGCGGCGGTGGCCGGAAAGAATGCCCTGGACGTAGGGTTCAGGATCAATATCAACCATTCTGTTTTCAGGCGCCGATGATGTTCAGGGTCCGGTTGGCCGAATCCGTGACCACGGTTCCGGGTCCGAAAATCTCGGAAGCCCCGGCCGCCTTCAAGAATTCATAATCCCCCGGCGGGATGATGCCGCCCACCACGACCTTGATATCGGAGGCCCCCTGTTTCTTCAATTCCTCAATGACTTTGGGCACCAGGATCTTATGTCCGGCGGCCAGGCTGGATACGCCGATGACATGGACATCGTTTTCCACGGCCATCCGGGCTGCTTCTTCAGGGGTTTGAAACATGGGGCCCAGGTCCACGTCAAAACCGAAATCCGCAAAGGCCGTGGCAATGACTTTGACGCCCCGGTCATGGCCGTCCTGTCCCATTTTGGACAGAAGAATCCGGGGCCTTCTGCCGGTCTTTTTCTCAAAGTCCGAGGTCCG